>JABAOF010006241.1_pt4 | contig 21454 bp, 25 predicted proteins | sample 7062171 | NCBI WGS metagenome assembly JABAOF01 (sample SAMN14538628, study PRJNA623070) | marine sediment metagenome | biome: marine biome [ENVO:00000428]; feature: marine pelagic biome [ENVO:01000023]; material: deep marine sediment [ENVO:00002113] | place: India: Gulf of Khambhat ...
TGCAGTATCACTTGAAATCAGTGGGGTATCCACTGATAGTGCAGTGTTTCGTCAAGTATGTTTCCAGTTTGTTTCCTAATGACTGCTTCAGCAAAGCTTCTCGCATTTTCAGGTATTCTTCTCGAAGAATATCGAAGTGTAAGCCATTCCATTTTCGTCCATTAACGAAAGCTGTTTGCCTAACGGCTCCGCCTTTCTTGAAGCCACACTCTTCTAGTGTCTTATGAGCGCGTATGTTGTATTCTACGCTCCATGCTTCGCAGCGTTCAGCGTTTAATTGGTGGAAGGCCATCTCCAGCAAGGCTACGCTGATCTGTCTGCCGATTCCTTTTCCCCACAGCTCCTTCTTTCCAATGTACGTTCCAAGCTCGGCGGTTTTCACGTTGCCCCAGCTGTGTTGCTCTATGCGTGCGACGCCGATGGGCATTTTCGAATCCACTAGCTCTACAAGGAAATGGAAGTGTTTTTCGTCCTTAACCCATTCTTCGTATTGTTTCTCTAATTGAGTCATGTTCACGAAATTCATGGGCTTGCTTCGTGAATACATGATTAACTCGAAGTCATTCTCCCACTTGTGAAGCAGTTTTAAATCTTCTTTTTCTACAGGTCTGAATCGGATGTCTCCAAATTCAAACATATGTAAACACCATGCGAACCACACTGTTTTGTGCACTGTCATTATTAACTCTTAGTCGGGTTGGTCATGCATCTCTCTTCCAATTGCTCTCGAGGTGTGTCCCTTGTGTTTAGATGGAAAAAACATTGAGCTTCACCTCTTCAACGCCTCTTCTGGCTTTTAATTTTTCCACCAAGCGCTTGATTTCGTGGACCTCGCCTTTTACCGCGATTGTTTCTAGACATTTGCCTTTACTTAAATGCACATGCATGGAAGCGCAGATTATTGCTTCGAAATGATGTTGCGCGTCTGTCAAATCAGACTCTAGTTCTCTCATCTCATGATTGTATAACATTGTGATTGACCCTACCATTGCTCCTTCTCTAGCAGCAAGCCATGTCTGCTTATTAACAAAAGTGCGGATAGTGTCGTGAATAGCTTTAGATCGGCTTGTATACCCCATGTTCGTGATGAGTGTGTCAAACTCTGCGAGAAGTTTTCTTGGAAACGTTATTCCTACGCGAACGATTTCTGCCAATTAGTTCACTGCTCGACAAATGGGTTTGAGTGCGTGTGCGCACGCGTCTTTAAAGTGGGAAAGCAGCTAAACTAAAGTTTTTCGCATTGTTCGGCGACTTTAGAACAGGGCACTATGTTGTGGTAGCGGGGAATAGATTTGAACTACTGATCTCTGGGTCTCTCCTGGGCGTTCAAAGCCCTTATGAGCCCAGCGGGTTAAACCTGGCTACCCCACCCCGCTTCTCTTTCCAATTGATACTGAAGCATGCTTTAAATGTTTTGAGGCGTCCAGAGTCAGAAAAAACATTATTAAAGTCTTTTCATTCTTTTTCGTTGGGGCTAAACTTGGAGAAACCATACATCCGCCAGCTTTTTCATCCTAAACTCGAAGCGCCTATTTTCATCGAAGGACTACCAGGATTTGGAAATGTGGGGAAGATTGCAGCACGGTTGATGATTCAGTTTAGTGAAGCCAAGCTCTTCGCAGAATATTACTCCCCTTACTTTCCAGACTATGTTGCCGTAAGCAAAGATGGAATTTGCAGCGCTCCGCGCTACAAGTTTTATGCACCTCCACAAAAGGGGAAGCTTGACGCAGTTGTCTTGACTGGAGACTCGCAGCCGCCGTTGGATAATGTTACAGCGCATTACGAGATTTGCGAGGAGCTTTTAGATTTTGCCGTGAAGCACGGCTGCGCCTTTGTCGTGACAATAGGCGGAGTGCCGGTGTCAACTGGAAAAAAAGATGTTTACGTGGCTGCTACATCAAGCCGGTTGGCAGCTGAAGTCGTAGATAAGGGCAGCAGCCTCATCTATCGGAAAGGGCGGATCATGGGAGCGACAGGTCTGCTGTTGGGGCTGGCTAAAGAACGAGGTCTACGGGGGATATGCCTCTTAGGCGCAACGGCGGGAGTGCAATCGGACAAAGACGCAGGATTTGCCGTGTACAATCTACTCCTGAAGATATTAGGTAAAATGCCCAACAGCACCCACGATCGTGGAAGGGAAAAAGGTTAATAATGCAATTTCAAGTATGATTCTGGAATGGAAGCTAATTCACATGAAGAAACCTACCAATAAAATGAGGAAAGAGGCAAAGCACGCGTTGTATGTTGTTCTTGCTGCACTGTTCTGCTTCGCGGGACCCACGTATTTCGTGCTGGTGCTGCGGGAGCTTATCTCCCAAATCTACGCGATTACTCTTGGTCTTATCTGCTTCCTAATTGGAATATTTCTAATTCTCAAGTTAGCCCAAGAGTGACTGCAGAGATTATTGTACGCCCATTCGGTGAGAGGGGCTGCGTGTTCCACCAATCCCTCAAGTCTGAGCTATTTGGGCACGCGTTCTAAACCCTCCGAACCCTGTGTTGGATTAGCTGGTGTTTCCACGTGTTCTACGCTGTGGGCGCAAATAATAAGAAATCCATTGAGGAATAGCTTCAGTCGAGTTGACACACATCTGCTTGAACATTACATGAGAGAGAGGCAGATTCACGGAATGGGTGGGAGATCTGGTTGAAGGTTTTGAGTCATCAGAATCTGATGGATTTGAAGGATGGAGCCGCCATCTTCTCCTCAGGAGGAGGGGGGAGTCCAGAGGCTGGTCAACGGATTGTAGACGATCTAGTGTCCGAAGGATGTACGGTGAAACTTGTCGACCCCTCTAACGTGCCTTCTGATGCGCGAGTCGTGAATTTTGCGTGTGTTGGAGCCACCACTGCGGTTGAATACGATCCACTTGCTGCGGTGCGAACCCTGAAGATGCTCGAGGAGGCAGTGGGTTTCTCCGCCTACGCCACGATTCCAGTAGAGCTTGGTGGTTTCAACACGCTGGCGGCAGTGGATGTTGCAGCAAGATGCGGCCTCCCCGTTGTCGATGGAGATGGTGCTGGCAGATCGGTGCCTGAGGTTCATCTGAAAGTCTACACGCTTGATGACATCTCGATGACGCCTATGGCTGTCTCAGATACACACGCAAAGAACATGATCATAATTCGAGAGGCGTCAGATTTCCAGACATGTGAGAGGATGACTCGTCTCCTTGCGACAGAGTGGAATCAAAGCGCTTACACAGCGGGAAGAATCCTCACAGGATCTCAGGTAAAGACTTCACCGATCCAGCTGAGTTTGACCAAATCCATGCAAATCGGAGAGCTGTTGAGAACGCATGAGAATCCAATCGAGGTGTTATTGAATGAAACTGGAGGCCTTAAACTCTTTGACGGTAACGTAAGATTCGTTGAGCGGAAAACTGAGTCCGGCTTCACATTTATAAACATTGCAATCAAAGGCCTCCGTCAAAACGACGGAAGCACGCTAGAGCTCAAGGTTAAGAATGAGGTGCTTGTCGCCTACAGAGATGGATCGCTAGTTGCCATGGCTCCTGACATCATTACGCCTCTGCATTTTCAGACTGGTAAGTGCATAACTGCGGAAAGGATAAACGAAGGGGATCATTTGACAGTGCTGGGCTTGCCAGCTCCACCGAAATGGCGGACTCCTCAAGGTCTAATGTTATGGAAAGACGTTTTAGAAAGATCTGAGATACTGGAATCGTATGTAGCGATTGAAGAACTAGCCACAGTTTAACGCTGTTTGGCCTTTCAGGGTGATTGAGTTGGATGCTGTGAAGGATGCTGCATGTGCATGGATTTCCAACAACGAAGGTCACTATGTCAAGATCAGTGATGCCGTCTGGGAACTGGCTGAACTTGGGTTAATCGAAGTCAAGTCTTCAGCGCTCTTAGCAGGCGAATTGGAAAACCGAGGTTTCAAGGTCGAGCGTGGGGTTGCAGGATTGCCCACTGCTTTCGTGGCCAGTTGGGGGGATGGTCGACCTGTTGTTGGGGTAATGGGGGAATATGATGCACTCCCGGGAATCTCTCAGAAGAAGACTCCGTGGAAAGAGCCGTTAGAACGTGGTCAGCCGGGTCATGGCTGTGGCCATAACATTCATGGAACAAGCGGTGTAGCTGCTGCTGTCGCGATTAAAAGGGTGCTGGAGCAATACAAGATCAAAGGCACGATCCGATTCTTCGGCTGTCCTGCGGAAGAGAATTTTTCTGGCAAAGTGTTCATGGTTCGAGATGGTGTTTTCGATCGTGTGGACGCTGTGTTGAGTCATCATCCGAATGACATGAATGCTGTTGATCTGAGAAGTAGTCTCGCACTAAACTCTGCCAAGTTCCATTTCTATGGTAGGGCGTCTCACGCCGGTGGCTCGCCAGAGCAGGGAAGAAGCGCCTTGGACGCTGTTGAGTTGATGAACACGGGAGTAAACTTCCTCAGAGAACATCTGATCCAAGATGCTCGAATACACTATGTGATCGAAAAAGGTGGCGAGCAGCCCAATGTGGTCCCAGCGTACGCGAGAAGTTGGTATTACATGCGAGCTCCTGAACGGGAGCAAGTTGAATTCATCTACAAGTGGGTTGTGGACATCGCAGAAGGAGCAGCGATGATGACAAGGACAGAGGTCAAAGTGGAGTTCATAAAAGGCATCTACAATGTGATCCCCAACCACACCATCGCGGATCTATTAGTTCACAACATGCGGAAGATAGGCCTTCCCAAATACAGTAATGAAGACGTGAAGTTTGCCGAAGCCATCGCAAAGACAATACCGAAAGACACCAAGATGGCTCAACTGAGGAAATCCAAGCGCCCTCGCTGGAAAGATCTGCTAGACAAGTTGATTGATGACGAGATCCCACGTCCCTGGGGAGAAGGAGAGACAATCCACGGCAGCACTGACGTGGCTGATGTCAGTTGGCAGACTCCGACACTTGAGTTTGGCACGGCAACTTGGATCTTGGGAACACCCGCACATTCGTGGCAGGCCGTCGCTCAAAGCGGAGTTGGGTTGGGACACAAATCGTTGATCTTCGCATCCAAAGCCATGGCAACGACGGCGATAGATCTTTTCACAAACGAAACTAAGCTTAGGAACGCCCAAACAGAGTTCAGAAAGAGAATAATGGACCAAAGCTACAAATCACCACTCCTAAAAGATCAGAAACCTCCATTGACTGCGTGGGAGTAGTTCTGTTCAAACGCATCGCAATCTGACCAGCATCTTCAATGTGATTCGCACAGATCACACTAGCCCCCCACCCTCTCCACCCTAGGACGAAAATGCCATCGACTATGTCCGCGCGGCGCACCACCCACAAACACTATAAACCACCGTTATACAACCAGAAACCGAACCCTAATGACAAAGCTTTTCGGAACAAGCGGTATACGGGGCACAACCACCACGCTTGTGACTCCCTTGTTGGCCATCAAACTCGGGTGTGCGCTCGCTACCTACACCAAGGCGAAGAAAATCCTCACGGCCCACGACACTCGCACCACATCGCCGATGCTTCGAAGGGCCCTAGTTGCTGGGATAACTGCATGTGGTGCCACCGCGGCAAACCACGGCATGATCCCAACGCCAGTCCTAGCCTACCTCACCAAGCAAACACGAGCTGATGCGGGAACAATGATAACAGCAAGCCACAACCCTCCACAATACAATGGCATGAAACTCTATAACCCCGACTCAACAGCCTACAACCAAGCTCAACAAAGCCACCTCGAAAAAACTATCACTCAACACCGATTCGCGCTGTCTCCATGGGAAAAAGTTGGCAAAGCAATCCCAATAGATGCTACAGACCAGTACATCGACATGGTCATAAAAGGCATCCACTTCAAAACGCCTTGGAGAATAGTTTTAGATCCTGGCAACGGTGCTGCGAGCCAATTGGCGCCCCAAATATTCCGGCAACTCAACTGCGACGCATTGACCATTAACGCGCAGCCAGACGGAAGGTTTCCCGGCAGAGGCGCTGAACCCAACGAATCATCGCTCCGACCGCTAGGCGCCGTGGTTCGAGAACTACGAGCTGATTTAGGGGTGGCATACGACGGAGACGGAGACCGAATGATCACGGTTACTGGAAAGGGGGCGGTAGCACCCCTCGATCAAATATTTGCGGCGTACGCTGCTGAAGCCGTAAAGCATCAAAAAAACAAGACCATCGTCACCCACGTGGAAGCATCTATGTGCGTCGAGAAGATGGTGGAAGCAGAAGGGGGGAAAGTTGTGAGAACAAAAGTAGGTGACGCAAACATAACAGCAGCACTTCAACAACACCAAGCCTTCTTCGGAGGCGAGCCCTGCGGAGCTTGGATACATCCAACTTATCATTACTGCCCTGACGGAATCCTTTCATCACTTTTGCTGCTGAAGATTCTTGAAGAAACAAACCAGAACCTCTCCCAACTTGTCTCGAAGGCCCCCCTCTACCCGCTTTTGAGACAAAACGTGGCCTGTCCCACTTCCCTAAAAGCCCCTGCAATGAAAAGCGCACGTGAAGAAACACCTGCAATCTTTCCTCACATCACAGACCTAACTACAATAGACGGCGTCCGCATGACCATGCCGAAAGGCTCACTTCTAATAAGGCCTTCAGGGACCGAGCCTCTTATTCGCTTGACGGTAGAAGCAGAGTCTAGAGAAGTTGCTCAGTCAATCATGGGCAAAGCAGCAAAGCTAATTAAAGAATCAGTCAAGGAGGCAAGCAAATGAAAGCAGTGATCCTCGCAGCAGGAAAGGGGACACGCCTCCACCCCCTCACTTTAACACGGCCTAAGCACCTTGTTCCTGTTGGGGGAAAACCAATAATCGACCACGTGTTGGGGGCTCTCAACCACGCGGGAATAGACGAAGCCATTTTTGTCCTCAACTACATGGCAGACCGGTTGCGACAGCATTTGGGAGACGGCGGGAGATATGGCATGAAATTCGAATTTGTTCTCCAAAAGCATCTGAGGGGCACAGCTGACGCTGCCAGTTTCGCGGAGCCCTTCGTGAAAGACGCCTTTCTCTTAACTTACGGTGACTGGTTGACCAGTTCGGACGCAATCACTGCGGTCATCCAAACGCATGAGGCGGAAAACCCGACTGCCACAATCGGCGTCGTGCCCGTCCAGAATCCAGAGCATTACGGCATAATTGAACTTGAAGGCTCCAAAGTCCGAAGCATTATTGAGAAGCCCCGTCGAGCAGAAGCGCCCACCAACTTAGCCAACGCAGGCTACTACGTTCTTTCACCGCAGATTTTCAAAGCCATCAAGTGCACAAAACCCTCACCGCGAGGTGAAGTCGAATTGACCGATTCTTTTGCGTATCTTCTGGAGAAGGGACACACAATCATGGCTACCCAGGCTTCTGCAAGCCAAATGCTGGATGTGGGACTCCTGTGGGACTTGCTGGAAGCCAACCGATGGGTCCTCGATGGAGGGGAGACACGAATTGAAGGCCAAGTTGAGGACAGCGCTCACATCGTTGGTCGAGCGATCGTTGAAGAAGGGGCACGGATCCGCTCTGGGGCATACGTTGAAGGTCCCGTCTTCATCGGAGAAGATAGCGACGTGGGCCCTAACTGTTTTATACGACCTTGCACTAGCATCGGCAGAAACTGCCGAATTGGAAATGGATGCGAAATTAAGAACAGCATAATCATGGACGATTCCCATGTTGGCCATCTGTCCTACGTGGGTGACAGCGTACTCGGTGAAAACTGCAATTTTGGCGCGGGGACTACAATCGCGAATTACCGACTTGACGGCGAATCGGTCAAAATGGCGGTCAACGACCGCGTTTTAGACACCGAAAGGAGGAAACTCGGCGTCGTACTCGGCGACAACGTCAAGACTGGAATCAACGCGCTATTCATGCCTGGAGCCACAATTGGCAACAACAGCTGGATAGGACCCGGCGTCACAGTGTATCGAGACGTGCCGCCAAACACAGTCGTCCTGTCAAAACAGCAGCTGGAACGACGCAGAAAACGGTGAGAAACCTCGTGGAGCAGCTGAAATCCTAAAAAGGCATGACGTACAATAACATTGCAAAGATGAGGGTGAAATGTGATGTCAACGGCTCAAAGAAGGTTTCTCAGCGAAATCGCGGTTCTGCTTGATAAGCTTGTCACCGTGACAACAGCCAACGGAAAATCGTACAGCGGCATACTCGCCGGAATAAATCCAGAAAACATGAACCTTTGCCTGTCAGAAGCAAAAGACGACAAAGGCAAGACGTTGCATCGAGTTGTGTTGCATGGCAATGCGGTGGTTGAAATATTCGCAATTGAAAAGCCATTTGATTTAAAAGCGCTGGCTGAACGCCTAGAGAAAGTGTTTCCCACCATGGTGAAACTGTATGATGTGGAAGGCTTCATCTGGATCATGGAAAAAATCAAGGTCACAGAAAAGGGCGTTGTCGAAGGCGCTGGACCTGCAGCTGAACGCGTACAAAAAGTGTATGACCAGTTTCTAGCCGAGATGAAGGTCTAAACAAACCAGCGAAATTGAGATTCCTCTTTTCTTTTTTCTTTCAACGACCGTTCAATCAGCCCAAAGTTTTCCAAGAGGTCTCGCGTTATTTCCACCGTACTCCCGAGATTGTCCAGGTTTACGGTTAAATTGAGTACCTTGCAGACCACACTCAAAATTTCGCGAGTAGCCGCCTCGTCCGGATACACTCCCAGAGTTTCTGCTAATAAACAAAAACCGCGGAATCCCCTCAATTTTCCTAACCCAACAAGGAGCCCCGCCGCGCCAAAGATTCGCCCATTGATGATTTGGGCCCCTCTCTCTAACAAGTCGTCAACCGTTTCTTTGTCGGTGGCGGCGAAATATAGTTTCGGCTTCTCGACTGCCCGTTCTCTTTTAAACCCGCCGAGGGTGATTACGTGGCTACAGCCAAGCTCTTTTGAAATGTCTAAGACGCGGCCGCAAAGCTCGTACTGCCCAGTCGTAGTCAATGCTTGCGTGTTTCCGTAGAAAATGATGAGATCCCGTTCTTTTTCGTGGCCTTTGTAGTAGTAGAGCTCATTTATGGGGTGACGAGGGCTTCCCCTCTCAGTGGTTACCGCGAAATCTTGGAAGGAAGAGCAGTGGATCTCGGCAAAGAGGGTTGCCCTCAACTCTCTAATTAGATGCAGCGCTGCAATGTTAGCGACGAATCCAATCCCGGGTAAACCTTCTATCAAGACTGGATCGTCTAGCTGCGGCTTTTCCTGCGAAGAAACGATACAGACCAACCCTTTAGAGTCCTCCAACTACCATAAAGAAATATAGCAAGGAATATTAAAGCATGTTTGGCGAATGCGGAAATGTGTTTTGAGGTACGCGGCCGAGACGCACTTGCACGGTTGGGTGCGATAAAAACCAAAAATGGGACGATTGAAACACCTGTTTTTCTTCCCGTAATAAACCCCGGCGTTCAACTGGTCGCGCCGAGGACAATGCAGCGAGCCTTCAGCTGCGACGCGGTGATCACAAATGCTTACATTCTGAGCAGACAAAAGGGCGGCGAAGCCGCCGAAACCGATGTGCATGAAATCCTCGATTTCGATGGAGTCGTCATGACTGATTCGGGTGCCTATCAAATACTCGTTTACGGAAACGTAGACGTGGCCCCTGCAGAAATTGTGAGTTATCAAGAGAGCATTTCCACCGACATCGGCACCATTTTGGACATCCCAACAAAGTGGCAGACGACAAAAGAATATGCAAGACACACTGTGGACGAAACACTGCGAAGGGCAAGACAGCTAGCGAAAATTAAGACACGGGATGACATTTTGTGGGTGGCTCCAATTCAAGGTGGACGATATCTTGATTTGGTTGCCTATTCTGCCAAGAAAGTTGGCGAACTGCCTTTTCACATCCACGCTCTGGGAAGCCCCACCACAGTCATGGAGCAGTACTCCTTTGACACATTGGCCGAGATGATAGTGGCGGCAAAAGCGAACACTCCTCCCCAAAGACCCTTTCATCTTTTTGGTGCAGGTCATCCTTTTATGTTTGCTTTAGCCGTGGCTTTAGGATGCGACATGTTTGATTCAGCTGCTTACGCGATCTATGCAAGGCAGAACCGCTACATGACTGAAAACGGCACCACCAGACTTGATAAACTCGAATACTTCTTGTGTTCTTGCCCGGCGTGCGCAAACAGGACGCCCAACGACCTATTGAACATGCCGCCACAGCAGCGACAGCAAGTCTTGACGGAGCACAACCTGCATGCAAGCTTCACAGAAATACGCCGCATAAAGCAGTCGATCATTGAAGGTCGACTCTGGGAGCACCTCGAAGTGAGAGCTCATGCACACCCTGCACTGCTCCAAGCGGTCAAACGGCTTACGAAATACGGAGATTACATTGAACGCCATAGCCCTGTCACCAAGAAGAGTGGAATGTTTTTTTTCAGCAATTTGGGACTCATGCGGCCTGAGATTCAGCGCCACCGAAAACGGTTGGCAGAGAATTATTTGCCACCCAAAGAGGCGTCGGTTCTCATTTTGCTCCCACCGCCTTCCCAGAGACCATATCACAAAGCCAAAGAGGTCAGATACCTAATTAAGAAAATTCGACAGAAATTCCACGAGCAGTCTGCCTTATTTCATGTCTGCGTGTTTGCAGCGCCATTCGGCGTAATCCCCCTCGAGCTGGACGAGGTCTACCCTCTCTCCCAATGCGAGACTGCTGAGCCATTCGACATCGAAACAATCAATCACGTTGCTCATCAAGTCATGGAATACGTTCGCGCAAATTCCTACAAAAAGGTGGTCTTAGCTGAAGGACCACTCTGGAGAGGATGCGTTTCAGAGGCCTGCAGGCGGATCATGCGCAAAGACTTATCACTAACTATTGTAGGTGTAAAGGAGAAGTTGAGTACTAAAATTCTCGACAACATTGTTGAAAACCTCTAAGAAACCGCAGTTTGAGAGAAGAGAAACATGCTCCAAGTAGACCTTCATCTGCACACCTTTTTTTCAGGCGACTCGACGATTAGCCCCAAACTCATCGTAGACCAGCTAAATGCACACAGGTCCATTAAAGGCGTGGCTATTACAGATCACAACACTTTGGAGGGATATTTTCGTGTCTGCAAACTCGTCAAGGCCTATGAAGACCTGACCATCGTACCGGGAATTGAAATCAGCACCGACAAAGGAGACATCATTGTGTTGGGCGTTGAAGAAAAACCAACATATCCGGTATCGTTGAACTCCGTGCGTGACTTCGCCAAGGAAAACGGGGGAGTCGTTGTGGTGCCACATCCATACCGGTCATTAGGCATAGCTGATTTCGCAATGCACGTCGACGCACACGCTATTGAAATTTTAAATCCCACCGCAACACCTAAAGAAAACATGTTGGCCCAAAAATTGGCAAAGACGCTTCACTTGCCCGGAGTCGCTGGAACCGACGCTCATAAAGCAGAGGAAATGTGGACAGTGTTGACTCAACTTGAAGCTCAGCCGAACGCTGAAAGCGTTCTGAAGGCTATTCAGCACGGGCTTGTCAAGGCTGTCAGGGGGGCTGTACAGCAAACCTGACAGATCATGATGGAGGTGAAAAAGTTTCCAGTTGAAATAAGATTTCTCGGCGGCGCCCGCGAAGTGGGAAGAATCGCAATAGCAGCAAAAACCGACGAGTCACAGGTCTTGCTGGACTACGGAGTCATGATGGATCGCGAACCCGGCTTTCCGATGCACATTGCCCCCAGAGAAGTAGACGCGCTGATTCTGACGCATTGCCACCTTGATCACTCTGGAGCACTGCCTGTTTTCTACATACAGGACAAGAGCCCGCTCTACGCAACCCGCTTGACCCTGGAGTTGATGCAGCTTCTAATCAAAGACTTCATCCACCTGTCAGGCTACTATCTTCCTTTTGAATACCTCGAATTAAGGACCACGATGCAAAGCTCGGTCTATACCCGTTATCGAGAGACGAGAAAAGTTGGCGACATTGTCTTCCACCTTCTTGATGCAGGACACATTCCTGGAAGCGCCCAAGTCATTTTAGAGGCAGAAGGAAAACGCATTCTCTTCACGAGCGATTTCAACATCTCCAAGACGCGTCTTTTATCTTCAGCAGATGACAACTATGGCGAGCTTGACGCTGTCATCATCGAAACCACCTACGCAAGCGACGACCATACTGATCGATTAGAACTGGAGAAAAGTTTTGTGACCCACATCTTAGAGGTTGTGGAAAAAGGCGGCACCGTGCTTGTTCCTGCTTTCAGCATCGGGCGCTCTCAAGAAATAGCCTGTCTTCTCGCAGCGCACCACTTTGAATATCCGGTCACTATCGATGGTATGGCTCGTGCCGCCAATCGAATTATGATGGACAACACGAACGTTCTGCGTGATTCACGCTTGTTCATGGAGGCTGTACGCGGTGCGATGTGGGTAGACGGTTGGCGAGACCGTCGCATCGCAGCCAAGAAGCCAGGCGTGATCATCTCGCCAGCAGGAATGTTAAAAGGCGGGCCAGCCGCCTTCTACATTTCGAAGTTGGGCAAAAAAAGTCACAACGCCGTCTACCTCGTGAGCTATCAAATACCGGGCACGCCAGGACGAGAACTTATGGAAAAGGGCATGTGCGTCATAGACGGCAAAATGCGGAAAATCAAAGCCCAGGTTGCGCACTTCGATTTTTCGTCTCATTGCGGCGCGAACCAACTGAAAGAAGTCGTGAAAAACCTGAAAGGCCAGCCCACTGTCTTCACAGTCCATGGCGCGGAAGGCAACTGTGAACGCTTTGCGAGATGGGTGAAACGAAGTGTGGGCCTAAAAGCGGTGGCTCCAAAAGCAGGCGACCGATTCACCGTTTGAGGCTTCTATCCAGCATATGTGTTGAAGGCTCATGATGCTGACTTTAAATCGCGGGACATCTGCCTTGCAGAACGTTTATTCGCATGTTTTAAATTTGTGAGTGTTTGCTGGCCAACGGTTTGGTTGAAGAAAAACCTCAGAAAGTGTTCAAGGCAACTCCGATACTTATGACTCCGATACTTGCGAGTCTGCTGATCAGCGTTTCCTGTGCTTTCTTAGTTTTACAGTCGCAGGTGGTTTTGAGTCCAGCCACGGTTTTCCCCGAGAGCGGGTATGGACCACTGTTGAACGCCGCAATTTTTGTCTTGGCCTCAAGCATCGGTGCTACCACTGTCTTGTTTCTCATGAGACGTAATGTGTATCGCGTGATCCGCCTTTTTATGGCCATCGCGTTTTCAGTTCTCATTTTTCTCCTCGTCGTTTTCTATGTAGAACTTGCGTTTGTCATCGCCGACATACGAATTTCCTTTGCAGTGTCTCTGCTTCTTGCGTCTCTAGCTACAGTTTTCGGGCTTTGGGGGATTTTTCTGAGAAAAGACTGGCTTTATGATGGTGTCATTCTCGTGGTCGGGGGCGCTGCGGGCACGCTGCTGGGAGCTGCTATTCCAACCATTAGTGCCGTTTCGATCCTCCTGCTGCTAGCCATGTATGACGTAGTTTCTGTGTTTCGTGGTCCTATTGGGAAGCTTGCAGCTCGAGGGTTGGAGAATCTGCCTGGCGCGAGCTTTTCGTTCAGAGGCATCACCGTGGGGTTGGGCGATCTCACTTTTTATTCAATGCTAGTTAGCCACGTGTTCCTGAACTTTGGCCTAGCGGTTTGCGTTGCTGCCATCGTCGGAGTGTTGGCCGGCTCGTTTTTGTCGTTTAAGATGGTTGAGAAGAAAGACTTGTTCCCTGGATTGCCATTCTCGATATTGTTTGGCTTGCTTGCCAGCTTCATCGTCTTACGATTCTGACATTCCTTAGCTCTGAGCGGTTGGGCCTACATCAGCTTGAAGTTTGAAGCCGTGACCTTGCCTTTTCGGTCAACTTTCACTTCGAAGCTTTCTCTCCACGGATGACCACACAGGTCTATGGGACATGTGCCCTTAACTATCCAAAAACCGTCTTTCTGCTCTGTTATCACCACAGTGACGTCGGTCACATCTTTTTTCTCCTTAACAAAATTAACAGCAATGTATTGTGCGTCGTCGCGTTGCACCATAAACTTCACCTGCGAAATGCAACTTGGCTTGAGAATTAGATAAGAATTATGAACAAACAATCTATAAGAATACTCCTTAGTTTGATTAACACTGTTCACTTACTGCGAGGTTCTTAGAGTTCGAGTCGCCTGAGCAACCTTAAAAGAAGTCCGCACTTGTCGCGTAGAATTGGGGACCATAGGTTTCTCTGAAAGTAGCAGTTGTCAGTTGCTTTGACATTAGCAGATCGTATCCTTTTTTGAGGATCATGTATCCCCGTGATTGATAGGTATCCATCGCGTTTTTGTCCTGAACTTTCTGGTCTATCACCGCCTTTTCCGTCCTCTCCTCTACACGTGTAACCAGATTGTCCACGTCTTTCTTTGTCAAGGCTATGAGCTCCTGCACAAAGGTGACGCCTTCACTCGCTTTCAAAAGAACGTACCCCTTGTCGGTCACTATCGTTTTTTCTGGCTGGATCCGTTTACGTGTTTCTAGCATTTTTCCGTATTCTCTGTCTCTAACTACAAAGCCAGTGCAATTCTCGGTGGCTTGGTTGTAGATTCTTTGAATTCTACTCCAATCCACCTTCTCTTTTTTCTCAATTCTTTGAGGCGGTTTCGCGGTTCCCCTCATAAGCTTGTAAGCACTTGAATGCGCGGCCACGTCCCTGTATCCAAGTCTTTTATAGAATGCGTGAGCAATGAGAATCTTGCTCGTGTACAGGAGAGAGAACTTATACCCCTGCTCTTCAAAATAGTCGTGGCTCCTCATCATTAAAACTTTGAAAACGCCCTTTCGCGCGTGAGTTGGACTGGTGACTACTCCCCAGACTCCGCCCACCGCCTCTACGGAACGCTGAAGGGTTCGTGTTTCAATGTCCATAACACCAACAAACCCGACAACACGGCCGCAGCTTAAAGCCGCGAAGCCCACCGGGCTACTTCTCAATCTTGGATCGGCGTGAATTGTTTCGTCGAACTCCGACGGGTTGAACGACCACCAAAACGCGTGCTGAAGCAATGGCAGAAGCTCATCCTTGGATTGAAGGTCTCTGTAAGTTGTGATCTCCATGGCGACGAATCCCCACATAAGTTGCTGGGTGACTCCTTTAACGCTTTTGACACTTCAGAGGGGTCAGAAAGACCCCTGATCCCCCGTCTTTAGATTAGCTCAAAAAGTGCCACGAGTGTCTGAGGAGGCAGGCCACATTGGTAATTACTTGAGAGAAAGACAGAAGACGTACCATCTTTCTTTTGCCAAGTATCCTTCTTTCCAACCTCGATTTCTACATACGGCTATGGCAGCAGGATGATCTGCATAATAGACAATAGCGTCGTACCTCTTGTCCCTTATGAAGTCCTCGAAGAATTCAAAGAACCTTGTGCCATAGCCTTTTTCTCGATACTTCTTTCTCAGCCAGAGCTCATGAAGCTCAACAATGTTGTCGATCTTCCGTCCACACAGTTTTCGCAGCAGATTCCGATCTTCGTTGTCTCTGGGATCACCTTCTCGATGCGCTTCAGTGCCTGTTTCATGCCAGATGGCATGACCAATAATCTCATCATTCTCTTTCCAGACAAGCAGTAGTTCCGGGTTATCAACGAGGATTTTCTCCCAATTCGTATCTAGTTCTTCCGTGAAGCCAAATGTTCCTTTCCACTCTCCGTCAAGGGCCAACTGCTTGTAGTAGCGCTTGAACTCCTCCAAGTCACAACCTATCACTAGTCTCATGAGCAATTCACTATAATGTTAAATGCGCTAATATTTTGGGCTTCGCCCATTCTTCTCGAAGAATGCTGAATACAATGTCGTCTTGCCACAGCCCTTTGACGAAGGAGGATTTTCTCTTAATCCCTTCTCTTGTGAATCCTGCCTTTTCGAGGACTCTTTGGGAGGCCACATTCACGCTGAGGACCTCAGCTTGAATGCGTCTGATGTTCCTCGAAAGAAACAGGTAATCCACCATCATCATGACAGCCTCGGTGCCGCAGCCTCTATTTCTTGCTGTTTGAGCCAATGCATATTCAATCGTCATGTGCCCACCAATCACGGAGTGCGAGATCCAGCCTATTATGTTGCTGTTTTTCTCCTCAACGAAGAACCATTTGTCGTCAGGAGAAAGCCTCTCATACCTCTGTTTAATTGCGGACTTTGGCTGTTGAAGAATGGGCATGTATTCAGAACCGACAGTAGGGTCATTCAAGAATTCCGCGAACACACCAAGCTCCTCTTCCTCGACTATTCTCAGGTTAACTCGTTTTCCTTCAAGCAATTGAACCGCCACGAAATCAGTCTCCGCTCTGCGTTTTATGGCTTGTGTCTACATTCGATTGCGTCGGCGTATGATGAAACGAGGCGCCTCGACGAGTTGGAGCGATGTTATGAAAGTAAGTTGGCGTTGCCAATTCTCACATTTTCTAGGTACTTCGTCGCAGCTTCGTAGCAGGCGTGGGCGTACTTGCGGCTGGTCCTCGGAAGATCACTTAGCGCGTATGCTGGGTAAAAGGCTAGTATGCTATAAGGAATTCGTGGGTCGATATCTGCGATGAATTTTGCGATGTTTGCCACTTCATGAGCGTCTACGTAGCCAGGTATCAATAGGGTGCTCGCTGTCAGGAGGGGTAACTCAGATCTTTGGGAGTATAATTTTTGGCCGATTTTTTGAAAGTTCTCAAAAGCTGGTTCGTTTGAGGCGTCGCAGAGTGTTTTGCTGAGATTGTCGTCCCATGTTTTCAAGTCGAACTTCATGTTTCCTCCGCTTTTCAGTGAAAGTTCTGCAGCTTGTCGCGCGTAGCCTTCGATCATTTGACCATTTGTTTCCCAGCAGATTCGCACTATTCGCTGTTTGTCTACAGCTCCGGCCGACACGATTTGGCTAGTTTTTAGGGCGTGGGGCATTTGTGTGGATGGGTCTCCTCCGAAAAAGCAAATGCAGGAAACTTCGTCATGCACTTTAGATGCTAGCTCTGTCGCTGAAACCGTAGGCTCATGTTTCGAAGCCAAGTCTCGGTGCTGCCAGTTTTGGCAGAAAATGCAGTTGACGCTACAACTTCCATAGAAGACTGCCAGATTTGAGTAGTTTGTCTCTGCTGTAGCCTTATTGGCATATTGAGGATATCCCAATCCTGTGCATCCTGGGCAAAACCACCACGAGACACAGTTCGTGGGCAAAGGGTCGTAATACCAGTGCAACACGCCTTTTTGGGCGGTTCCACCGTGGCGTAATATCTCACCATTATGATTCTCGACTAGGCCACAATACCCTTGCTGTCCTTCGCCAATCCGGCAGTTGTTGGCACACTGCCCACATTGAAGGCCGTGAGGCGTCTGGGGGGGCTTAACTGGTAAGTTGAAAGCTTTACGGGTCTGAGCGTGGATTCGGCTGCTCAACTGCAGCGCCCTATCAGGGTTTGAGCGAACGCAGTTCAAACACACGCCAAGCTGCGCCGAGATTAGGGGGGAACTTGCTCCACAAATCTGGCAGCGAGCCAACTGTCGTCTCCACCCATCCTTGCGTGTCTGCACCTTATAGTTGTATTGTGACGCGAGTGGACACACAGGCGGTGCATGAAAGTTTATTTAGTTAGTTCATTTTACATTGTAGATCCGTTGAAGATGTGATCACCGAGTGATTCCGATCAATAAGCCACTCTTCGATGAAGAAGAAGTCGTTGCAGTTTCGCAGGTTTTAAGGAGCGGTGTCCTGACCAGTCGAACTGAAAGCGCTTCGATGGTCGGAAAATTCGAAAGAGCTTTTGCAGGGTATGTCAAGGCTGAACACGCTTTTGCAGTGAGCAGCGGAACTGCAGCTCTTCACCTATCTCTGTTGGCGTCGGAAGTGGGATATGGAGATGAGGTAGTCGTTCCCAGCTTCACCTTTGTAGCGACTGCTGAAACAGTCGCATTAGTAGGGGCCACGCCTGTCTTTGTGGATATCAGCCTCGACACCTACAATGCTATTCCAGAAGAAATCGAAAAAGCCCTTACACAGAAGACCAAGGCGATCATACCTGTTGATCTCTTCGGCTTGCCCGCAGACATGAAACCCATACAAGAAATCGCAGAGAAACACGGTCTCGTGGTTATAGAAGACTCAGCGCAGGCCCACGGGGCTCAGTATCATGGAATGCCAGTGGGAAATCTTGCGCACCTCGCTTGTTGGAGCTTCTACGCAAGCAAAAACATGACAACCGGAGAAGGAGGCATGATTACGACTAGCAATAAATCATACGCTGACAAACTGCCTTACATGAGAACCCATGGCGAAAAATCCGAATACACTTCAAGCATGATTGGCGGAAATTTCCGCATGCCTGAAATCGAAGCGGCAATCGGCTACGTGCAACTCCAGAAGTTGCCCCAATTCCTAGCTCTCAGACAGAAAAATGCAAAAAGACTGACAGCGAAGCTACAAGACGTTGGAGCCTTGCAATTGCCTATCGTACCACAAGATCGCAACCATAGCTGGTACCTATTCACAGTAAGGTTGCGAAATGGAAACAGAGACTCCACAGTAGACAAGCTAAGAAAACTTGGCATCGGAGCCGCTGTCTACTATCGAGTCCCAATCCATTTAATGCCCTTCTACCACCGATTTCACAGGAACAAGCTACCAAACACGGAAAAAGCGGCAGAAGAAGTGTTTTCGCTGCCTGTCAATCCCGCCGTGACAATAGATCAAATAGACTACATAGCTGCCTCGCTACGTAGAATTTTACAGTAGCTAGGTATACGTTTTTACTTGCGCTTCCTGAAGTATGGCTGAACGTCTTTCTCCCAGCGCGCGCGCAAAATGGGGAAGATGCGGGTGGCGTCTCCACTGCTGAGCAGATTTGGGAAACGTAGATGCAGATGTAGGTACTATGGCCAAATGGGTGAAAAGTCAGGGTTTCCGCCTGGTCCAGCATCTGGATTGTCTGGACCGTGCGTGTTGTACGCGTTAGGATTGGCATGCATTCCGGCTTGGTTGTTCCCTGGCAAGAATGATGTTCCTACCGGTGGTTCGATGGCTTCAACGCCGTGGTCCCCGTTACGGTTGTCTGCGTTCAATACGCCTTCACCGACAACTGGACAGAGGAATGCTGCTGACGCAGTATTCGTTAATGCTAAGACTCCTATTAACAGGAATAATGACGCTATGAGGATTCTTCTATTCAAAACTTCACCTCCCTAAACTGTAATGTTTTAGTGATTGGTAGTTGTAGGGGTTATGGCTTTCCCGAAGATGTTCGAAAGTGGGCATGCGTTCATGAAAAAAGGCGCCGCGCTAGGAATGGTAACCCCCCGGCTACCTTGCATGCAAGCAAGATCAGTCTTGGCGAAAGCTATCAAGCTTTTCGAGTCTTTCTTGATGAGTTTGCTCGAGTTCCCTGCGGCGTCTCTCGAATGTCATTTGGTCGATCTCTTTGCCTTTCCTCAAGAGTGAAAGCCTCTCTGATTCATCTCTGTACTTCTTTTCTTCTTTCAACCGGCTTATCATACGTGTGTAAGTTTGCAGACCAATTTTATTCGATTGGAATTGCTCTGTCATCCACTCCATCGGCGTGAATTCCTCCTTTATTTTCCTTTTCCGACTCCCTTCTTCAACCGCACTCAACTCCAAATCCCCAAACAACCTGTCAAATTCCCCATCCATTTTCTCGGTTCGCCAGACCATGAAACTGATTTGACAACGAGCACAGAAGTTAACCTTCCTCAGCCATCTGAAATCTTTGCCGCACGCTCCACACTCAAGAATCATCGGTTCTTTTTTCCTCTTTTTTATTGCATGTGGTTGTCAACTCGAAGCACAACCACATCTCTTTTCCTAATTACTAACTAAAGCCAACCCTTTAAGTCTTGATCATCCAAGGCAAGGCTCAATTTTTTTGATGGGAGTTTTGCGCGTGCATACTACGAGAGTGAGAGAATCCAGAAAAAAGGGGGATTGTGCGGGAATAATGCGGGTGATATCTCCACAAAGGAGCTTTCGAATAAACATATGGGTTGAAGTATGCATGCAGAATGAATGAAAAAAGTGGAGTTATTAAGGTTCGGACNNAACCTCTAATCTCGAAGCATAAGCAATGGTTTCCTGGGTGATGCGCTCCTGTAGGTGTTTCGGGGTCCCATGGGGGTGATGGAAGATAGTCTGGTGGATTGCAACATTGATTTGGAAGAGGATAATTGTTCCCCATTCCTGACGGGATGTTCGATGGACAACATGGTCCTCCCTCCCATTCGTGGGACCACCCTGGAGGTAAATCCGAAGGCATGTATATCATATAGTTGCCTGACTCTAAAGGCGGTGCACATCCATTCAAGCCGTTTATTTTACCCGTTCCTCGTAGGTCGCTTTTGCCATTTCCATTATTTTGATTTTTTGATCCAGCCATTACAGAAGACGACAGTAGAGCTATGCCTAGAATGAGTGTGGTTAGCAACAATAATCTCAATTTATTTTTCATTTATCGTCTCACCTCCCACTTCAATGGAATTCTTCATACTTGAATTCGCTAACTCGCTAATAAGAGGATAAGATTTTTGAGCTATAGCACTGAACAGCATATAGTGGAGGCTAAAGATCATGAGAACAGAAAACCTCAAGAAAGCTATCCTAAAAATGTTTGGAGACAGAGAATTCTACGGCTATGAAATACATAAAGTCCTCTTGTCCCAAGGAATTGATATCGAGCTCGGCCGTCTTTATCGAGTGCTGACTGAAATGCTGCGAGAAGAGTTGCTTGAGGGACGATGGGAAAAAAGTCGTAAGGGACCGAAGAGACGGATATACAAGATAGGGGAGAAAGGAAAGGACGAACTTAACAGGATATTCTTAGAAGCAATTCAAATCGTCCACATGTTCTATGGAAAATACCTCATGAGCCTTACACCAAAAGTTGATGTTCTTAACACAATATTTTCTACACTATTAGATGAACTTGAGGGGCAGAATAACATTGCTTGTGTCACTCTACAGTATACACCAATACACGGATGGTTTTTACAAACTGCCCACAAGATTTCGCCACGAGGACATGTTTACCTTATTAAACCCAAATCTTTGCAGATCGATTTGAAACTTGATTATTTAACAATCATGAACGGGAGTTACAGCGAAATCTTACTAAAGAAGGACTTCCTTGACCTATTAGTTATTATGGATCTTCCTCAGAAGGACTCGTTGGAAAAAGCGTTGATTGAGTGGCATAGGGTTCTCAATAAAACAGGGAAATTGGGAATATTAACCCCCACCGTTTTGCTAAAGAAACACATGGATCCGATGAGTATTGGTGACTTCGTTGAGAAATATGAACATGAAATTATCGAAAAAAGCGAGAAGATTGATAAAGAATTCCTTCAGGGAAAGTTAAAAACTCTTTTTGATAGGATTGAAGAAAGACAGATCGTTCACATGACTATCCTCCAAGCATGTTCTCGAAATTAAATGCACTCGCACGCGAATG
>JABAOF010004243.1_pt1 | contig 21444 bp, 14 predicted proteins | sample 7062171 | NCBI WGS metagenome assembly JABAOF01 (sample SAMN14538628, study PRJNA623070) | marine sediment metagenome | biome: marine biome [ENVO:00000428]; feature: marine pelagic biome [ENVO:01000023]; material: deep marine sediment [ENVO:00002113] | place: India: Gulf of Khambhat ...
GTCGAATTTGTGGACGGCTCGGTGATAGCGCAGCTCGGAACGCCGGATATGTGTCTTCCAATTCAATATGCTTTGACGTATCCCGCACGCGTCGCCGGGATTGCTGAGCATCTCCGGCTCGAAGAAATAAGGAAACTTACGTTCGAGAGACCAGATTTGGAAACGTTTCGTGCGCTGTCATTAGGTTATGAGGTTGCGCGAACAGGCGGCACGGCTGCGGCTGTTTTCAACGCTGCGAACGAGGCGGCTGTGCAAGAGTTCTTGGCCGGTAGAATTAAATTTGTTAATATAGTCGAACTTGTCGAACATTGCCTGAGTAAGCATGATGTTAAAACAAATGTGTCGCTCGAGGAGCTGCTCGAGGCCGACGCCTGGGCGAGAAGAGAAGCCAGGGTCGGTGTAAAATGAAATAAGAGAGGCTATTGAATGACTAAACTTAAAGGTTTGCTGGATAAATATTTTGGTAAGAATTCCCGCTCATTGTTGTGGTTTATTGTTTTCGTCGCAGTAGTTTATCTAATTGTCCGAAACATTAGTACTTTCGGTTATTTGCTAGTAGTCGTGATGGGTTTCAGTGCGGTGGTTTTTATCCACGAGTGCGGTCATTTTATTCTTGCCAAACTGTCCGGGATAAAGGTCGAGACGTTTTCGATTTTTTTACCACCGATTTTGTTAGGTGTGAGAAGGACACCAAATGGTCTGCGGTTTCGCATACTGCCTAAGTTCTTCCCAAGAGAAAACGACGAATCGGATGATGGCTCACTGAGCTTTACGGTGGGTAAGAAGGGCAAGGCAGGTGAGACAGAATACCGCATTGGTCTTATCCCAGTGGCGGGATATGTGAAAATGTTAGGACAGGAGGACACCGGTGCAGACAAGATTACGGACGACCCTCGTGCTTTTCCGAACAAACCCATTGGTGTTCGCATGGCGGTAACAGTCGCGGGCGTTGTGTTTAATGTGATTGCTGCTATTGGTATTCTTATGATGGTTTACCTTGTCGGCATAAATCGGTCGCCCGCTGTGGTTGGTGGTGTGGTGCCGAATTCGCCCGCGGAGCGAGCAGGCCTGAAACCAGGTGATGAAATAATGGAGATTGCAGGCAAAAGTGACAATCTGGACTTTGGCAATATCTTAATTGCAGGGGCTTTGTCGGATGTAAACGAAGTAGTTGCGCTGAGAGTAAAACACGAGGACGGCTCTGAAGAAGATTTAGCACTTGTGGCAGAGCAAATGCCAGGGGAGACAATAAGGCGTTTCGGTATTGAGCAAGCATGGAGTCTGACCATCGCAAAGCTTTTTGAAGATGATGCTAACGACTTATATTCTAGGACCGGTTTACTTGCGGGCGACCGCATCAAGTCTGTCAATGGCATAAATGTAAAAAGCTATTGGGAATTGGCTGAAATAGTGCAAAGTGCTCTTGTGCCGGAGGTAACGTTGTCAGCCGAGCGAACCAGGGACTCTGGCGAAATTGAGTCAATTAAATCGCAAATTCGACTGAATTTGAGTCCAGTTAAGAATTATGATATTGAGACTGAATCCGACCTTGGCCATATTTATTCAATTGTTCCACGCCTGTTGATAAGCGCTGTTTCAGTCGAGCAGGTTTTGACTGTCGGTGATACCGGGCCTTCCCTGCAGCGTGGAGATATAATTCTTGCGGCTGGTGATGTTGAGAATCCCACGTTTAAGGAGCTTCGTGACGTTACTGCAGAACATGAGGACAAAGAACTGTCCATCAAGGTATTACGTGTGGACGCCAGTGGCGTTGAAGAGACCCTTACAATTATAGTTAAGCCCAAGCGTCCTCGGGGCAGTGACAGGGCGTTAATCGGTATTGTGCCCGTGCTTGATACTGAGCATCCGGTTGTTGCCAAGACCATCACTGCTGAAGGTGGACCGGCGAAGCTGGCTATTCCCCGCGGTGCCACGATAATGGCTGTTGACGGGGAGGAGGTGTCAAACTTCTATGATGTAATCAGAGAAATTAGTCGGTATCCCGCTGAGCATATCACGATTGATTGGCGAATTGATAAGGAAACGGCTGGAGACGTTGCTTTGAATGTAGGTACCGACGGAGAGTTTATCACCGTCAAATCAACTTTCGCTGAGCTTCTTCCGTTTGAGAATATGAATAGACTTTACAAGGCCAGCGGGCTGGTTGATGCCTTTACGATGAGCTGTAAGAAAAGTGTTTGGTTTATTATTCAAACCTATGTTACCTTAAAGGGGCTTTGGGCCAGAAATATCAGTCCGGAAGCACTAAGCGGGCCAGTAGGTATTGTAGCGATAAGTTATAAAGTTGTTGAGCAATCAGCTCTTAATTTTCTATATCTGCTTGCGTTCATAAGCGCGAATTTAGCAGTTATAAATTTCCTGCCTATCCCGATTGTGGATGGTGGAGTGTTTGTTTTGCTGATTATCGAAAAGATAAAAGGTGGGCCGGTAAGTACCCGCGTCCAGGAGATAATATCTTATGCAGGTCTGATTCTCATTGCTGCAGCTTTTCTGTATTTGACCTATAACGATATTGTTAATCATCTTCTTCGTTAGACGATTATCCGGCACCAATCTCCAGCGCTGCGTGGCTATCAAAGCAACGGGTTCATCTGTAGCCGAGTCAAAGAAAGACCAATAGAGGGGAAAGATATGGAAGAACTTTCATGTTGACTGAAGAAAGGACTTGAAAGTGATGGAAACGCTATTGGAAAAACCATCTTCGCAGAGTTATCACGAAGGTATATTCAGCACTCTGAAGGAACAAGACAGCCAGATCTATGAACTGATAACGAAAGAGTACGAAAGGCTGCAAAACAGCCTGCAGCTTATCGCTGCGGCGAATCAGTGCTCAAGAGCGGTGTTAGCGGCTCTTGGCTCGGTCGTTCAGAATAAGACTGCCGAGGGTTTCCCCGGGGCCAGACACCATGGGGGCTGCGAGGTTGTCGACGACGTGGAGAAACTGGCCCTGGACAGAGCCAAAGAAGCCTTCGGCGCCAAGTATGCAAATGTACAACCTCATTCCGGCAGCCAGGCCAACCAAATTGTCCTCGCCGTGCTACTGGAGAGAGGAGATAAAGTATTGAGTCTTGGCGTAGAGCAGGGGGGACATCCATCGCATGGAGGGCCGGGCTCGCTTGCAGAGAAATTCTTCAAAATAGAAAACTATTATGTCGATAAAACAAGTTTTCTTCTGGATTACGATGCTATTAGAGAGCAAGCAGTCAAGGCCAAACCCAAGCTGATTATGTGCGGTGCCAGTGCTTACGCAAGAAAGATAGATTTTAAGAAATTCAGAGAGATTGCGGACAGCGTCGGGGCATATCTTTTGGCCGATATCTCACACATTGCGGGATTGATAATGGCTGGCGCACATCCTTCACCGATAGATTATGCGCATTTTACAACGACAAGCACATATAAGGCGGGTGGGCCCAGGGGCGGCCTGATATTAATGGGCAAAGACTACGACCTGCAAACAAAGGTCTCGGGCAGGGATATGCCGTTATGGAAACATATTCAGGATGCGACATTTCCAGGCGTGCAGGGGACGCCTTATTTTAATCATATAGCGGCAAAAGCGGTTTTCTTCAAAGAAACACTTTCCGATGAATACAAAGCCAGACAATTCAAAATCATAGAAAATGCAAAAAGGCTGGCAAGTGATTTGTTAGATTTGCGATATGATGTGCTTACGGGAGGAACAGACAACCATATGATTCTGATAAACACGGAGAATTCCAGAGAGGCTTTGACCGGCGCTACAGCGCAAAAATGTCTCGAAGAGTGCGGTATAATCGTCGATATGATGAAGCTGCCTTACGATGGGAAGCCAGCTCCGATTACCAGCGGTATCCGGTTAGGCACGCCCATCGTTACAAGAAATGGAATGGGCGATAACGAGATGGACAGTATATCGGTGCTGATAGATAAGGTGTTGAGGGCCGTAGAGATAATAAGCGACACACAGTACAAGATAAGTGAATCGGTCAAGAACGAGACCAGAGACAAAGCCAAAGAACTGTGCAGCAAGTTTCCTATGCGTTAATTAAGAGGTGGATGTAATAGTATTTTTAACCGTTTTGGAAAATTGAATATTATTGACTCCCTCCTTGCCCAATTGGATTTGAGCGTAGATTATTAATTCCAACAAGAAGCTCCGAGCTACTTATCTATTGGCTCAGCCATACCTAATGTGTCCACGACTCCATATTGGTTTATATCTGCATCAAAGTCCTACATTTTGCTCATACTGGCATAATGTGTTCCACCATACGCACCCATGTTGAGGCGACCGCCATTTGGCATGGGTTCAGCAGAGGCGTCAACCGCCGGATCGCCGCCATCAATGCAGGGGCTTGTAACTTCGTCGATTACCCATATATCTTGTTCAGGCCAATATCTCCCATGCTCGGACAACAAATGGTAATCACCATTATCCGGGTCAACCAAAAGCGGGTCGGCATCGATGTTATTTTCACCAGCATGTGCTTCTTTTAAGCAACTATATCGTGCTTGGCACCCATACAGATTGTCGTTAGTGTTATTCCATAAGATACAGTTGCTGATAGCTGGCTGGGAGTCTGCATAGGCATTAATGCCGTATTTGTTGTACAATACTGTTACATTACTTATGGTCGGCGAAGTGTCTGCAATAAAGATACCCATGAAACTGTTTCTTACGACGAAATTCTTCAGCACACTATCAGGGCCTTCCCCATCGTAAAAACATACCGTGAAGTCATCAGGATTCTCCAGCACTGGTACACCAGCTACACTAACGAGGCCCTGCAGTATTATTGCCTTCCCTTTAAATTCGATTTTTTCGGTGTAAATTCCAGGGTAGACCAAGATGGTGAATCCATTTTGTGCAGAATCGATGCCCTTCTGAATAGTGGCGAAAGCTGTTTTGGGACTTAGACCGTTATTTAAGTCGTCACCGTTTAATGCATCAACGTAACGGATTGTGGTCTGGTAACTGTAAGAGACATAAATGTCCGCCGAGATAACCGCACCCTCGAGCTCCCTACAAAAATAGAATTCATTCCCATTGCTGGAGACCGAAGGAAATCTTGAATTTGCTTCTAGTGTGTCAAAAAATGATAAATGCTCAATTGCTCCAAAAGGTTCTTCTAATGATTGACGTGTCGCTTTATAAATCTGAAAATAACCATTGATGTTAGAAGTAAAGTATAGGGATAATCCATCAGGCAATATAAAAGGGTCTGCATCATTGGCAGTAGTATTCAACTCTATCAGGTTCCTAACATCGTCAAATGGAGAGTTCAAATGCGTGCGAGTTGCAATGTATAGGTCATACTCACCCACACCCCCCGGAAGATTATAGCCCATAAAGACTATCGTCAACTCATCCTTAGTCAAAGATGGATCATTAAGATTTCCAAGGATATTTAATTCGATAATGTTATTTCCTACCGGCCACGGTTTATTAGTCGATGCTCTTTCACTGACTTTAAGTCGATGTCCGGAGCCTGGCTCAGTTCTGTGGTAGTACATCCGTAGGTTGTCAACTGAAACCCACGGACAAGGAACATGACCGCCGGAATAATTTAGGCTGCTTATTTCCGTAACTTCTGTGAATAGAGCGGATATATCTTCACGGGTTGCCCGGTAGATGCGATGATAATAGAAATTGGACGTATCAACTCTGGAGAAGTAAAGCGTTTGTCCATCATAAGATAAAAACGGCGTCCTGTCACCATACTCGGTGTTCACCTCCGTAACCGGCACCGACTCGGTCCATTGTGAAAAAACCTGCCCAGACAGAGCAAAAGACCCTAACACCGCCAGAAGAAGTAAGTTGGTTCTCGCTTTCATAACTATCGCTTTCTCTTTAAGCAATACGAACCCATAAAATGGCAACGGATATACCTGGGTGGGAAAAAACAGTAAAGTTGTTGGTCATGGCTGCTCCTCTGAAATAATATTATATTATGTATAAAGGCGGTTTTCAACGAAATTGTTTCGTTTTTTCGAGATTTTACCTTAAGCGATTTATATAATTTGTCGCTCTTGCCGCAAAAAGTCGGTTGAAGGCTGTTTAGTTGATAAACAGAAGTGTAGATTTGGTCTGTCACAAAACCTTTAGCACGGCCGGGTAGTTTTCTTTGTTGTTACAGCCCAGAACAGTTGATATATTGCACCGATGACGGCCATAAATACCACAGCGGAGAATAATATCATTGACATTAGCAGCGCCGGCGATGTCTCCACGCCGTAGAGCGCCAGAAAACCCACCAACGTTACCTCCCTGACGCCAAGGTTAGCCACCGATATCGGAATTCTTCCCAGAATATATATAACTGCACACAGCCAAACGAATACTCCCACTCCCAGAGGCGCTGTTATGTTTGCCCCCCTGGCAGAGAAGAAATATATAGCCGCACCGCCGACCGGATGGGCTATTATGGTAATAGATGCGATAGCCAGATGGAATCTGGCCCCAACCGCCTGAAAGATTGCGATTTGCTCGATTATTTTTTGACCCTTTTGGCGCATGTTTACGGGAAAAGGCCTTAGTAAAAGCCTGAGACCTTTAATAATTTTGCCGCCTGTTCGGCTGTTTAACAACAGTATAGAAATAAGTATTATAGCTGCCAGCAATACCGAGCAGACAGCCGGCAGCAGCCAACGATTTTCTGTGTTAGCTGCAGGATTGGTAACTATCAACGCAACGAGACCGAATGCTATCATAACAAACATTATTGACAACTGGTTGTATAACATACTGCTAAGAACGCTGCTTCCTTTTCCGGTATCTTTTCTGAGAATATACCATTTTATCCCCGTACTAAGTATTCCGGGTATAATCATACTATAAAACAAGGTAACTGCGCTTGCACCAAATAGCGTGGATATACTAACATTGCAGCCTTGTTTTTTGAGAATAAGCTGCATCTTTATTGACCGAATCCAGAAAAGTATTACGGTCAATAACCATACAGCTATCAGGAACTGCCACCTTGTCGTTTTCACAGTTTGCCAGAATTGCTGAAGGTCAATTCGGCTAAAGACCCATACCAGCAATACTGTTGTGATTAGAATTCTGATAAGGAATTTGACTAATTGTTTAGTGCGAGTGGTCATATCCTGTTTTGGATTAGCCAGGCATATCTGCGAGAATCAGCACCTTTCTTGAAAAGGCCAGTTGTATTTTGTAGAGCTTGTAAACAACTTTATTATCTGGAAATAACGCATTTAAGAGTCCAAAAGGTAAGCGGGAAATCAGTGCTGTAACGGGAAAACAAATAAATCCGGTCAGCGGGCCGCTCAAATAGCAACTCTTTATATTTTTGAACCCGGCATTAACCAAAAGCTGGTTGAGCCTGCGCCTGGTAGTCACATAGTTGTGGGAAAAATCACAGTTAAAGAAATTAAGCCGCCAGTTCAAATAATCCGGCGAGCATATTACAAGCTTGCCCTTGGGCTTTAGAACTCCCTTTATCTGCCGGGCTATCTGCAACGCATCCTGCATACTGCTCATATGCTCCATTACATTTATCATCACCACAACATCAAATTCTTTGTCCACTACGGGCAGAGGTGGAACCATTGCACAAATGACCGCCGCTCCTTTTTTCTCAAGTGATGCCGCCATCTGCCGGTTAGGTTCTACAGCAACATATTCAATACCTTTTTCAAGACAAATATCGGCAAAGACACCTCTACCGGGGCCTATTTCTAAAATACTACTGCTGGAAGCTGCCCCGGTATATCTGAAGATTTTACGGGACAACGCTTTGACCAGCCACATACCCATTTTTGTAGGTTTTTCTTCTTGGCTGAAGTGGTCGAAAAAATCATCCGCTACCTTGTTTTGGTTCGCCATATCGCAATTCCTCGAGCCCTGTAAGGGAAACTATGTCAGGTCCTTTAGAAAAATAATCACTGTTTTCTCGCTATCAGCACCCTCTCATCAGCACACTTATTCTTATATTCGTTATATACATCGAGGTTGTAACAACTTTTGTAAAGCAAATAATCCTGCTTTAAGATTATTTCGAAACCTTCCGAAATCAAAAGCCGCTCAATCTTGTCCCATTCTATGTGGTCATCCGGCCATACGTGAATATCGCCTTCTCTTTTATATCGGGGATTCATTATCCGCCTGAATATGTGTTTATAACCTTTCACATCAAGTAAAAGCCGAAGACAACGTTTTAGATCTATTATTGGCCGGGCTTTTCGTAAAAACTCGACATATTCATTCTGTCTTTCGTAATATGACTCATTAACTTCATGGTCGATATAAATCACACCGTCCGGCTTTAATACTCTGCACATTTCCTTTACTATGTGCAGATAATCAGGTACATGATGCAACACCGAATAAGTTGTCACCAAATCGAACTGCCCGGTTTGCACATTGGACAAATCGCTTCCGTTAACCTTCAAGACAGTCGAAAGCCGCGTTTGAGAAAACTTGCGTTCGATAAGGCTCAAGAACCCTTCTGAAACATCCGCTGAGACTGTGTTAATACCCAACTCTATCAAGTGCCTGGTAAGGTTGCCGGAGCCGCATCCATAATCAAGGGCGGTCATAGGCGCCGAATTCGTCCTAACCGCCTCAATTGCCACACCCAGAGCGTTTCGCAGCCGTTTTTGCTCAACGGGATTAAATATTTCACCGTGCGAACGCTCATATTCTCTGCCAACTGTATCGTTAACCTTCTCATTGAATTGTATTTGCTCTTGAATACACATAACCAATTTTGAGCTATGAGCATAATTTCTCGTATATATCTGCTATTTGCTTCAATTGCTCCTGGCCCTCGAACTTAAGAGAAAATAAATCAGCTTTATTTATCAGGCTTTCCCGCAAAGAGCTATCGTGTACGAGCCGTTCAACCGCCTGAGCAATATTCTCTGCATTCAGCTCATCCAACAAAATTCCTGTTTGCTCATGCTGGACCAATTCCACTAAACCTCCAACCGCCGAGGCAACCACGGGTATCTTCATTCGCATAAATTCGATAGCGGCGATGCCAAAGCCCTCGCGTCTGCTTGGAATGACAGCAATGTTAAAAGCCCTTATGACCTCCGCCGGGTTCTCACGCAATCCGGTAAAGACGATTTTTTCTTTCAACCCTAACTGCAGAGCCAAACCTTCAAGCTTTTTTCTTTCCGGCCCATCGCCGACAATAACAAAACGGTATCGCTCGTCTTTCTTGCATAGAATTGCCGCGGCGCTGGCCAGCAAATCGGCCCCCTTGCAGCGATCGAGCCTGCCCACAAAACCAACGACTATTTTGTCTCCTGTAATTCCAAGCGTATCTCTGGCTTTGCCCCGGTCATAAAGCGTGTAGTCAAACCGGGCAAAGTCGATGAAATTACTAACTACGGGAATTGATTCTTCCGCCAATCCGGTTATCCGATTCAAAGCCGCTTTTATCGCCTGTGAATTGGCAATCGCTACCGCCGCTCTCGAACCCAACGCTTTTAGAAGCGACCGGTAGACGAAACCGGTGCCGTGGCGAAAAACCGGGCCGTGCTCGTGAATAACAACTTTGCTGTTACAGAAGAAACTGGTTAACAGGCTGCTAATTATAGATTTTTGCAGATGGGCATGAATAATATCTATCTTGTATTCTCTACACAGCTTTGCTATCGCTAAGATTGTATAAGGGTTGTACTTGCGATACGTTAAGTTAATCAGCTTGGCTTCGACCGGTATGGCAAGAGGATTTATTCTCAGGGCACAAACGAAAGTCTCGATGCGCTCATCGCTTATCTTCTCGGCAATATTCTTGACCAACACCTGCGCCCCACCAGGGCCCAGATGGTCAATTACATGTAAAACCCTTATTTTCATGTTATGTTTTCGTAAAGTTTCAAATATTCTTCAGCCGTCGAACCCCAACTGAACCGCTCGGCGCGCTTTCTCGCTGCAATGGACATAAGTTCATATTCCTGCTGATTATCGGCCAATTCTTTTACGGCCTCAGCAATTACCTCGGCGCGTGGGTCTTCGACCACAATTCCGTTGTCCTCAATCAGCTCCTCGACCCCTTCGCAGCGAGTGGTGATAATCGGCAGGCCCGAGGCCATTGCCTCGAGCATGGCATTACTCATACCTTCGTGGGCGCTGCTCATAATAAAAATATGATTGTCGCGATAAAGCTGCGGCATCCGCTCAGCAGGAACTGCCCCCATAAAAGCAACGCTGTCAGCGATGCTCAATTGGCCCGCTAATCTTTGTAGCGGTTCCATAAGGTCTCCGTGACCTGCAATATTGAGCCGGACATCAAGGCCAAGCTCTTTTGCGCGGGCAACGGCCCTGATAAGCAAATCTATTCTTTTTCTTCTGATAAGTCTGCAAACCGTAAGTGCCTGTATCGGTTTTGTAAGAGTTTGTTTTTGCGAGGGGTGAAATTTTTCCGTGTCAACACCGTTGGGTATTACTCTGATATCGAGGTCAGGCATGAACTCCAGCGCGAGCTTTCGCAAGCCGTTACTATTGGCCACTACCAGCGCAGCACCGGACCAAATCCTGCGGAAAAGACCCGCCATAAGCCTATAATCCAGGCCTAAACGAATATTATAGCCGGGAACATCCGAGCCCCGCAGCGAGATAATATAGGGCAATTTTTCTGCGCTTCGATAGCACAGCCACCCTGTCGGAAAGCCAAAAAATGCGTGAACTAAATCATAATCATTTTCTCGCAGCAGTCTGCGGTAATGGAATCGGGCTTTGAAGAGCCATTCGAGCACCTCAGCCTTGCGCCAGAAATGCAGGTTCTTCTTATGAATACCGACTTTGTAAATAGTGATATTTTCGGAAAACTTTTCCTTTGAAAAACCCAGCTTTGGTGCTGAAGTCAGTACATCGGCACTCAACTCGCTGTTGTCGGCGTATTGCCTCAGGAGAGATAGATGTGCGTTAGCCGCTCCGCCGCCGATGGGTGGAAATTCGTAGTTGAGCATAAGCAGGTTTAGTTTCGACACAACTATTGCCTAATCCGATGTGGAACTCTTCAATTCAAACAAAACGTTCTGGCCGAACGCCTGAACGACTCGATAGTTTTTCATAACAAATTCTCTGAAAGGTCTCATTGCCCTGAAACGCCCAGCCTCATCAGAGTCAACGTTTTTGGTAAGCCATTCGGCGTAGGCTTCATCCGGTTCAGTAGTTTGAATACTCTGGTTTTTCAAGATCTGGTACTGCATAATGGGCCAGAGTTCCAGAGGCGGCCTGCCATCATATGGAAAATGTATGTTATGGGTATCGACAACAAATTTCGGCGGTTCGCGCTCGAATTCGGCCAGCAATCCGGCAACCATCTCTGCCAACTCGTCCGGCGGTGTTATGTGCATCGTGCTGGTGAAAGCACGAGTTGCAGGTGATAGTCGCTGGGCTTTAACATATATGCCGGGCACCCATCCCCAAACGTAAATCTTATCTGTTGGCTGCGAATGTGTGCGGATATATTCGCCTACCACTTCCCAGTGACCCTTGAGGTTTTTCCTTCGACGCTGAGAAATTTCGTCGAGTTTTTGACGGTAACCTCTTCGTCTTCCGCCGTAGCTTATGCCGCTATGCGGGCTTTTTTCTATGCCGAAAAATATATGCCATGACATAATTATCATACAAACAAAACCCGCCGTGCCAATCAGCGCCCATCTGCCCTTATATACACTTTTTGAAAACTTATCGCAGTAAACCGCTATCAAATATCCGCCCATCATCGCAGCCGAGGCGTTTAACGGCAGATAATACTGCTCATAAGAATGCGGGCTTATCCAGACAAGTGCCATATCCAGCAGCCACCAGGTCGCAAACAGCAGCACGAAACGGTCATAGCGATTTGCGATTTTTAAGCGCAGGAGCATACGCCCAATTCTGGCGGCGAGTGCACCGGTCGCCAGAGCAATAGGCAGTATGAGTGAGCCGTAGTATCGTAATACGATTGGAAATTGCTGTGAAAAGGATACGAGTTTTCGGCTTCCGGAAATATAATCGGTTGCCGCTTTTGCCGGCTCGCTATCTGCGCCGGCCGGCAGTAACTTGCCCAGCGTCTGCCACAGAAACGAATAAGGCAAACTCATTTGCACATCCCAGCCAACTATCCACACATACAAAGGCGCAATCGCCGCTGCTGCACCGGCCAACAGTAACAGGATGTCCAGGCCCGTTTGCTTCAGTGTTCTGTTTTTCAACAATGGCTGGAGCACAACAAACAAGCCGATTGCTCCAATCGCCGAGACCCCCGTTTGCTTAAACAGCGGCGCCCAACAGACAAAGGCCCCGGCCAGGAACGCAAGCCACCATCTGCCGCCGAGCTGATACAAAACAAAACAGCTCATCCCCATCACCATAAAGGCTATCATATACTGCTCTTTGACGTTGCCGAATTTGGCGATTAACGGGGCCGAGAGATAAACCGAAGCGACAATGACGCACACAGCGGCGGGCAGTGTGCCGAAGAGCTTCCGCGCCGCAATAAACATAAGCAGCAGTGCGGCCGCCTGGAGGATTGTCTGGGCCAGTTTCGGCCCGGTCTCATTGAAGCCGCACCACCATACGCCCAACATATTTACCAGAAGCGTCCCTAACTGGGCGCTGGGCTTTTCCTCCACGCCGATTTCGGCACCGTCGAGTATGTGTTTTGCTGAATAGACGTATGCCCCGCTGTCATAAGGGCCTGGAGAGTTGAACTCAAAATACTTGCCCATAGAAAACGGGATTGCCGCTAGAATGGCAATTATAACCAGAGGCCAGACTCCAGAGGCCAGACCCGGGCTTTGAGTCTTGTGTCTTGGTGGCCGCCTTTTTCCCCGGGTCGCTCTGCTCATTTCCGGTCTCCGCCTTTGCCGGTAGATTCAAAGGGTTCCCCCAAACGCCCTCTTTCACGTTTGGGGACCCCGAGGACCTCTTTGATGACGTAAGTTGGGCGATTTTGTGATTCGTGATATGTTCTAACTAACAGCTCAGCGAGCAGGCCCATCAGAATGAATTGAATGCTAATAACCAAAAGCAAGATTGTTAAATACAACAAGGGATTACCGGTCATATCTTGATTTTTCATAATTTTCATCAGTATTACCGCAAGACCCGAAGCACTGCCAAAAATTAATGATAAAACCCCCAAACCACCAAACAACTGAATTGGTTTAGTAGAAAAACTAAGAAGAAACTTAACGGTAATAAGGTCTAATATCACTTTCCATGTGCGTCCAAGGCCGTATTTGGCTGCGCCGGCGGTTCTGGGTCGGTGGTTGACTACCATCTCGGCGATTTTAGCTCCGCTCCAGCTTGCCAGGGCCGGGATAAAGCGGTGCATTTCACCATACAATTTTGTTTCGGCCAGGACCTCTCTACGATACGCTTTAAGCGTGCAGCCGTAATCGTGAAGCTTGACGCCCGTGATTTTGCCAATTAGCCAGTTACCAATTTTAGAGGGCAATACCCGGCTGATAACGTTATCGCGTCTTTTTTTTCTCCAGCCGCTTACAACATCAAAACCTTCATCGAGTTTGGCAACCATTTTAGGTATATCTGCAGGGTCGTTTTGTAAGTCCGCGTCAATCGCAACAATAATTTTTCCTTGTGCGTGAATGAAGCCAGCGCTAAGTGCCGCGGTCTGGCCGAAGTTCCTACGAAAGCAAATGACCCGAACTCTACGATCAGCCTTTTGCAAACGAGTTAACACGGCCAAGCTATTATCACTGCTGCCGTCATCGACGAATATTATTTCGTAGTCATATTTGTCTGTTAAAGTCTGCGTGATTTGCTCATAAAGTGGGCCGATGTTATCGGCCTCATTGAAGCACGGCGCAACTATCGAAACTTCGAGGATTTGTTCGTTCATAATTTGCTTCCCATACTATTTATCACTATAATAATAGTTAAGATATCGGCTGTAAAGCCGAAGGTGAGTAGTTAAAAGGGCCCCCATTTTGCAACTTATGACAAAATAGCCAGGTAAGACGTCCCGAAGGGAGAGCCAAATCGGACTTCGGCGAGCTCAGTCGAGCCGGCGCCGTTGGCCCATTTTGCCCCGCACCTATTTAGCGGAAAAATCCTTGCTTACCTTTTTAGAAATTGCTATAATAGTTGAACAACAGGCTTTCAGTGGTGATTTGGGTTCCCGCCCGTCTTGGCTCAGCCAAGACGAGACAGGCAAGGTGGGTTTCCTCAAACGGGGCTTTAAGAATGACCTTTTTGTTAGAATGCGTGTTAGTACGAGAATCGATCGAGAATTGATAGGGCTGTGAACCACGTGAGGTTCACAGCCATAAACTCGCGTGGTTTAGGGTTCCCAAACGCAAGAAAAAGCGTTTGAGGGCCCAGATTGGAGATGGAAATATGAAACGAAATTACCCGGTTTTAGTTTTTCTTACTATCAACTGTGTCTTGTTTTTGCAGATTGGCTGTCAAGAGCAGGCCAGTGTTGCAGAATGGCCTGAGACTGTGCCGCCAACGCCCAAACCGGCAGTTGTTCAACCAGAGAAAGCTGAAACTGCGCCCCAGATTGATGAGGGAACCCCAAGAATTGTGATTGACAAAGTAATTCACGATTTTGGCAAAGTCGGTCCGGGCACAAAGAGCGTCGGTGAGTTTAAGATTACGAACACCGGAGACGGAGTGTTGGAAATCACGAAAGTTGGTCAATGCTGCGGCGTCGTTACGAAGCTAAGCAAGAATAAATATGCGCCAGGCGAAAGCGGAGTATTGACAGCAGAGTATCGTGCGACCCGGCTGCCCACCGTGATCAGACGACAACTGGTCGTGCACAGCAACGATAAGACAAGGCCTGAGTATACACTGACACTAAGGGCCGAAATTATAGCCAAAGTCGCCTGTGAGCCGAAGAGATTGAAGCTTTTTCTTAATGAGGAAAATGCCGGTTGTCCAGATATCACGCTCGGCAGTCTTGATGAACAGCCATTTTCAATAACGACCTTCAAATCGACCGGCGACTGCATAACTGTTGATATAGACCCTGCAGTGAAAGCGACGAAATTTGTTCTTGCAACCAAGGTAGATATGGAAAAACTGGAGAAAAACCCGAAGGGGCGTATCCATATTAGCCTGACTCATCCACATTGCGATATGCTTACCATCCTCTATGATGTGCTGCCAAAATTTACGGTTACCCCGCCGTTGATTATCGCCTTCAATGCTGAACCACAAAAGCCGATACTAAGGAAAGTCTGTGTGCTTAACAACTATAGCGGAGATTTCGAGATTGAATCGGTGTCATCGAAAGATGATACTATTAAAGTTCGCAATCAGGAGAAGATTCGCAACGGTTATCAGTTTGAGGTGGAAATAACACCGCCGGCTGCCGAGGGTGCAGCGCAATTCACGGACGTGTTGTTTATAAATATTAAAGGCGATGAGAAGCTGGAAATTGCCTGTCGCGGGTTTTATTCAACAAGGCTCCCCAAAACACAATAAAAGGCATTTGGGGGACCAAGGAGAATCAGGATATCTGGGAATCAGGTAACCTGGCAACCAGGTCCCCGATAAGCAGGCCCGTCTCGGCGGGTCCAAGACGGGCGACAAGCATTGTGTTTGACAAATTAGTTCACCTAACTTAGTATATGAAACAATTAGTAGCGTGCATTTGTGTGTTGATAGTCGTGGCCTCGTGCGAATCGACTACGTCAATCAAACCACCCGCAAAGTCGGTTGATACAACCGATGAGCTTACCATTTTTCTGACGGGCAACGAACTTGGGGCGTTGAAGCCCTGCGGTTGCTCCGGCGGACAACTCGGGGGACTCGACAGGCGCCCGGCAGTGCTCAACAGCGTCCCCAAACACAAAAGATTGATTGTCGATACAGGCTCGCTTGTTAAAAGTGACAGCGAGCAGGACTTAATCAAGTTCAATATAATAATCGAGGCTTTCAAATTACTCGATTACGATTTAGTCAATCTGAGCGAAAAAGACATTGAAATATGCAACAATCTCGGACTATTGGGCAGTATCGGCTCGGTTTTAAATATTATAAGCTCTCACAGCACCGCTAACGTGAACGTGCCGGCGAAATTCACAAAAAGATTGTCACTGAAAGGTAAGACTGTGGTCGTAACAGTAGCGGCCTTTAACGCAAAATCGGCGCCGGTAGAGCAAATCGAAAGGCTTTTCACCCCGCATCAAGAACGCATTGCTGGTGCGGGGCACGCGATTAATATCCTTATCCTGAACCATTGCGACCCCGCCATGATCGATTCTATCGCCAAGAGGGTTCCTATTGTAGATTGTCTGGTTTGTCCCTCCGATTCCGATGAGCCGAGGATAATCGGCGATCCGAATAAAAGGCCTTTAGTTTTTTCGGTAGGCCGATTCGGCAGATATGTAAGCAGACTACAAATATCTGAAGCTGCCAAAGGTAAAGGGAAATTGAAATTGAGTTTTCACTATATACCGGTTGAAGAAAATCTGGAGCAGCAAAGTGCCCTTGTTGAGCTGTACAAAGATTACCAGCAGCTTGTTAAACAGAGCAATCTTCTGGAGAAATACCCTCGTTACGCATTGCCGAATGGTTTGGAATATACCGGCTCGGAATCCTGTCAGCTTTGTCACGATTACGAATACCAGAAGTGGAGTGAAGCCGCGTTGCGGGAACCCGGCAGTCAGGCCCACGCAGACGCTTATGCGACGCTCGAGCAAGTCGGCTCGCAGTTCGACCCGGAATGCGTTGTCTGTCATGTCGTCGGTATGGAATATGAAAGTGGGTTCGTTTCAGAAGAAAAAACCGGCCATTTGAAAAATGTCGGATGTGAAAATTGTCACGGTCCGGGCTCGGAACATATCAGGACTGCGGGGGCAGCCGAGACCACCGAGCCAAAGTCGGTTTGCCTTGATTGCCATACACCTGAGCATAGCGGCGATTATGCAGGAAACGAGCGTTCCTTCCTGGAAAAAATCATTCATTGGGGTGAATAAAAAGCCCCCGAGAATTTCAAATAAAACCCCTTGATTGCCATACGCCTGAGCACGGCGGCGATTACGCAGCAAACGAGCATCCTTTCTGGAAAAAATCATTCATTAAAGGGAACAAAATGCCGCCGACAATGTCAAATAAAATGGTGGATAGTGAATCGTGAATTCGTAAATCCACTAATGACAGTCGCTTCGCGGCAGCCCAATAGTGGGGTCTGTCGCGTAAAGTGAAATACGAAGGGCCCCCGCTTGGCGGTCCGCAAGACGCCTACCGGTGGAACCAAATATGATAAAGACATTGCGAATAACAAGTGTTGTGGCGGCGATTTCGGCGGTCATTCTCTTTATTTTTCCTGTGGTTTTTGGCGGTCGCAGCGATGAACACATCGAGGGTTTCTTGAATTCGCCCAGTGTGATAGAGAAATTCAACATGGCTATGGGCAACCAGGCAAAGACAAGCGAGAGCCAGAGCTCGCCGCTTGTACAGCAGGCGACGGCCTTTGCATCGTATCTGAATCCTAAGCCGAAAGACATTTCGGCAGCTCGTGATAGTGGGGCTACGCCCCAATCGCTGCCCGTTACGCCCAAATTCAGGGTTGTTGCCACCACTTACTGTCAGGCACAGCCGGAGCTGTCGCTGGCGCTAATTGACGAGGCAGGCAAAGGAATGCACTGGGTCAGGCAATCCAGCAAGGTGGGCCATCTGGTTATTGAGCAGGTAAGAGACAGCCTTGTTGTTGTTAAAGGCGACAAAGGGACTTTCGAGCTTGCGGTCGAGGAGAGACCCCAAATGAGCCTCCTCGAAGGAGCATTCCCCGTTCCCAAAAAGGCAAACGACCAAATCGGTTCCAAATCCACTTCAACCGCTCCACGTAGAACTAATACCGGTGTTACAAGAACAGGGAGCAGCCCTCCACCGCGGCAGTCAAGGACTGAAAAAAACCGGCGATTGGAGGAGTTCGCCGACAAGCTAAAAGAGATACAGACAAGTTTTAAGTCTGACAAGACCGATTCGGGACGCAGCGCCGAAGAAAAGGCTGCCCTGATGGATAAACTTATTTCCAACTTTAGGTCCTCGCGTGTAGGTACTGAAGAGGCAAAAAAGCTGGGCGATCTGGGTAAACAGTTGAAAAACGTTCGGGAGGACCCGAATCGATCACAGCCGACAACAAATGGGGGTAAAAACAGAAGCAAGCCCGCGCAAAACAAGCCGGTGAGAAAATAGCCCCTCACCTATTAGACGACGCCATCCAGACATATCGCGATGGGGCCCTGCTCAATAGGTGAGGGATAACGAAAAACAAATTTACCAGCCCCCCTATTTATGAGAGTCGGGGGGGCCCCGGAAACAACAAAAGGCTTTTGGGGACCCCGACAAGTATCAAGGCAGGACTCAACCATCTAAGTGAACTGCCGACCACCAAATTCCAATCGCCCCCTGATTAAATCAGGGCTTGAATATCGAAGACAAAATACCCCCTGCTTTTGGTGAGCAAACCGGCGAAATTTTGCCTGAAAGTCGGGAACTTTTGGCCTTGTTCTATGTCTGATTAAGTAGCTGGTACTCGAAGGTCAGTGTTGCAAAATTGAGCGATATTGGCGTAAGAGCTTCTAACAAAAGGACTTAGGTTAACGGCGTTCGAGCCGGAATGTCCGATAAATATGGAAATTGTACTATGGATTTGTAGATTATCGGATAGAGGGGTGAATCATAATGGAAAAAGAGCGATTTTTTTGCGCGGGCTATGGCAGGTTTCTTCTCTTAGCGGTAACTTTTTTGTTGTTCAGCAACAATCCTTTTGCTGCGGCGCAAGGCACTTCTCGGCCGGGACGGTTCAGGGTCTTTGACCTGAAACACATATCTGCTGAGCAGGGCAAGAAGTATCTGGCTGAACTCGGGATCGGGACGGTTTCGCATCTTCCCGGTACCGCTGCGCTTTTAGTAACGGCCCAACCGGATGAACTAATCAAAGCAAAAGCTATCCTGGGCCTTGTTGATTCGCGGGAACCGTTTGTGGTAGAAGCGATTGTTCCAGCTTCAATGGCCAAGAATATACCCTCCAACGAACAGATTGCGGCACAAGTCGGCAATATATCAATCGGGAAGTTCTCTAATCCGCCAGACAATGATGGCGCTGGCAATGCAATTATCGACATCCACAACGATTCACTGGTGATTATTGCGCCAGCGAGCCGGTTCGGGGAAATTGCCTTTGCCATCGAGCAGTTGCAAACAAGGCAACCGGCAGAGAAGTATATACGGCCTCGGCAACCGGCGGTGCCGAACAATTTAAAGGCTGTTGCAGCTATGCCGGAACAAAAGGCATCGAGAAAAAAGACGCTGGAGCTGCCTGCTGCTGTCGCGACCTATGACCCAGGACCTATCGCCAATGGGGAGCAGACTCTTAAACTGGATTTGCCCGAAAAGTTCGATATCACACTTTTGCTGGGTTTAGTGGGTCCGTATTTGAATCTGGACTTTATGTACGACCCGGCCAAAGTCAAGGGCGAGGTTACACTGATGCTTCAAGGCAAACTTCAAGGACCTATCAAGGTAAAGGACTTGTATCCTATCCTTGAATCTGTGCTGAGGTTCAAAGGCTTCGTGATGACTCGTCATAAGGGCAATCTTGTAACTGTAGTTCCCAAAGAGGAAGCATTAGAAATTGACCCTGCACTGGTTGATGCAGAGGAAGTCAAGGTAGAGCACGGGGATCTAATCGTAACGCGCGTCTTTAAGCTGGAGCACATAGATACGACCAGTGCAAAGAATCTTCTTGAAGCGATGAAACTCACCATCGATATCACGCCGATTGCAGAAACAAAAACACTTATCGTTACTGCATTCGCCTACCGTATGCCTCGTATAGAAACGCTTTTGGAGGTGGTGGATAAGCCTGGTGAGCCCAAGAAGTTCAGGTTCAGGCAGTTGAGATACACGATGGCAAAGACGCTTGCTCCGAAAATCAAATCACTCGCTGAGCAATTAGGAACCGTGTCCGTTGCAATCGCTGAAGAGCCGGAAGTTGCGCCAGCGGCGAGCCCGAAGAGAGCGGGAGAGTCGGATGCCGCCTACAGAACTCGACTGCTCCGGGAGGCAGAGGCCAGAAGAAGAGCCGCCCTGGCCAAACAGGCCGCCGCGCGAGCAGCCAAAACGCCCGAACCAGCCAAACCCACTGTGTATCTCGATGCCGACGAGAGAACAAACCGCGTCCTGATGATAGGCCTTGAAGAGCAGCTAATCGCTGTTGAGGAGCTCATAGATACTCTTGATGTGGAACAGCAGGACCTGCGGTCTATGAGATTATACAAAATCGAACATTCCGATGCCGAGGAGATGAAGAAAAAGCTGGAAGAGTTTGGCATAATCACCCCCAGCCCGACGACAACATTTCCTTCGAGACTTACCACGCCGACCACGCCTCAAAAGCCTGCGACTGCCAGGCTTCAAATGGACATAACCGGTATAACAGAAGAGGCTCCTGTGGAAGAGCCACAGGTGGTTGTAGTTGAGTCAACGAATTCGCTTTTGGTTAATGCCACTGACGAGCAGCATGCCCAGATAGCTATGATTATCGGCTATGCGGACAGTGAGCCCGAAGAAGCCGCTATTAACTATAAAGTTTACCCGCTTGAAAACCAGGACCCCAATCAACTCGCTGCCGTCCTGGAAAGGCTTGTTATGGAAACCACCACCGAGGAGGAAAAAGACGCCAAAATCGTAACAACCAAAAAAAAGAGTCGAATGGAAGAGCCGCCCATAATTATCGCCGAGCCGACAACTTATTCGCTTATTGTTTACGCCAACAAGGAGAACCATCAGTGGATAAGCTCACTTATCGAGCAACTCGATGAATATCGTCGTCAGGTCCTGCTCGATGTAACACTGGTCGAAGTGACCAAAAATGATGAGTTCACATTGGACCTGGACATGGTCTCGAAGTTCCCGAAATTTGTAGCCGATGCAAGCATGGATTACCTCACTGCCAGGATTGACCCTTTCCCGCTGGGTCGAATCGCCGAAGCAGTCTCTACAAGTGGTTCAGGAAGCGGCTTCTATGCAGACGAACATATCCAGGTTCTGTTAAATGCCATGCATCAAAAGGGATACGGCCGGATACTGGCAAGGCCAAAACTGCTTGTTAACGACAATCAACGAGGAATCATTGAGGCGAAAGAGACACAAACTATTGTTTCACCCAAGACCGAAGTAATACCCGGCACAGCTGCCACAGCTCCGACGGCAGTTACGTCGGTTTCTCTCGACCCTTACGACGCCGGTATTACGCTTACAATTACGCCCCATATAAGTACGGGCGACCAGCTTCGACTCGAAATCGCTTTGACGCGTTCTGATTTTCGCCGCAGAGATGATTATGTAATAGCCGGTGCCGGTCCCCAAGGAGACCTAAAAGGTCCAACTCCACCCGATATTCTGACCAGCGATGTTGACACAGTCGTAACGGTTCCCGACAAAAGCACAATAATACTTGGCGGTTTGGAGAGGCTCACCCAGAGCAAAGGCGGAAC
>JABAOF010019495.1_pt1 | contig 21414 bp, 13 predicted proteins | sample 7062171 | NCBI WGS metagenome assembly JABAOF01 (sample SAMN14538628, study PRJNA623070) | marine sediment metagenome | biome: marine biome [ENVO:00000428]; feature: marine pelagic biome [ENVO:01000023]; material: deep marine sediment [ENVO:00002113] | place: India: Gulf of Khambhat ...
GTCAAACGTTGAGAAATGAATGGCAATATACCCGGCATTGGGATAGTTAAACACATGTTCCCAAACCGTCTTCCCCGGATAGGGATGCGGTGTCTCAACCGTTTCAAAAATCGCTTCCCCTACTGTCACGTTGGAGAAAAGGCAAGTGGCGCCGGCTGTTAAAAACATAACCATGACAAACCATGAAAAAAGTTCCCTCATGCTTTTCCTCCTTTATTTTTAGTTAAATTTTAATTTCATAGTTTCCCCATGGTAGCGAATAAAAATTCATTTGTCAATCAGTCAAAAGTTGTATTTTTAAAATAAAATATACAACTTTAGTTTTACAACTTTAGTATTACAAATCTTAATTTTGCTGCATATATCAAGGTCCTGGGGAAAGAAAAAGGGACAGGCAAAAGCCTGTCCCTAATGATTTAAATAATTGTGAGCGCTTAATTTTTACTTCCTGGTTGTAATGGAGACCTCATTGCTGCAGCTTTCACCATTGGCGTTGTAGGCACACACTTTATAGTAGTAGGTGGTTTTGGGATCGAAATTCATATCGTTGTATACTGTGGTATTTGGACCAACAGTAGCAATAACCGTTGAAGGCGAGGGGCTGGTTCCCCGGTAAATTTTGAATCCGTCTTCATCATTGGAATTATCCGTCCAGGTCAATTCGATTCGTTTACCCTTTTGTTTAGCTTTCAGGTTGGTGGGGGCAGCAGGCGGTTCCACCGGGCATGTGGGTGTTGTAGCATTGGCAGTATTGGAATAAGCGGAATCTCCGGCACTGTTATAGGCTTTGACCCGGTACCAATAGGTGGTATTCTCAGCCACAGTTGTATCGCTGTAGTTGGTCACATTGGCTCCTACGGTATCGATCTGCGAGAAGTTGGTGCCGTCTGGGCTGCGTTCAATTTTGAACCCGGATTCATTGTCGGCGTTATCTGTCCAGGAGAGATCGATCTGGTCACAAGCCACTGCATTGGCCGTGAGACCAGTGGGTGCAGCCGGAGGTGTCACAGGACCGCCAATGGCATCATTGGGCAGGGCAGAACCCAGGTGGGAAATGATGGCGGGAATGGGTAAACCCCGGTTGGGACAATTGGCGCAGTGGTGCAGGGAGATTACTAAATGGTCATCGTAAGCAAGCACCGGGGAGCCGGAACTTCCACCGGCGGTATCACAATAATAACCGATATCCCCGGGGCCGCCGATGCAGGGGGTCTGATTGGTACTATAAACCACGCAGTAACCGCCGTCTACATCGCTGTCAACCGCCAACTGCTTGCCCCAGGCACCCGGATGCTGGGGGATATACATTCGTTCACCAATGATAGGCAGGGTATCTCTAAGCTGCAGGTATCCATACGTACCGGTGATATTCGTGGGCAGCAAGATTAACGTATAGTCCAGGTTATAATCATTTTTGATCAGGGTTCCTGAAGTGGCTTCGACAATCCCGGGACAGGCAAGCCAACCGGTGCAATTGGTGGTACAGGTGGCACCTTCGGCCATGAATTCGTAATCGGTATTATCAGCGGTGCTTTGACTGCCGATACAATGATTGTTGGTCATGACATGACCTTCACTGCCCAGTAACCAGCCGGTACAGGCGCTGCTTCCATTCATCAGCAGCCGGCAAACTGCCCTGGCTTTGTCATACATGGTTGTGCCTTCGTAACATTTGGCCCATTCCTTGTCGTCGTTGTTGCAAATGGCTTCCAATTGTGCATCCTCTTCCAGGCCTGACAATACCGCGTCGATATAGGCCGGTTCAAACCCGCGGACCCACTGATCGATTTCAAATCCCCATCCACCTTTGCGACTGTGACTGTAGAGTCGCAGGATCGCCGTATCTCCGGGAATATGAGTCGCCCAGAACTCACTCAGAACAGCAGCTCCACCTCGGACTACTTTACCTTTTTCCCTGTAGGTATAGTAGAACTTGCCATCAGGACTGGAAATTTCCACGTAATCACCCCGTGCCAGGTCAAACTTGGAAAAATGAATCGAGATGTAACCGGCATTGGGATAGTGGAACACATGTTCAAAAACTGTCCTACCCGGATAGGGATGCGGAGTATCCACCTTTTCAAATACGTGTTCACCTACCTTTACCTTGGAATAAAGGCAGGTAGAACCCAAACTTAAAAACATCACAATTACGAAAAACGTGAGAAGTTTTCTCATGCATTTCCTCCTTTTATTGTATGAATTTTGTGTGGGCTGACTGCTTGAAAAAAAGCAAGGGGCTTTTTTTGATATTTTATGGTTGGGAACTATATGATATATCAAAAAAAGGGTTTTGTCAATCCGCCAAAAGTCGTATTTTTGGTATGAAAATGGAATAAAAAAATGTACAACTAAAGTTGTACGTCTTGGGTTTTGGTTGTATACAGCCCCAGCCGCAAGCACCAGCGATAAAGGGTTTGATGAATCAAGCCCCTACATTGTTCCGCTGTCATTTGAGAGATGAGTCACTTTCTCTCTTTTTTCTTCTCCTCGGCTTTGAGGCTCAACGGTTTGAAGGGTTTAAAAAAGGTAACACCGGATTCCTTTACAGCCTTTTTAAAATCTTCAACGTCCGTCTCAAATACGTTATTGTATTCTTTGACAAAATCTTGCAACTGGATTTTTATCTTTTTAATGCTCACTTCCGTGGCCTGGGTGATGGGTTCGAACGCACCGGCAACGCTTCGATAAACCCTAAAGAATTTCATCCTGAGGGAAGCGGACCTGTCGGCAATTCCCTGCTTCTCGCTTTCAGGATTCAACTTCTGGGAAAGTTCCTTTAATTTCTTTTGCAGCTTCATCCCTTTCTGCATGAGTGTCCTCTTGTCTTCCCGTTTCAAATCCTGGGAACGAACCAGTTTCAATACGGTTTTTATCATATCCGTGGTTTCCTTGATTTCATTATTCGCTTTCATATATGCCTTGATCCACCCCTCCATCTCATGGTACAGCTTTTGATTCTTCTTCAAAACTTCAATATCCACTTTATACCTGGGATCGAAATTCACCTGGAAGGTTTGCGTCATTTCCGTGTCACCAGCTTTTAAGCGAACGGTGTAAGTCCCGGGAAGAACATAAGCACCGCCCCGGCGAAACCTTCTCATAGCAGCAGCAGGCATGCCTCTACGCCTCATTAGCGCAGACATGTCCAGGCCTTCCTGGCGGAGGTCCCAATAGGTGCGGTTGATTCCTTTTTTGAAGGGTATGCGCTGCAGTTTCCTGATGACGTTTCCGTCTTTGTCCAATATTTCAATCTGGATTTTGGGTTTTCCTCGTTGTCCTCTTTCTCCAAACATCCCCGGTCTCATTCCCATTCTTTCCATCATTTCTCTTCGTCTGCTCATGCGTTCATCCATTTCATCCGTTTCCTTTTCATCTTCCTTTTCTCCTTTTTCATCGGGGATATAGAAATAGGTAATCATTGCACCGGAAGGAGGGTTCGGACCCGTGAACTCGGTATCCCCTTGCGTGCTGTATGAACTGGCACTGGATCTTCTGAATTGGCTCGTGTCCGCTGCCTTAAATAGATAGGCTTTTTTCTTAAGCACGTCCGGCTGGATTTCCCTTAAAAAGGAAATATCGTCAAGAATGTAGATAGACCGGCCGTGGGTGCCGATGACCAGGTCGTTGTCCCGGGGATGAACCGCCAGGTCGCGCACCGGTACGGTGGGAAAACCAGAGGTCCATTTTGTCCATTCTTTTCCCCGGTTCATACTAAAATAAAGACCGAATTCCGTTCCCAGGAACAGGAGGTCTTTATTTTTATGATCCTGTTCGATGACATGGACAAATCCATCGATATCTTTTGTCACCAGGCTCTTCCAGGTTTTACCGTAATTTTCGGTCACAAAAACGTACGGGGTCCAATTGGCCCGGCGGTGGTCATCAAACACCACAAAGGCGCAAGCCTCATTGAATTTGGAGGCTTCCACATGGGGAACGAAGGTACCGTAGGGTACTTTTCCCTTCTTTTTCTTTGTGCCGGTAAGGGGCTGGGAAACCAATTGCCAGGTTTTTCCTTCGTCTGTGGTCAACTGCACATTGCCATCATCGGTGCCCACCCAGATAACACCTTTCTTTACGGGACTGGGTGCGATGCAGAGGATGGTGGTATGGTTTTCTGCCGCGGTTACATCCAGGGTTAATCCACCGCTTTCGGCTTGTTTTTGCTTTTCAGGATCATTGGTGGTCAGGTCCGGGCTGATGATTTCCCAGGAATGTCCTCTATCGCGGCTGCAGTGCACAAACTGGCTGCCGTAATAAATGGTGGAGGGCTCAAACGGGTCAATGGCCAATCCGGCATTCCAGTTGTACCGGTGTTTGACGTCGGTTTCCGTTGGCCGGATAGTTTTGCTCATACCGGTGTTGACATCAAAATAAAAGAGGCTGCCTCCCTGGGACATGGCATATCCACACCCTTTATTCTCAGGGTCTGGCTCGGTATCAAATCCATCACCGCCTCCCACTCTGCGCCAATGGTAATTGTAAATGCCCCTATCGGTCAATACGGATGACGGCCCCATCCATGACCCGTTGTCTTGGAGACCGCCGTATACATTATAAGGCAATTCCATGTCATAACTAATGTGATAGAATTGGCCCAGGGGCAGGTTTCGAGCAAAACGCCAGGTTTTTCCCCGGTCCCGGCTGATGACAATGCCGCCATCATTACCGACTACCATGTATTCCCCGTCCGGGTGAATCCACATGGCGTGATAATCAGGATGAGCCTGCCCCCAATTGGTGAGTCTTTCAAAGTTTTTTCCTCCATCTTCACTGACCAGTAAATTGCTCTGGAGACTGTAAACAATATTTTCATTCTGCGGGTTTACACGGATATCACTGTAATAAAAGGGTCTTCCACTTACATCCTCTTTGTTGTTAACGGTTCTCCAGGTGAATCCACCGTCTTCGGACCTCAGCAGAACATTTTTCTTAGCTTCTACCAGGGCGTAAACGATGTTGGGTTTATTGGTGGCAAAAGCAATCCCAATTCGGCCGAGATCACCTTTGGGTAAACCGTCTTTATGGGTTAACTTCTTCCAGTTCTTGCCGCCGTCAGTGGTGATGAACAACCCGCTTCCCGGCCCACCGGAATTAAAAAACCAGGGCCAACGGCGGTGCTCCCACATGGCAGCAATTAATTTATTGGGGTTGTCCGGCGCCATGGCCAGGTCAGCCGCCCCGGTTTTTTGATCCACATATAGAACCTTTTCCCAGCTCTTTCCACCGTCAAAGGTTTTAAACACACCCCGCTCCGGGTTCTCACCCCAGGTGGTTCCCAAGGCAGCCGCATACGCCACATCCGGGCTGTGGGGGTCCAGGATAATGCGGGATATTTTTTCGGTTTTGGCAAGGCCCAGATTTATCCAGGTTTTACCTGCATCAAGAGATTTAAATACACCCCGTCCGACACCGACGCTGTTCCTGGGGTTGGCTTCACCGGTTCCCACCCAGACGATGTTGGGATTTTGCCGGCAAATGGCTAAAGCACCAATGGATGAAGCCGGTTGATCATCAAAGATGGGCTTCCAGTTGAGCCCGCCGTCTTCTGATTTCCATACACCTCCAGTGGCAGCCCCAACATAGATGATGTTGGGATTGGAAATCACCACTTGCACGTCACCAATCCGACCGCTCATATTGGCCGGTCCAATACTCCTGGGCTTTATATTGGAGAAAATTTCAGCATCAATTTTCCCAAAAGAAGTACTGGAAAAAATTAAACACAGTACCATTGCCAAAATGGTTATTTGAAATGGTTTAAAACTCATTATTTCCTCCTTTCTTTTCTCTGGCCTGCATATAGAGCCTTTGTGGCAATTCATTTTTTGTCATCATATATATTAGAAAAAATCCAAGTTGATGTCAATCAAAATTCTTATAAATTCCCCTTACGCTGGGATTTTTTTAAGCTTTATGATATCATGGCTGGTGAGTAATAAATGGTAAATATGAGGTTGTCATGATGTTTAAGAGAAGAATTACAATATTTTTGTTCCTGTTCTATGTCTTGCTGCTCAATGCTGCTGCCGGCACAAGCTGCAGCGGTTCGGAAGTTAAAGAGAAGGAAACCCGTCCAAAACATTGGGCGGTTGCCATCGAACGAGAGAGCTTACCAAATTTTTATAAAGTCTCCGATACCCTTTACCGGGGTGCCCAACCTCGAAAACAGGGTTTCGAAGAATTGAAGAAACTGGGGATCAAAACCGTGGTCAACCTGAGGGGATCAAGCCGGGAGCGAATATTGGTTGAAGAGGCCGGTCTTAAATACTATCAAATCCCAATGTTTGCAGCGTTTCCCAAAAAAAAGAAATTTGCCCGTTTTCTTGAAATCGTTTCCGACCCGTCCAATCACCCAGTATTTGTGCACTGCAAACACGGTGCGGACCGCACCGGTGCAGCAGTTGCCATCTATAGGATTAAAATACAAAACTGGAACGTGGAAGAATCCATTAACGAAATGGTCTACGGCGGCTATAATTTCCACCGCATTTACAGCAATTTAAAAAAATTCGTGCGAAAGTTTTAGTAATTTGCCTCCGGCGGCCCACCTTTTTGAAAAAAGGTGGGTCCAAAAACTTTTCATACATGGTCAGCCCGTAATACGTGGTTTCAATCATCGTGCCACAGTTGGATCATTACCATCTGTTTTACCTCGGTTTACATTTAACCTCATAATTGATAAAATGGATTTTAATTTTATTTTTCAATGAGGCAAAAAATGTCGATTAGTACGAAGACGGGTGATGAAGGGAAAACCAGCCTGTGGAGCGGTGAACGGATTGAAAAAAACCATGCACGGGTGGAGGCTTACGGTACAGTAGATGAATTAAATTCCCACCTGGCAGAAGCCAAACACCTGGTCAAATCCGGAAAAGTAAAACAGAAAATCGTGGAAATCCAGGACGATTTGTTCCGGGTGGCTGGTGCGTTAGCGTCTATTGGGGAGTTTGCCTACCCTGTTCATGAAGAAGACGTAGAGCGCATTACTAACTATGTGCATGAATTTGAAAAGGAAGTGAAATTAACCGGGTTTGTTATTCCTGGCAGTACGCTGCAATCCGCGAAACTGGATATTTGCCGGACCATTGCCAGGCGAGCGGAAAGAAGAATCTTGACTCTGGCCAAAACAGAAAATGTGCCGGAACCGGTGAAAAAATACGTTAACCGGTTATCAGACCTCATTTACATGCTGGCAAGGTTTGAAGAAAAACTTGAAGATAAACTGGAATTTAAGAAATGGGAGAACAGCTAATTGGAGTTGAAATAAAGGCAGTGGTGGGTGATTTCACATTGATGGCACAGGGGTTTAATCGATTTGCACAGGGTTTGCCCAAATCCCACCAATGTCTGGTTGATGCGGTTCCAGTGCTGCGAAGGAAACGCCTTTTTTAATTGCTCTTCCACATCTTCGGGTTTTTCTCCTTTGGCCCATCCCAATCGTTGGGATATGCGGAACACATGAATATCTACAGCAATACTGGGTTTATCAAAGGCCAATGCCAGTACCAGGTTGGCGGTTTTGCGTCCTACTCCGGGCAGTGCAGTTAGTTCTTCAAACGTCTCAGGTATTTCACCAGACCCGGAGTTGGAAAGAATTTCTGCAATTTTTTTGATATTTTTGGCCTTTTGCCTGTAAAACCCCACCGGGAAGATCAAATCCGCAATCCGGTCTTCCCCCAGTTGAGCCATTTTTTCCGGTGTATCCGCGGCAGAAAATAATTGTTCCGATGCCTGATGCGTTACCGGGTCTTTGGTCCTGGAGCTCAACAGCACAGAGATCAATATCCTAAAAGGAGTTCGCCTGACACTGTGCTCAAAGTCCTGGACCGGTGGGTTCAACGGCTTGATCATCCGACTGATTTTATCCAATATTTCCAGTTTATCCATCAATAACCTTTCTCTTCGTGTTCCTTCGTGTCCTTCGTGGCTTCGTGGTTTTATTCTTTATCCTTCAATCACCTGGTCATTAATGATCAACTGGTGGGAGAGTTTCACCGATGGTCTCAAGGTGGCTGTAATGCCGCAGTAGTTTTCTAATGAAAGCTCAATCGCATGTTGTATTTTATCCACCGGCAGCTCATTTCCTTTAAAAATATATTTAATTACTACCTCCAATATTCGTTTAGGATAATCTTTTTCAATCACCGCATCGGTGGCCACTTCAAATGCTTCCACTTTAGGAGCTACCCGCATTTTTTCCAGTATAGAAATAACATCCATGGCTGTGCACCCGGCCAGGGAGACCAGAGTCAGCCCTTTGGGCCTGGGCCCCCTGTTCTTACCACCAAATTGCTCATCCGCATCAATGGTAAAACTGAATCCTTCCAGGTGGGCGTCAAACGCCATCCCGTCTTTCCATTCAACACTTGCTTTCATTACATTTCCTCCTTATCCGGAATAAACGGTAGATCAAATAGATGGTTATTATAAGCTTTTTCCCCCTTCTTTTCAATCCCCCCAAGGCGTGGGTAACCTAAGAAGGCGTGCTTAGCGAATAACCGCCTGCAGGATTCTCCTGTCGTTCTTCCCGGTCAGCATATCGGTAACTTCAACGCCAATGTCATAATTACCCTTTTTCAGCCACCTGAAAAGTAAAGAAATACGAACTTCATCGTTCCCGGGAAGCATGGCCTTGCTTTGATTAAATAGAACCTTATTGTCTTCCCTATTTTTGATGAAAATGCGGACAATGATTTTTCCCGTGTTTTCCGTTCCTGATTTTTTTCTCAAAAAATCCGTAACCATTATTGAAAGTTCTTTGTTTTTGAAAATAACATCCTTGAGCTGAACTGAAAGAATGTTAGTTGGTTCATTATCATTAAAAAATACTTCATATCGTTTATCAGCGGCTTCAATATTGATTTTTCCTATATTCCTGGGATTTTCAGGGGTATAACTGAGGATGTAATAGATATCTTCTGTATTTTCGATGGTGTTCAGCGCCGGGATTAAATCAACATCATTATTGGTATCAATGTTACCGGGACCAATACATGTGCCGCCTGTTCGTTGGGCTGTTTGTGCCAGACCGTCCCAAATATCAGTGGACAACCGTTGGTACTTTTTATTTTTGGAAGACCTTTCGCCGGGATTCTGGATGTGTATTGCATTGAATGTTGCATTCACTTTATAAAAAAGCCCGGTCATCTCTTCCACCGGGAAATCTGGTATACCATTGAACATATCATCGATATTCCCCAGCATCTTTGTAAATAATTCCGAATAGTAAGTTTCATCTTTCCAGTCACTGTCTGCAAGTTCAGTAATTAAATTTCGCAGCATATTCCTATTTGTTCGCGATAATTCCGGGATAACAGGGACCTGGAAAAAATGAATTACCCATTTTTCATTTTCAATGGTTTCAAAAGGTGTTAGCAGGGTGTGGAGTTGTCCCGGATTTGGCACCAGGTATTTTTTTTTGTATTCGGTAAGTGCGGCTATATACTGTTCAAGGGAGAATTTTACATATTTCATATAGTAATGGATATGAACCCCGCCCCTGCCGCGGCGGTCACTCTCCCTGGCCTTACGCTTCCTGATGTTATCCATTAGTTCTTCAATTTTTTTTAAATCCGTATGCATTGATTCCCGGAGCTTTTTACTCTGCTCCCCCAGGAATCCATCAATCCGGGAACAGATACTTGCTTTTTCGTTTTCAGTTATGCTGCTAAAATAATAAAAACGTTTCTCTCCATTGGCAGCCACCAATAACCGGTCGCTTTTGCCCGGGATATGATTAATAAAATGAGCCAGGCTCTTCTGCAAAGGAACGTTGTATTCGGTTAAGTGAAATATTAAAATAAAATAGCGGGGTGAATTCGCTGAAATATGTGGTCTATTGATTTTCTTTGTTTTGATCTGGAGGCTATCAATGGTTTGGTTTTTTTTATCTTCAAAGAGTATGAAATCTGATTTTTTCAAAGCATCAACGGCTTTTCCTTGATAAAACACCCGAACCGGTACATCAACACTCCCTTTGTTTCCATTTTCTTTTTCACTTGCGGCGAAGGCAAAACAAGCGCCAATCACAAGCCAGACAACCAATGGTTTCATTTTTCATTCCTTGTTTCTATTGTTTGGTTCTAATAATATAGAATACAATTTGTTAAAAATCAACAGCGCTTTGAAAACCCAAATCCATTGACTTAGATTTGTTAACTGATTTTTTTTGCCTTGCACCTTTTTTTAGGGGGGGCCGCCGGCATAGATTGACGGTGAATCCAGGGTCCTTTTCCGGTCTTGACAAATAGGGATGATTGCAATAATATAGAACTATGACAGAAAGAAAAGCAGATGTTAACAGGAAGAAGTATCGAAAACCGAGACGCATATTTGAAGATTCAGGCACGGTAAACCCGGAAGAAGCTTATTACGTCCCACTGGACAATGTCACCAACTCCAAAAATCAAGATATCAAAACCATGGTTGACCGGGGCCGCTATTTTTCCATATTCGCTCCAAGGCAAAGCGGCAAAACAACGTTTCTAAAAGAAGTTTGCCGGGAATTACATGAAGATCAAACCTATGCAGCAGTAATCCTGAGTTTCCAGAAATATAAGCAACTGGATAAAAGAACTTTTTATGCCCAGGTCCAGAAGCATCTCTATCGCCAACTCATCGATCGATTGACTGTAGTAAAATGTGAGAAACTCCCTGAAATTAAATCCTTTTTAAACACCCACCGTTTAACGAATCATATTTCTTTTAGCGACCTTTTCGAGGAGTTGAATCGAATGATCGAATACAAGAAAATTGTTGTTTTCATCGACGAATTCGACGGCATCCCCCGGAAAGAGCTTGAGAATTTTTTAACCACCTTAAGAGATTTATATCAACAATACAAAGATATAAAGCAAAAGGCCCTTTATTCTGTGGGTTTGATTGGCATTCGCAATATCACCAAACTCGTCGTCGGCGGAATATCTCCCTTTAATATCGCGGACCAGGTAGAACTGCCGCCTTTTTCTTTAAAAAATATCCGCGATCTCTATGCCCAATATACGGAAGAGACCAACCAGCCCTTTACCCAAAGCGCCGTAAAAAAAGTCTATGAAGAAACCGCAGGCCAGCCCTGGTTGGTCAATCGGCTGGGAACCATCCTTACTGTGAATGTGAAACCCGAAACCGTTAAACCTATCGATGAAAAAGATGTAGAAATAGCGATTCAAATCTTGCTGTTAGAGCGAAACGATCACTTTGACAACCTTTATGAGAAAGCCATACTATACAAAGAGACCTTTGTTAAAATTGTATTTGATCATGTCAAATATATTCCCAATGATAAAGAACAAACCTGGTTAGAGCAATACGGTTTGATAAAGAAAAAAGAAAGAAATGCCCTGGTTGCCAATAATATCTATAAAGAGAGATATATCGAAACGTTTTTTAGCGATGCGAAATTATCTGAGGATATTTCAATATCCGAATACTCGTTGTCAGATGATAGTCTGGATATGGAGCGGATTATCCTGGATTTTGAAAAATATATTACCCGGATCGGTGTTAGTGCCTTTTACGAAAAAAAGAAACCCTATGAAAAGACGGGTCAATTTCTTCTTACCGCCTGGCTTTACCAATTTGTAAAAGGAGGAGAAGGGGACTTGCGTTATGAAGTGCCGACCGGGTTGGGGAGAATGGATATTCTTTTAACCTATAAAGGAAAGAAATATATTATCGAGACAAAAGTAAATCGTCACGATGATTTGACCGCGATAATCGAGGAAAGTATTCTACAGCTTTCAAGTAAGTATTTAGCCACAGAGAGTACCACCCTGGGATATCTTGTCATTTATGATACAAAGACACTGGTCGGTGCCCGCTGCCAACCGCAGTACCACCAGGCAGAAGACAAACGAGTGACCAGTTTCACCATCGGTATAGGGAAAACTTAGCAGCGCAGCTTCGCCTGTCCCCCTTCCTTTTTTCCTCCTTTTTTTTGGGGTGGAAATGGATATGCTTCCTGACAAGATAGCACGAAAACAAATCCAAATTGCACAACCTTTAAGGAAAATACCGCAGCTTTTAAGAAAATTCCCCCAACCCTTGAGGCAAGTGCCGCAACCTTTGGGAAAAATACCTGCTGTCATTATTTACTGATCGGCTTTTTCAGTAATCACTATAGTACTCCAGTGTAAAAATTTTTGGAAAAAAAGGAAGAAAAGAGGACAGACGAGAAAATCCCTTCTACTCCTGAATTTTAACATTATTACACTTCATCATTTTTTTCTACGGGATTTTGATTTTGGGGGCAGGCCGGTTTTTTTTCTCACGCCCGAAGGAAAAATCACCAGGTGTGGCAGGTGTGGTAAATGTGGCAAGTGTGGCAAAGGCCGGGAAAAAATCACCCGGTGTGGCAAAATCGCAGGAAATGTCACCGGGTGTGGTAAGTGTGACAGATATCGACGAAGAGTCAATGGAAAAATTCTTGGAAGCCAACAGGGAGCATTTTGAACAAACAGGCAAACTTCTCCCCATGAAGAAACTGAACAAGAATCTCAGACCCATCAGGAAAGTTGTCATGAGTTTTACCCAGGAAAATCTAAAGGAACTTTTTGCAAAATAACCAGGGGAGTTGAGCGGAGTCACGGACAATGACCGGGATATTTGAGGAAAAAGCATTGCTGACAGCCGAAAAAGTGGCCGAAGTTTTGGGGCTAAAGCCCTCCACTATTATGAAATGGGTGTATGAAAGGAAAATCCCTTTTGTCAAATTCGGCCCTGGGAAAAAGGCAATTGTCAAGTTCAATCCCAAACGTCTCAACCAATGGCTTGACGAACAATCCCACGAGCCTGAATCCGAAGATGAAAACAAAAGCAGTGCAAAAAAAATCAAAAAAGCCAGCAGGCGAACTGTTGAAAGGTTCAATGAATTTGCCTCCACATTATGAAATTGAAATTTTTAAATTTTTTTTGTTTTGGGCCTTGACAAAACAAACGGAAAGTGATCCAATTGGCCCCCCAAAAATTTTAAAAGGCTGGCTGCATGGGCCAGCGAAGGAGGTAACAATGGGTATTTATAAAAGGCCGGACAGCAAAAAATGGTGGATAAGTTATTACCACAACGGCGAACGGGTGCGGGAAGGAGTGTCAACCAACAAACGTGAAGCAGAAAAGGTGCTGATGCAGCGGCTTACTGCCATAAACGAAAACAAGCACCCGGTGCTGCAAAAAAGGAAAAACAAAAAAATCAAACTCGCAGCTTTTGCAGAAAAATACATCACGGATTATTCAAAGCCCAACAAAAAAAGCTATGAATATGAAGATATATTGATTATCACTGTCAGAGAGGGAGTAGATAAACATTACAGAGGAAATTCCTGAAATACCTTATGGAGCCTTACGTGAAGCAATCATTAATGCCGTGGCTCATCGCGATTATTTCGAGAAGGGCAGCAACGTTATGATAGAGATGTTTGACGATAGAATCGAGATTTTCAAAAATTTGAAATTCTCAACTCTGCGTAGTATGTATCGAAATATGAAACAAACGAGGTCAAGGTGAAAATAAGCAAAACACCTAAAACTTGCACATTTGCACGCACCGTCCCTTTTTTTGGTGCTTCACATTGGGCAATAAATTACGCATTCCAACATTTGACAATTCCCATAACTCAAGCTATAATAATTACAAATGTGGTCAAAAAATTTCCTATTACCACTGTTAATCATCGTTCTAATCGTCTTAACCAATGGTTTATTTACCCAGGCCAATACCGATGCCGACAAAAAAGTTAACATGCTTTTAGCAAAGCTGGAACATTCCCCGGAAGGCCCGGAGCGAGTGATTATTCTCAAAGACCTTTGTAATGAGTATAGATTCCACTATCCTGAAAAGGCATTGTATTATGGGAACCTGGGCTTAGAATTGGGTAAGAAAGTCGATTTTCAAAAAGGGATCGCGGACTGCTGCAATAGTATTGCAGTTGTCTATAAATATAAAGGGAATTACCAACCGGCGTTTGAATATTATTTCGAAAGTCTGGAAATAAGAAAGAACATCGGAGACCAAAGAGGTATCGCTGCCTCTTATAACAATATCGGTATGCTCTATAAAAGCCAGGGCAATTATAAGCTGGCACTGGAGTATTATTTCAAGAGTTTACAGGTAAAACAAAACATAGGAGATAAACAAGCGATTGCCTCTTCTTACACCAGGATAGGAAATATTTATAAAAATCAAGGTAATTACCACCAGGCATTGGAGTACCATTTAAAAGGTTTAACCATAAGAAAGAAATTGGGGAATAAAAAAGAGATCGCGTCTTCTTACAGCAGCATCAGCAGTATTTATAAACACCAGGGTAACACCGTTAAGGCCCTGGAGTATCTCTTTGGAAGTTTAAGCTTAAAAGAAGAGATAGGAGATAGACAGGGCATTGCCGCGGTTTACAATAATATTGGCCTTGTTTATAAGCATCAAGGAAAGCTTGATCTGGCCCTGGAGTATCTCTTTAAAAGCTTGAAAATAAAGGAAGAGATAGGAGATAAAGGAGGGCTTGATGCAGCTTACAATAATATTGGCCTTGTTTATAAGCATCAAGGAAAGCTTGATTTGGCCCTGGAGTATCTCCGGAAAAGTTTGGATTTAAGGGAAAAACTGGGCAATAGAAAAGAAATCGCTTCTTCTTACAATAATATCGGAAACATTTACTATTCAAAAGATAATTACAAAAAGGCCCTACAATATTATTCCCGGAGTCTGAAAATAAAGGAGGGGCTGGGAGATATCCCGGGGATCGCTTCTCTTCACAACAATATTGCGAATATTTTTAAGAATCAAGGAAGCTATAGTGGAGCGCTGCTGGAATATTCCAAAAGTATGGCGCTCAGAAAAAAAACAGGAAATATAGAAGACCTGGCCAGGTCTTACAGTAATATCGGTACCGCTTATTCTGAACTGGGAAACGCTGCCCTGGCATTGGAACATTATTTCAAAAGTCTGGGCATTTACGAAAAAACAGGGAATAAAAAACGCACGGCCAGGATTTACAATCACATTGGTGTCCTTTGTTGGAAACAAGAAAATTACCAGGAAGCAATCAAATATTTATCCAAAAGTCTAAGCCTCGGGAAAGAGTTGGGGAATAAGCATGGTGATGCGAATTTATACGATACCCTCAGCCTGGTTTATTGGTGTGAAGGCAGCTGCCAAAAGTCATTGGCATCCCAACTGGAGGCTTTAAAAATAAGAAAGGAAAAGGGAGAAAAAAAAGGTATTGCCGGTTCCTACCAGCAGGTGGGACGTATTTATTTAAAGCAAAGGAACTACCGTCAGGCCTTAGAATTCTATTCAAAAAGTAAAAAAATACAAGAAGAAATCGCATACCTGCCCGGGCTTGCCCAATCCTACTGCGGCATTGGTTTTTGCTGTTTTATGGTTGGTGAAAATAATAAAGCCATCGACTTTTTGAAACGGGCGTTAGATATCGGCCAGAATATGAATTCCCTATGGATAGTAAGAGATGCAGCCAAAACATTGAATAAGGTCTATACCCGCCAAAAGAAATTGAATGAGGCCAACAAATACCAACTGCTATATAAAGAAAAGAGTGAAATCCTTGAAAAAGAAAAAGATGTAAAAATAATTACCCGACTGGAAATGCAATATGAATCCGGGAAAAGGCAGCGGCTGCAAGAAATGGAACAGGAAAATAGACAGGCCCGGGTGAACCGGCAGAGATTCCTGGTTTTCTCTATTTCCGGTTTCATCGTATTGCTGGCGTTGGTCATCTATACCTGGCTGAAAGTAAAGGCTAACCAAAAGCAAAACCGGGAAAGCCAGGAGCATATCAAAAAAAATAGGTAAAAAAACCATTGATGGTGTATAAGAAAGAATTGTTATCGAAACTGTTGCTATTCTATCTTTTTTTTCAAGCCAGTGGTTTATTTGCCCTGGACCCCACCAAATCGCCCGATACTTATCAGCACGATGTATGGAATATGGATGATGGGTTGCCCTGCAACAATGTGTTTTCCATTGCTCAAACGCCTGATGGCTATCTTTGGTTAGGAACATCCTACGGGCTTGTTCGCTTCGATGGGGCGGATTTCGAGGTATATGACTCCGAAAACACACCGGCTCTCATCAATTATCATATCCTCTGTTTGGAGGTAGACCGCAATGGAACATTGTGGATGGGTACGCGGGGGGGTGGGGTGTTCCGCTGCCAAAATGGCACGTTTGAGGCCTTCTCAAAAAAATACGGACTCTTAAATGATGAAGTATGGGACATCATGGAATCCCGTGACGGATCGATATGGATCGGCTCCAGGCAAGGGCTGCACCGGTTCTATAATGGAAAAATGTCACCCGTTCCATTACCCGGATCCATATCAAACCATCATGTCCACACCCTGATGGAAGATCGAATCGGCCGCATATGGGTAGGTACCAGGGGCGGCGGTTTGAGTACAGTGGCCAGGAGAGCCCAAAAGTACGAGACTGAATATAAAGGTTTTGACGGGTTAAAAATCAAAGCGCTCCTGGAAGACCACATGGGTACCATATGGGTGGGCACCATGAACAGCGGCCTCATTAAGCTGCAAGGAAATAATTCTTTTTTCTACTCCACAAAAAATGGCCTCACCTGCGATTGTGTGTACAGCCTGTATGAAGATCAAGGGGGCAATCTATGGATCGGCACCAACGGCGATGGGATTAACATCTTATCCGGGAAAGACAATCATATTTTCGTTTTAAACGCCAAAGGTAATCTCACCAGCAATTCAATTTTTTGTTTTTACGAAGATATCGAGGGAACCTTATGGATAGGCACAATTGCCGGGGGGCTCAATTGCTTGAGGGATACCAAATTAACTACATACACGATGCATCACGGTCTCTCTTATGACACGGTTTGGGGGGTGTTCCAGGACAGCCGGGATAATGTATGGATTGGAACCAAAGGTTTTGGTGTCAACTGTTGGAACCGGGAAACCCAACAAATCCGGGTCTATACCACAGCGGATGGTTTATCTGTCAATAGTGTGGTTACCGCGGCCGAATATCCGCGGGGCAGCTTGTGGTTCGGCACTTATGGCGGCGGCGTCAACCGCTTAACCATAAAAAACGGCCGTGTCGACGTCTTCAATAAGCGGCATGGACTTTCGGAACCCTTTGTTAAGGCCTTATACGTGGACCCGGATAACACGTTTTGGGTTGGAACCGATGATGGCGGTGTACACTACTTTTCTAACGACAGGTTTCGACTATACCGGCATCTCAACTACAGGGTAAATACCATCTATAAGGATAAACAAGGAAACTTATGGGTGGGTACCTATGGTGGAGGTCTATACCTCCTGGATAATAAAAAGACAGAAATATATAATGAGAAAAAAGGGTTCCTGGCTAAAATCGTAAATTGCATTTATGAAGATAAAAATGGTATGTTATGGATAGGCAGCAAATACCAGGGTTTGTATCTTTACAAAAATAAGACATTTATCAATATCCGCCAAAAACATGGCTTACCCTGTCAATCGGTTTATTGTATCCTGGGAGACCGGAAAAATAATTTATGGATGAGTTCCAACCGGGGCATTTTTTATGTCAAGCGCTATAAGGTTGAAGATTTTGTGAAAGGCTGGACCAAAAGTATCACTCCATCTGTGTTTGGTAAAGAAGATGGCATGAAAAGTCTTGAATGCCTTGGTGGAACCCAACCCGCGGGTTGGCGAACCCGGGACGGGAAACTGTGGTTTCCCACCACCAAAGGCGTTACTGTGATCGACCCTGAAAATATAGGCACCAATAACCTGCCGCCGCCGGTGCAGGTTAAGAAACTGGTTATCAACAAAAAATCCTATCCCCCGGCTAAAAAAGCAGTGGTACCCCCCGGTAAAGGAAACATAAACATCCACTATACTGCCCTCAGTTTTATTGTACCGGAAAAAATCTTATTTAAGTACAAATTGGCAGGGTATGATAAACAATGGATAGAGGCGGGTAATCACCGTACAGCCACCTATACCGGCATCCCCCCGGGGTCCTATTCTTTCCATGTTATTGCCTGCAACAGTGACGGCGTCTGGAACTCTACGGGAGCAGCGGTGGAAATTGATCTAAAGCCGAGATTTTATCAGACGGCGGCCTTTCAAATTGGCTCTGTGTTGATGGTTGTTTTTCTTATTTCATTTGCATTTGTATATCATTATTTAACTAAAAAAAACATTCGCAGGAAATTAAGGTACAAGTCTGTGAAAACCTCGCCTTTAAGCCTGGATGAAAAAAAGATAATTCAAAAACTCTATTACTTGATGGAAGTAGAAGAAATCTATAAGAACTCCGATCTATCAATAAAATCGTTGGCTGCAAAGCTGGTAATAAGCCAACGAAATCTTTCCGAAATGATAAACAATCATTTAAAAACAAATTTCAAAGCTTTGATTACCAAATACAGGATAAAAGAAGCACAGCGGATGCTGACAGACCCGGATACCAGTGATATCTCTATCCTTGAAATTGCTTATGAGGTGGGCTATAACTCCAAAAGTTCTTTTAACATGGCGTTTAAAAATTTTACCTCCATGACACCATCCCAGTTCAAGAAAAAAGTCTACAAATAAATATCTTGAAATCCATCGCTGCTTCCCGGCAAAAGGTACGAAAACGCGTTTCCGTACATCTTTAATATCCCCATGAACATTTATTTTTCATGAATTTGGCTGTACGATTACGCCTTATCGGACGACAGCAGTTGTTGAAATCAAATATAATTAAATTTCATCAACGTGCAATCCGGTTTCCTATCCAGGGAACATCTGATGCACCTCTTATCTAAAGCTGTCCGATAAAATTCGCCCCCGGCTTTACCCGCCCCATTACCTGCGGGTGAACTTACCCCTCGGCGAGGGGACCCTCTATGCTGCGCAAACCGTTTGTGAAGATTTTTATTCGTTTCCGGGTGATGGCGCGAGTGTCAGCATGCCGCAAAATGAATATTCCTATATGATGAACTTAGTGAGCGGCGGGTTCGCCCGGGAAATGGTGAACATCTCATTCTCGGACAGCTTCGTAGTGATTTTTAAACATTTAAGGTTATGACGTTAAGTATAATCTCCTGGCAAAAAAACTATAAAAAAGGAGGAATTATGAATCATCGACTTTCAGGATTTTTTATTGTATGTTTGGTATTCACATTTCTCTTTTCCACCTGTCTTTTTTCCAAAGTACAGGTAGGAGAAGAGATAATTGAGCGTATCGAGACCCCGCATCCTTATACTGCCGAAAAGGGCGTGGTCTTTGAAAGGGTTTTTCACTATCCCAATGCCGGGTATATCAAGATTCACTTCTCAAAATTTGACCTGGCAAAAGGCGACTACGTGGAAGTCTCCAGTCCGGACGGACAATTTTCCTATAAGTACCGGGAAAATGGTAAAGACGTAGAAGATGAGTTTGAACCGGGAAGGTTTAAGCAAATCAGCGACTTCTGGGCCACCTTCATCCCCGGTGATACGGCAATTGTCCGGCTGCACAGCAAAAACTACAGGAGCGATTTTGGTTTTGTGATTGAAAAGTGGGCCCGTGGTTATGAAACCGGGTACATCGAGGCAGTGCTGGCCGACCTGGAAGACGGTTTGGCCCGAACTGAAGCCATTTGCAGCGCCGACAATAAGGAATGGGCCAAATGCTACGACGGCACCACCATGTATAACAAATCAAAAGCGGTTTGCCGTCTGCTTATTGGTGGATCAAGCGCCTGTACCGGATGGCTGCTGGGAAGTGAAGGCCATGTAATGACAAATAACCATTGTATCGGTTCCAGCAGCGAAGCCCAAAATACCGACTATGAATTTATGGCGGAAGGAGCCACTTGTACCACCAACTGCGCCAGTTGGGGCGCCTGCCCCGGTACAGTCGAAGCCAGTTCCGGTACACTCATTAAAAACGACTATAATTTGGATTATAGTTTAATCAAATTACCCACCAATGTGACCGGCACCTATGGATATTTACAATTTAGAGATACCCTGGCTATTGTTGGAGAACGGATCTATATCCCGCAGCATCCGGGTGCCTATGGAAAACAGTTGGCAGTTGAGAGTGATGTAGACGGCCCATATGCGAAAGTGTACAACACCAATGCCACCCCCTGTCACGGAGGTCCCGGTGATATCGGTTATTATGCGGACACGGCCGGGGGAAGTTCCGGTTCCCCGGTGATCGGTTACGACGATCATCTGGTAGTGGCACTGCATCACTGTGCCAATTGCCCCAACCGCGGTGTCCCGATCCCGTCGATTATTTCCCACCTGGGTGCAGACCTTCCCGCCGACGCCGTTGGCGCCCCTAATCCACCGGCTGACCCCACCAACCTGACCGCCAATGCAGTGGCCTGTGACCAGGTGGACCTGGCCTGGACAGACAACGCCGACAATGAATCCGGGTTTAGCATTGAAAGAAGCACAGATGGTACGAATTTCGCTGAAATCACTACAGTAGGTGCCAATGTCACCTCACACAGCGATACCACTGCAGCAGAAGACACTACCTATTGGTACCGGGTCAGCGCTTATAACGGCGCCGGAAATTCGGGTTATACCAATACAGCCAGCGATACGACACCTGTATGCCCACCCCCGGAGCCGGATCCACCTACCGGCCTGGTGGCAGCAGCCGGCGAGGTTTTTGTGGACCTGGATTGGGCAGATAACACCGAACCCGACCTGGCCAGCTACAATGTAAAACGTTCCACCACCACCGGTGGTCCTTATACCCAGATCGCCAACGTAACCGCCAGCGCCTACACCGACAACAACGTCACAGCCGGCACCACTTATTATTATGTGGTAACCGCGGTGGATACGGACAGCTACGAGTCAGGCAACTCCAACGAGGCATCGGCCACGCCTTTTGACAATCCCCCGGCAGCGCCCACCGGGCTGACCGCCACAGCCGGAAACGGCCAGGTGGACCTGGATTGGGCAGACAACACCGAATCTGACCTGGCCAGTTATAATGTAAAACGTGCCACCACCACCGGCGGCCCTTATACCCAGGTAGCCAATGTAACCGTCAGTAGTTGGAACGATACCACGGTCACCAATGGCACCACTTATTACTACGTGGTAACAGCGGTTGATACCGGCAGCAATGAGTCAGGGAATTCCAACGAGGCCTCGGCCACGCCCACTGATAATCCGCCAGCAGCGCCCACCGGGCTGACAGCCACAGCCGGACACGGCCAGGTGGACCTGGACTGGGCAGACAACACCGAGCCTGATCTGGCCAGCTATAATGTGAAACGTTCCACCACCTCCGGCGGCCCTTATACCCAGATCGCCAACGTAACCGCCAGTAACTACACCGATACCACAGTAACCAACGGTACCACCTATTACTATGTGGTGACGGCTGTTGACACCGGCAGCAACGAGTCCGGCAACTCCAACGAGGCTTCGGCAACC
>JABAOF010015085.1_pt1 | contig 21413 bp, 17 predicted proteins | sample 7062171 | NCBI WGS metagenome assembly JABAOF01 (sample SAMN14538628, study PRJNA623070) | marine sediment metagenome | biome: marine biome [ENVO:00000428]; feature: marine pelagic biome [ENVO:01000023]; material: deep marine sediment [ENVO:00002113] | place: India: Gulf of Khambhat ...
AAAAAAGGTTTCAGCTTCTCCAGGCGCTGACGATATAACAAAGGGGGGCTTGGCTCTTTACTAAGTCACGAGGGAGAGATATGTCTGCCGAAATAATCAAATTATTGCGTAAAACGCGAATATTTTCAACACTCGATTCTGATAGTCTCAAGAAGATCTGCGATTACTTCAAGGACAAGACTTATTCCGCCGACGAGGTGCTTTTCAAGGAGGGGACCCTCGGGGATACTCTTTATATCATCAAAGAGGGAGCGATAAAGATCACTCGTGCGGCCAAGGAGGGGGAGGAAGAGAGCAGTCGGTCCTTGAGGAGGGAAGGGGATATCTTCGGCGAGTCGGGCTTTATCGATGAGTCTACGCGTCCTGTGACAGCCCAGGCGATCAAGCCCACTAAGGTCTTCCAGTTATCCAGGTCGGATTTTCTCACCATCCTCAATAACAGTCCTCTGATTGCTTACCAGATCGTCAAGGTGCTAAGCTCGGGTTTAAAACAGGCTGATCTCCAAGTGATCGAGGAGCTTAAAGAAAAAAACGAGCAACTTCAGCAGGCAATGCGGCTGTTAAACGAGGGTCCCCAGAGGAGAGAAGGTAAAGATTGGCTGGAGCAATCCGTCGTGTCAATGGAGGAAGGGGAGGCTTTCCTGGAGCGAATACTCTCCTCTGTTCCTTATGCCATAGTTTGCGCCGGAGAGGACGACAACATCTCCTTTTCCAACAAAGCGGCGGAAAAGCAGTTTGGCCACGCGGCCCAAGAAATGGCTGGCAAACCCATCGGGATGCTGTGGAGCGGTGAGTCTTGGTCACGACTTCGTCGGGACATCACGGATAGGCTGGCAGAAGAGAACCGGTGGGAGGGACAGATCATAGCCCAAAAGAATAACGGAGAGCATTTTCTTTCCTGCACCACTATCACCCAGATGAAAGATGCCGTCGGAAAGAATGTCGGCAGGCTTTACCTGTGCCAGAACATTACACAAAGAAGAATTCAAGAAAAGGTAGAGAGAATACGAGAGGACTCAACCTTAAGACAGCACATAGCCGAAGAGATTGGCAATGCAGTCCGGAAAGAAGTCAAAAGGCTATTTGATGTTCTGGAGACACTGCCTTCCGAAGCGGGTAAAATCGACTCGGACGAGTCGCGAAAGAAGATGGGCATCATGAGAAACGCCTTGGACAACATCAGAGAGTTAATTATAGACTTGGGCGAATCACCCCGGATTGGGCTGGACAAGCAGCCACTCGACCTTGAGAGTTTTTTCCAGGAAGAGTTGCTTTTGCTGAAGTCACACCGGGAATTCCGTGATATCGCTTTTGCTACCCATTTTGAAAAAGACACGCCCAAGGTGAATGTGAACAAAAGGCAGTTTCAACAGATGCTTTATGCGATCTTGGATAATTCCGCTTGTGCCTTACAACCGGTTACCGATCGAGCCAGGACCGTTACCATAGAAGCGGGCAGGTCAGGTAAAGGGTCAGAGGTTCAGATTCAGATATCGGATAACGGCATGGGCATAAGCTCCGCTGATCTTTCCAAGATATTCAAGGAACGCTTCACCACCAAGAAGAGCGGATTGGGCTTAGGATTACTATCAGTCGCGCGGATACTGGAGGATCACGACGGCGATATCGAAGTCTACAGCGACGAGGGTACCTATACTTTATTCGTCATAAAACTTCCGGCTTACCAAGAGAAACAAGTCTTGCATCCTCAACAGGAATCAGCACTGAGGTCTTGAAGCTAAAAAGGTATCGTTCGGTTTTGGCGGAGGGCGGGACAACTCAAGCCGTTTGCTGACGCGGAAGGTCTGGCTTCAGCTTCATCATCAAAAACACGACGTTGCCGCATCTTGCCGGTGATAGGGACCGATCACCCTCCCTTATTTCCTACATTCAAGAGAGAGACTCGACTACGCCTTCATGCGAGAGGGCCACAGCGAGAGTTATCCCCTGAACAGGTCTACCTGAAGGCAGACACTCCAAACTTCCTTCCGAACGGGGAGTGTCAGGCACTGTTAAGGTTGTCAGGTCGCAGGGACAGGGCTTGTCCCTGTCCTGACTTCACGCCCGGTTTTCACCCTCAGGGAGAAGAGCATGTCTATGAGAACGATGGCAGCTCCGAAGAGGAAAGTGGCCTTGAATCCCAAAACTTCCCATATCAGACCGCCCAGGACCGGCAGAATCACCGCCGAGATATGATTTATGGTGACGCTGAAAGATATACAGCTGGTGAGATCTGCCTTATCCGAAATTTTCCTTACATACGAATGCAGGGCAATTGACGAGCCAAAAAGCATGTTGTCCGCGACGTAGAATACAGCCAAAAGGGGAAGCCAGGGTATATAGGCGTAACCGGAGAAGATGAATACGAGCAGAAATGAGCTTCCTGCCAGCACTGCCCTTTCTCCCCACTTCTCCACCAGGTTTCCCATCAGTCGGTTAGTGTAAACGGTCAACACGTTGGAGATAAAAAACAAAATCGCTGCGGTTGATATGCTGATCTGGTGGTTTGCTACCAGGAGGAATATGGCGAAGGTGGTGAAGATGTGACGGCGACAGCCTCGGAGAAAACTTAAAAGATAGTAAAGAGAATATTTCTTCTTCAGGGTGACCTTTCTTTCCTCCTCTTTGGCCCGGTTGGGCTTCAGTATAAAGGTGAAATAGAATCCGACCAGGATAACCAGCACTCCGAAGGCGGTCAGCGTCTCGCGATATCCAAAAAAGAAGGTGGTGACCAGAACGCAGAGAGTGGCCGTGACCCCGGCCAGAGATTCGGTGCTCTTTATCTTCCCCTGGGCCTTTCCCGATTCCTTGGTTTTTATGAAATGGAGTAAAAGCGCATCGTTAGACGAAAGAAAGCTGTGGAATCCCACGCTCATGATCAGGGTTCCCACCCCCAGCATAAAGACTGAGTCTGCATGTCCCACCATTATCAAACCCACGCCGGCAAGAACAATGCTCAGGGTGGCGATCTTAACCTCGGCCAGATAAAGGGCCAATGCTCCGATGGTGAAGCCCAAAAGCCCTGGAACCTCCCGCACAGACTGAATTATTCCTATCTGAGCCGGGGTGATGTCTAAGACCTCTTTGGCGAAGTTGTTGAATATCACCCTCCACACGGTAAACCCGAAATAGAGGGCGAAGGTGTTGAAGGCTATGGTTAAAAGGCTGACATCCTGTTTCTGAAAAAGTCTCATAAGGCAGGCAGGTATAAAACAAGTTGAGGAAGGCAGATGCCTTCCTCAAGCCTGCTTGCACGTTGGATTGTGGTCGAATTTGATCGACTCAAGATTTCAGAGGTCACGGTTGGGTCGAGCCGGGTTTGGTTTCACGCACAACCTTCCACAGGAGCAGACCCCCCTCTGAACAAATAGTTTATGAGATACACTACGTCCGAAGAATTCACTACGCAGTCGCCGTTGGCATCTCCTGCGGACAGAAAGCCAGGAGCGGGGCCTCCTCTGAAAAGATAACTCAAGAGATAAACAATGTCCCCTGGGCCCACGAGTTGATCACCGTTGGCATCTCCGTAAACATACCGCCATTCAGTATTTAACCAGTTCAAGATCGTTTCCATCACTGCCTGTCGGCTGGTGGTGGTCTGACCGTGAAAGTCTCCTCCGTCTGCTCGAATGGACTCGAATCCAAAGCCGAACAGAACCAGCTTGAAGTAGTCAGTCTGGACCTTGATGGCGGCAACCGAATCGGTGGGAGTCCACCATCCGGCGCTGGTGCCGATGGTGTACACCAAAACCGTATCAGCGCCCGCGTCAGGGATCAGGTTGTCCATGGAGCTCTGATTGGCAACCTCGTAGTTTGGATGAACGTACATGTTGTCTCCGATTTCATCTCCGGGATATCCCATCATCAGTCGCCTGCCACATGTTCCGCCATAGCCCGCGTGCAGATAATCATTCAGAAATGTCTGCCGCAACGGGTCAGCCGAGGCAGCGAGGACCTCTACGGCATCCTGGCTGGTCAAAAACAGTCGTCCGCCTTGATCCAAAAACGCCATCAAACTCAGAATATCCTCGTCTGAGAAAACTGACTCTTGATGGTCTCCGGTGAACCAGATTACTACATCGTAGTCAGACAACTGGTAGCTCTCGCCAGGCTGGTTAGCCTTGTCCCATACATCGTACAGAAGCTTCATCTGGTCCATTGATCCGGCGTAGTAGCTCTCAAGATTTGCGCCCTGATCGTCGTCCACGATGAGTATGGGAGAGCGGCCTATCCAGATCTCCCGTGTCCAGCTTTTGGTGTACTCACCCCCGTTGCCGCTGATCTCGAAGGTGAAGTTGACCCGCTTTGGCGGGAAGTCCGAAGGTACCCAGAACTGAATGGGGTCGGAATAGTTGTCTACCGTGTCTTCTGCAGCAATATCACCCAAAAGGGAAACGCTATTAACGAAAACGATCCCTTCGGTGTCGGCCCAAGCTGTGACTCGGGCTCCGATAAGTTGAACCCAGAGGTTAGAGAAGGTCAAGTATATGTTCACCGTCTCCTCCGGCTCTGATCTTCCGTTTCCGTTGCCTCCAGGTAAGTCATCAATCATCCAGTCTTCCAAGGTGACGTAAGGGCCGGCAGGGATGTAGTTTATCAGGTCGGTAGCATATCCAATGAGGCAGCTGTTATATTTTATGCGGAAAAAGCCGTCTTCTCCCCAGCCTGGACCCCAACTGTTTTTTACAATCCAGGCGCCGTCGCCATCGCAATAATCATCATCCCATCCCACGATAAGGACAGCGTGATTGCACGGGTCTAGACCCTCGTGCTCGTAACACCCACCGGTGTAGGAGAAGAAATCGTTGTAAACAGTCATGGCACAGGATACCGGTCCTTTGAGAACGGCGGTCTTGATGGCATCCACATTGTTTGCCACCGGAGTCCAAGCGGTTATCTTTGCCAGCACCTCACATGACTCCTGAATGCAGGGATCGGTGTCGTTGGCGTGGTAGGGCATGCACTCCTCGCTGATCGAACCGAACGCCTGAAACAGCTCGTAACAGTAGCTCATCCAGCCCCCATTACACCCCCAGCCGTAGGCTCTGCAGGAAAGAATCTGTTGCTCGGAAAGATCCAGCTCCCTTCCTCCATAGATTTTTGCCATAGCCTCCAAAGCTCCGAGCGCTCCAAACGCCCAGCAACTTCCGCAGCTGCCTTGATCTTTTGGCGGCGTGACGCCGGCCGAGTCGCGCCAGTCAAAATATGGAGGGAGAACCACTTCGGGTTGAGCTTCTATCTTTTTGGCACCCCTGAACCAGTCGTCATACCATTCAGGAATCCTCAAACCCAAAAGATTCTGCCTTTCTGCTTCGGAAAGCTCGGAGACGGAGGTTTTCCCCGCAGTCCAATTGTATCCTTTTTCTTCGATCATCTGCCGGATCTCTTCGATTTCCCTGTCAGGCTTGTCCTCCGAAACTGCAGTACCGGAGATAAAGATAGTGACAAGCAGAAAAATAAGGGCACAATTAAGAATTCGAAAACTGCTCACAACAGACTCCTTCAAAAAGAATTAGATGCAAAAGACTTCCCTTGTGTTTTGGTCTAACAGCGTTTTCGATTTCTTCCAGCCTTTGATTTCTTCTGGGGCAGGCACGGGGCCAGAGAACGTTTCGAGCTGGAAGTTCCTCAACTGATACTAACTTAAAAGAATTTGGGGATTAGTCAAGAAAAAACAGGCAATTAGCCCATGCGCACCTGCAGCCTGACCGAGGTAGGCAAAAGAAGGTCTTGTGACGTGCGTGGACTTTGTGGAAAGATAACCTTTGGAAGCCCTGCTGGATGAACAAGGCTATGTCAGCGTCGCGACGTCTGCTTGCCGGTCTAAATCTGAGTTCCAGACTCAGCCGACTTGGACGAGATTGAGTTCGAGCTGTTAGGCCAGCTACTCTTGCCTTTGGATCTTCACAGCGAGGTTGATCCCGAAGCGGAAGGGCAGCATGTGTTACCCTTGCCTCTGGACCTGAAGGTTGTGGAAGAACCTGAACCCGCAGGGCAGCACGTGCTCCCTTTGTCTCTGAACTTGGATGTTGCCGGAGAATCCGCACCTGACGGGCAACAGCCGCTACGTTTGCCCTCACACTCAAGGGATAAGCTTGAAACTGAAGGGCAGCAGGCGCTTCCTATGTCCTTGGACGCCTTTGCAGAGCCTGTACCTGACGGGCAGCAGCTACTCCCTGTGGCCGGGCACCTGGGCGACAAACCTGAACCGGGAGGGCAACACGGACTTCCCTGAGCCTGGGACCCAGACGGGTCCATCAGGTTCTCCCGGGAGAGCATATGGTCCAGGTTTGCCATTCCATAAGCTGCTAGGGCAATCACCGTGGCCGAATGCTTCTGGTACTGCGGGTTTATATATTCGTAGGTGTCGTATTTGGTATGGGGTCGATACTGGACGGGATTCTGGCCCTTCTGCAGCCAGTTGAAGGCTGGTACGCCCGCCTCAAAAAACGGACCGTGATCGCTGGTTCCCGCTCCTCCGCAGCAGTCCGCTATTATCTGGGTGAGGTGCTCCACCCTCTGGATGGCGAAGGGCATACGGGAGCTCAGGGACCTGACGGGAGCAAATACCTTCTCGAAATCCTCCGTTAGGTCATCCGTGGCATAGATTCCCGAAATGTGGTCGCCACCTTGATCCATGTTCAACATGGCGGAGACTCTTGGCATAAGATCAGGATGGTCGGCCACGTACGCCTGAGAGCCAACCTTACCCAGCTCCTCGCCTCCAAATAGAATGAAGCGAATGGTTCTGCGCGGCTCGGCCCCGGACTCCATCAGAATTCTGGCCGCTTCCACAGCGGCGGCCACACCGGTGCCGTTATCGGCAGCTCCGGTGCCTGCGTCATGTGAATCAATGTGAGCGCCAACAATCACGTATTCATCCGGCAGCTCGGTTCCCGGAATGTCGGCGATGACGTTGAAGACTGGAGTGGGTGCTCTGACCAGCCTTGCGATCGACGCCAAGAAGCCCGGGATTGAAACCTCAGCGCACCTTTCCAAATGCACGTTTTTGAGGCCAAAGTCTGCGAATCTGTCGCGGGCCCATTCAGAGGCAATCTGGAAATTCTCAGAGCCGGCTGGCCGGGGACCGATCCGATTGGTGAGATGGTAAAGATGCTCCATTACTCTGTTGTCGTTCTTGCCAAGTGAAATGATGTGCTCTTGAATGGCGCGTTGGTCTATGCCCGCAGATTTGACGGTGTGAGCTCTTTCAAGCAATGATCGGTCGTTTTGGTCTAACCAGACTGCTTCCGGAGCGAGGGAGACCACGCCTGTGCCTAAGGTTGTCACAATGGCCAGGGCGATAAAAATCTTGGTTAGCCTTGTCATTGCAATGCCTCCACGGTTTAAGGATTTGAAGTTGAATCGCAGAGTGATTTCACCATTCCGGTCGCGCTCTGCGGACAGAGCGAACAAAACTCAGAGGATTTCCTGATTTCGGAAGGAACGGCATCCCGATCGATAGGCCGGAAGCCGAATCGTTCGAAATATTCAGCGGCAGTGGTGGTGAGCAGGAAAACAGCGGAAAGTCCCTTGGACTTGGCCCAGGCTAAGCGATCTTTGATGACAGCTTCGCCTATAGACTTTCCTTGCCATGCCGGAGAGACGGCCACGGATCGCAGAAGTCCGTACGGATTATATACTTCCACTCCACCGACACCCACAATCTCCCCATGGTGCTCGGCCACGCAGTAGGAGCTGTCAAATTGCTGTTCCAATCCATCAATCGGCAGGTCACACTCCGATAGCAAAGTTTTGACGTCCTGCAGGTCCCCGGCTTTTGCCGGCCTGATGTTACCGATCTTTTTCATATTAGCGTCTGTTCGCAATTACCAGACGAGATATCGTGATTTCGCCCTCTCATAGTTTATACAGAGCTTGACGGAAAAAGTTGCAGGTGCCAACTAAATTTCCAAAAAAATTCTCCGCCCAGCCTTCCATCAATTCCCCGCCTCTTCGCCGCCCTTGGAAAAACGGTGGGCGGCCGCTCTGGCCAGCCGTGCTATAAGACGGGCGGTCGCCAGCCGAATGTGGGGATCTATGTCTGCAGCCAGTTTCTTCATCTCGGCGACAAGATCCCCTTCGATCTGCGAATGTAGTTTCCGTCCTTTTGCGGTCGTCTCCAGGCTTAAGGCGCGGCCATCCTTGGGGTCAGTCGAGCGGCGGACGTAGCCCTTTGTTTCCAGTGAATCCACCACCCGGCTGGCAGTACTTTTGTCCAGATAGAGCTCTGCGGCAAGCTTGTTCAAGGTCATGGACCCTTTCCTGACAAGGGCACTGATAGCATAGCACTGGGTCACGGAGATGTCGTAATAACAAATGCGCTGGCGGTCCCGGAATTGATAAACCCTCACTAGCTCGCTTAAGGCCTTATGGAGCTCCCAAGCATCTTTCTCAAGCGCCGTAGCTTTAATCGGATCTTTCTTTGTCTTCTGATGTGAAGGGATAATTGCACCCTTTATAACGACCTGTGCATTTTTGTTGCTGGTACCAACAATAATATCCTTGCCCCATCCTGTCAACCAATTTTTCTTCCAACAACTCCGAACGCGAGGAGTTCTATCTTCCCTCCCCCCGATTGGAGAAGACAGAATCTGTCGTATCACCGTCCCCTGACGCCTCCCGTCTTGTGAGGGACACGCGGAGAAGTTTGGAGTGTCTGCCTTTAGGCAGACATAGGGTCCCCGCCAACGGCGGGGACACTCCAGTGCGCAGGGACAAAGCTTGCTTGCACTGAGCCCGCCTTGGGCAGGGCAACTGTCTCTGTCCGAACACAAAACGGACAGCCACGAGGGCTGTTCCTACGAGCTTGTCTTCCGTTGCTGGAGAATCGCGTCCGGAAAACAATTTCCCGACGCAACTCAAACACGCGTTTTTTCAGCAGGGATTCACATATACATTCTTCTCCCCGCACAGGCACTTCAATTTCGTCAGTAGGTCTCTGGAGACATCCACCTCGATATTCTTAAGCTTCATCTTCAATTCTTCATCGTTTGTCCTAACGTGCAGGATCACCGGCGACTTGCCCGGGTGCAGAGAGAGGGTCTCTTTCAGCTCGGTGACAATATCTTGGTTGGTCCCGGAGGAAAGAAGCAGAATGTGCACGGGAGGTTGCATCTTCTGATATACTTTGCTCAAGCCGATAATGTCCGATGCCACCACCTTGGCTTTTTCCCCCTCTTTGGTAGAAGCTCTTCCCTTGACCAAGACCATTGAGTCCGGCCTTATTATCCGGCGGCTCTTCTCATAACAATCGGAGAAGATCACCACCTCGACCGTTCCCAAAAAATCCTCCAGTGTGGCGAAGGCCATCTGTTTTTTCTTGCGGTCAATACTGGTCTTCACATGAGTTATGACGCCACCGATGTAGAGCTCGTCTCCATCCTTGGCCTCATCTATGGTGTGTGTGTTTCTGGTCACAAAGGTCTTTAGCTCTTCTTCATATCGGGTCAACGGATGCCCGGATACATAGAATCCAAGCATCTCCTTCTCCTTGGACAGGATCTCACTTATGGGCCATTCCGGAACCTCTGGCATCTTGGGAACCGGTATGGCTTTGGTCTGGCCGCCAATCTCAAACAAGGAAGTCTGGCCTCGTTTCCTATCCTCCTGGAAGGTCTGTCCGTAGTTTGTTGCCAGATCCAAGGATCCCATCAGTTGTGCGCGGTGTTTGGACACCGAATCGAATGCTCCGGCCTGAATCAGACTTTCTATAACGCGTCTGTTCACCGCTCCCAAATCCACCTCGGCGCAGAACTGGAACAGGCTTGTGAATTTGCCCAACTTCTCCCGGGCTTTGACTATAGCTTCAATAGCACCATGTCCCACGTTTTTAACTGCTTCCAACCCGAATCTGATCTTTTTTCCCACCACCTTGAATTTTCCCACGCTTTCATTAACATCTGGCGGCAGTATCTCGATTCCCATCCTCTTGCATTCTTCCATCAAAGTGACAACCCTGTCGGTGTTACCTATTTCTGAGGACATGCTGGCAGCCATGAACTGCACGGGGTAGTGAGCTTTCAGATAGGCGGTCTGATAAGCTACCAGTGCATATCCAGCGGAATGAGCCTTGTTGAAACCATATCTTCCGAAGGTGGCCATCAGATCAAATATCCTGTCCGCCACCCCCGGCTTTATTCCTTTGGCCTTGGCTCCCTTCTTGAACTCCTCCCTTTGCTGAACCATCAGCTCCGCTTTTTTCTTCCCCATAGCTTTCCGGAGGATATCCGCCTTGCCCAGACTGTATCCGGCCAGATCGCTGGCGATCTTTAGAACCTGCTCCTGAAACACGATCACCCCGTAGGTCTCTTTGAGAATCGGTTCCAAAAGTGAATGCTCGTATTTGATCTCCTTTAAGCCCCGCTTTCTGTTAATGTATTCGTCGGTCATGTGGCTGTCCAAAGGACCTGGTCGGTACAACGCATTCATGGCGGTCAGCTCATCCAGGCTTTCGGGCTTTAGCTTGCACAAGTAATCTCTCATCCCGGAGCTTTCAAACTGGAAGATCCCGACTGTCTCGCCGTTGGAGAAGAGTTGATAAGTCTTTTTGTCCTCCAGAGTTATGGAATCGATGTCCACAACTGTACCGTTCTCTTGTCTCAGCATCTGCAGGGTGTCATCGATGACGGTCAGAGTCCGGAGACCCAAAAAATCCATCTTCAGAAGTCCAATCTCCTCGATGCTCCGCATGTCGTACTGGGTGGTTATCTCCTCCCGGCTGCCCTTGTAGAGGGGGACAAATTCAGTGAGATCCTTGGGAGCGATCACCACGCCGGCGGCGTGAGTGGAGGCATGACGGCACAGGCCCTCCAATATTTCCGAGTAGGACATCAACCTCTCTATGCGGGGGTCGCTTTTTACAAGGGTTCGAAGCTCTCCGTTCTGCTCCTGGGCCTTTTTCAGGTTCATATCGGGAACCCAGGGTATCATCTTGGCGATGCGATCCACGTCGGAGTAAGGAATATCCATAACCCTTCCCACGTCCCGCACCACCGCCCGGGCAGCCATGGTTCCAAAGGTAATGATCTGGGAGACGTTTTTCTCTCCGTATTTCTTGATGACATACCGAATTATCTTGTCCCGCTCCCGATCAGAGAAATCGATGTCTATGTCCGGGAGTGATATTCTTTCCGGATTGAGGAATCTCTCGAACAGAAGTCCGTTCTTGATGGGATCCAGGCTGGTAATTCCCAGACTGTATGCCACCAGGCTTCCTCCCACCGAGCCTCTTCCTGGCCCCACCCGGATATCTTTGCTCTTGGCATAATCAATGAAGTCTTTGACGATGAGAAAGTACCCGGCAAAACCCATCTGGCTTATCACCTTCAGCTCGTACGCCAACCTCTGCTCTAAGCCGGGCGTGACCTTGGAGTATCTTGCGTCCAGACCTTTTCGTGCAAGAAACTCAAGATAGGAGTCCAGATCATCGAAACCGGCGGGTGGGGGAAATTCGGGCAAGTGGGTTTTTCCAAACTCCAGATCCAGATTGCATGATTCAGCGATACGCAGGGTGTTCTCCAGGGCAGAAGGGAAGTCAGCGAATATCGCCTTCATCTCCTCCGGAGATTTGAAGTACATCTGGTCATTGGCGAACTTCAGCCTGTCGGTGTCTGCTATCTTTTTTCCGGTCTGGATGCACAGAAGAGCATCGTGAGCAGATGCGTGTTCCTTCTTCAGATAGTGGCAGTCGTTGGTGCCAACTAGTCCGACATTGCATTCTTTTGCCAATCCCGCCAGCAGAGGAATTACCTTCATCTCCTCCTCGATCTTGTGGTTTTGTATCTCCAAGAAGAAGTTTCCTTCGCCAAAGATGCTTTTGTACTCCTCAGCAACCTCCCTGGCTTTATCATAGTTTCCTCGTAGAAGAAGACTAGGAATCTGCCCGTGAAGACAGCTGGAGAGCGCCAGAAGACCTTCGCTGTGCTTATTCAGTGCCTCTTTATCTACACGAGGCCTATGATAGAAACCCTCCAGATACCCGATGCTGGAGAGTTTCATCAGATTCTTATATCCAGACTGATTCTTGACCAAAAGGATCAGATGATAGCCAGCGTCCGGCAGCCCCCTGATCGGTTCTTTCTTCCTTCTGTCCTGGGGCGCTACATACATCTCACAGCCGATGATGGGCTTAATGCCGCCAGCCATACACTTTCGGTAGAATTCTACCGCGCCGAACATGTTTCCGTGATCGGTGATGGCCAGGGCGGGCATTTTGAATTCCTCGGCCCGCGCCACCAGATCATCCAACTTGATGGCACCATCCAGAAGGCTGTATTGGGTGTGAACGTGAAGATGTACGAAATCAGCGTGTTTCATTCTTTTCTATCCCTGTAGTCGGCGATCCTGTAAGTCGGGCTGGCGCAAACCTGCCCGACAAAATGGTTATTTTACTGATTCCCACTGGTATCCGCTTATCTCTTGTCCATCTCCTTTTTGACAGCTTGTACCCACATGGAAAGCATAAGGGCAGGTTTGACCATCTGCATGTCTGGATTCGAGTTGTAGAGATCATTCATCATATCCAATAGCTCTGACATGTTCATGCCTTTACAGTTTTCCGAGAACGTTTTTATTTCAGGAGATTTGGTTTGCCATAAGCTGTGAGCATCAAGGAATCCATACAAGTAATACACCTGCAAGCGGGTTCTGGTCAAGCTATCCACTCCTGCCAGGTGCCAATAGTCAGCGTTTAAAAGACTGGCTTCCTTAAGTTTTTTGATGGGTTGAATTGTCGCTTCTTCCCTTTCTACGGTATATGCAAACGAAGTCAGAAGAAGCATCAAGAGAACCAGTAAACAGCTTCTTTTAAACATGGATCCATCCTCCTTTGCATCAGGTTGAGAGACATTCTCTGCTGGGCAAGCACTTAACCATACGGTTCAAGACAAGCTCGCACGCTACACTTGGATTTGCATTATCGCATATTAGTTCTGTAGGTCGGGCTGGCGTAAGCCTGCCCGACAAAACAATTATTCGTGTCGGGTAACTCGCCTTTGGCTTGCAACCCGATCTACTCGGATAGCCTCTTCAGCGCTCGCAGAAATCTCTCCCGGCAGTTTACGCAGACCAGCCAATTTCGCTTCAGATAGATCTCCTCTTCCAGCTCCTTTTCCGTCATCTCTTTGGTTTCTTCCAGGGCTTTTTCGATNNGATTCCCTGCCTCTGGCGGGACGTTCCACACGAATCGCCCCTAAAGTTCCTTCAAAAACCTGAGGAACTTCTCCCGGCAGCCTGCGCACACCAGCCAGTTTCTCTTCAAGTATACCTCCTCCTCCAACTCCTCCTCGGTCAGATCCTTGGTCTCTTCCAGGATGCTCCCGATTTTCTTTTCCAGGTAGTCTTCCGGTTTCTTGGACAAATCTTCGATGTGACCGTCAAAATCCGAGATGATCTCCAAATTGATACGGTATCGGGTGCCACCTTTCTTGAAGCGCTTGCCGCAGAGATGGCAGCGACGCTTAGCTTTTGAGGACGGGGATCTCTCAGCCATAGTAATAGGATCTTTTCCTCGAAAAACCGGTGAGAATCTTAAACAAAGGAATTCCCACCAAGAAACCCCCTACATGGGCAAAGAAAGCTACCCCGCCTGAAGTCGAACCGATCGAGGGCAGTGCATAGAGCAGCTGAAGTATGAACCAGAATCCTAAGACGAACAGAGCAGGAATAGCTACTATCCTGATGAAAAAGCCAAAGAATATCAAAGTTAAAATCCTTGCCCCCGGGAATCTGATCATATAAGCGCCCAAGACCCCGGCTATGGCACCGGAAGCTCCGACCATGGGGATTTGCGAACTAGGCGTAGTGAATATATGAAGCAGACTCGCCGCCAATCCGCACACAATATAGAAAACCAGGAACTTCACATGTCCAAGCTGATCCTCCACGTTATCCCCGAAGATCCAGAGATAAAGCATATTCCCGGCCAGATGGAAAAAGCCTCCGTGGAGGAACATAGACGAAAACAAAGATAGCGGAATGGAGAAGGAAAGCTCCGGAGTGAGCTCCACCCCGCGGGTTACCTCATAAGGAATGGTTCCCCACTTGACCAGAGCCAACTGGTACGCCTCGCCCAGGGACAATAGATATAGGTATATCAGGCAGTTTAGCGAGATCAATGCCACGGTGACAATCGGGGGTCTGTAGGAAGGAACGTTGTCCTTTAGGGGTATCATATAACCTGATTCGCGCTTTGCGGATCGATAAGAGACCGGTTGCGAAAAGCAGCTCCGAGAAAGTCGACCCGACGGTCGGGACAAGCGATCATATGACCAGGGTCTTCTGCAGCGTCAAACCCCGCCAGAGCGGGATATATGACTCCGCCTTACTCGAAACGGCCCATCTTCAGCCATGAATCAGAGGGCTCACCTAAAGGTGAACACTCCAAATTCTTGCCCCAATCCCTTTTCCTATGGCACCTTCGAAAAAATTTACGATAACTAGAACAGCTCTTCTTTTCTTCTCTCTTCCCTGATAACTCTATAGAAATTCCCTGCTTCCTCTTTTCTCACACTCCGGCGCGGAATGTCCAATACCTCCACTTCCAAGATTCTGTTAGCGAAGTTTATGGTTATGACCTGCCCGGGTTTTACCTCTTTGCCCGGTTTGGCCATCCTCTGATCTAAGAACACCTTTCCGTTTTCGCATGCCTGCTTGGCCTGGGTACGCCGTTTGATCAACCGGGTATCTGAGAGGAAGCTATCCAAACGCATAAGGTAGTTGCTCGTGGCGGCGGACTGCGGACGGCTGAGGTACTACAATCTTATCTCCACGTAAGTATCCTGGCGCAGCTTTTCCGCCCATTTCTCCACAAGCTCATTGGTCTTCTTCCGCCGGACCATGTCCTTTATGGTATCCCAGTCCTCCTCGAGGGTGATCTTTCTCTGCTCTTTTTTGTCCAGAACCTTGAGGATGTGAACGCCGAACTCGCTTTCCAAGGGGGGGCTTATTTCACCTATCTCCAGAGTACTTACTCCTTCTTTGAATTCCGGAGTCATCTGCTCCACGGGATACCAACCCAGCTCCCCGCCCATCTTTTTTGACTCCTCGTCTGCAGAGAATTCCTTTGTCAGTTGCGCGAACTCCGCTCCCTCCAGTAGCTGCCGGTAAAGGCTATCTGCAACCTCCTGAACCCGCATAGTGTCGCTCCGGGAGGGACCAACCAGAAAAAGTATGTGCCGGGCGCGCACCTGATCCCCCTCTTTCTCTTCCACTTTGATAATATGATAGCCAAATTCGGTTTCCACGATGTCGCTGATCTCTCCCGGTTCCAGGGCGAAAGCTACTTCCTCGAATCTGGGGATCATGTCCCCATGTCTGAAGAACCCCAGATTTCCTCCTTCTTTGGCGGTAGGATCGTCGGAGTAAGAAGCGGCCAGTTGGGCGAAATCCTTGCCATTCTTGGCCTGCTTCAGGATTCTGCCTGCCCTGCTTTTCAGTGAATCCAAAGTCGATTGGGAGGGTGTTATCTCCAGCAGGATGTGGCTCAGCTTTACTGCTTCCGGTTGATCCGGGATGCTGTCCTTGTAGGTCTGGTAAAAATCTTTGACCTCCCTGGTTGAGACAGACACCTTGGAGAGCCTGAAGGACACCAGGCGATCGATCATCATCTGGTTTTTCATCTGCTCTCGGTACTTCTTTCTAAGCTCGCTTTCGGTCAGGCCTTCAGCTTGGAGTTGGGCTTCGAATTCTTCTTCGCTAAACTCCGATTTCACTTTTGCCAGCTGCCCATCAACCGCTTGGTCCACCTCTTTAGCGGTGACCTCGATGGTGGTATCTTGCTGCGCTGCGATCAAAAGCAGCCTGTCGTTGATCATGCGTTCCAAAAGTTGCTTTTTAAGCTCGCTTCTCTCCTTGTCAGTTCTCGGTGTGATGCCCATCTGGTCGGTGTACAGATCGAACTGTATATCCAGCTCGGATTGCAGGATAATCTGATTGCCTACCACTGCCACAATTCGGTCCAGAACCTGCTGGGCCAGTGCCGCACCGGGGGAAAGGTGTAAAGCAAAGATAACGAGAAGGACTGACCTTCCCCGGGCAATCAGAGGTTTTGACTTGTATGCTCTCATGGCTCTGTCAGAGACAGAAATCGAGGGCGGGTTAATTACCGGGTGTCCCTTGCTCCCGCGGACATATGGGACGAGCGGAGGGATGTTCTGAGATCAAACTGATTCTATTTGATAAATTCAAAAAGTAAGCGGCGCACCACCAGCCGTCCGCCATGAATCTGGAATTCAAACGATTGAACCCGGTCATCTGATTCCATCTAAGCTGATACCCGACGCCCAGTCAAAGGTTTCTACTTGCGCTTTCCGCGCTGCCTGCTTGAAAAGGGAATCTATCTCCTCTTGTCGGCGCTGAAGAGTAAGCGTTTTTATGATCTCGTCCCTGGCCCATTCAAACCCCATGGGAGCTCCCTTTCGTCTCCCGTCCGTCACCTTTACTATCTCATATCCGTACAGGGTTGGAATGGGAGGGGAGGTTTCACCGATCCGCAGCTTGGCAGCATATTCCCGGATTTCGGGGGATAGGTCCTTTATTTTAACCAAGCCCAGATCTCCCCCTTTGGTTTTGGTAGCTGCATCCTCGCTTGTTCTGCTAACCACATCCTCGAATTCGTTCCCTTCCTTCAGCAGGAGGTCCGCCAGAGTGGCGCCCGCCATGCTCTTGGTGAATATGTGGCTCAGGCGCACGTAGTCATCTTGCCAAACATACATCTTACGATTCTCCTGGAAGTGCACTCTGGCTTCCTCTTCTGTCACCTGTATCTTGTCTTTTAGCCTCCGCTCGATGAACTCGTTGATCAGGATGTCCTTGGTCTGCTCCCTGATCAGAGATCTTACTTTTTTGTCTTGGTCAAGTTTCTGCCTTTTGGCTGCTTGATAGAGGATTTCGCTTCTGATCCACTGCCTCAGGTACTCTTTCTTTTGGGCGCGACCCAGCGAGCTGGGATAGAGATCCGGGAACTGATACTCTATCTCCGCCTCGGTCAAACATTCGTCGTTAACGCAGGCCAAGGCGTCTTTGGGCCTGCTTTTTCTCTGTCCCTCCCCGCATCCCAAACCAAGCAAGAGAAAGGCAAGAAGCAGAACCCAGCCAATACCATGCTGTTTTGTCATCTTTCAATCGAGCGGGGAGAGCCATATAGTCTTTGGTATCCCCTTCAACGACGATGCGCGCCAAAGTGCTCATCCCTGCTCTGTTGGTGCCTCTTCTTTTTCCTGTACCGTGGACTCTATCACCTCATCATATACTTCGATTTTATACCGAGCTTTGGCGTTGTCGACCCAGTTTTGATAGATGTTGTTATCCTTCTCCTGTCGTGCCATCCTGACTACCCTATCTTTTACTTCCTCCAAAGGCTGTACTTTCTTCTCGGTTTTGTCTTCCAATTTGATCACTGCGTAGGCTTCGCCCAATTGTCGGTCTCTTATCTTTATCGGGCCACCCAGACTTCCCTTTTTCATTTCGGTGGCGGCGTCAAAAAGCTCTGGATAACGGGCGCGAGTGAAGCTTCCCAGATCTCCGCCCGAGTTTTTGGCGTAGGTTCTGATGGTTTTGTCCGTAGCTAACGAGGCGAAATCGGCACCCATTCTCAATTGCTTAAGTACATCCTCTGCCTCTTCTTCGGTTTGGACCAAGATTTCCCTGACCTTGACCTGGGGCTGAATGGTGAACCGGTCCTGATGCCTGCCGTAGTAACTCTGGATCTCGTCATCCGATATGCCTACCCCCTTCAGTATGACTTCATTCTTCATCCGGGTGGCCATTTCCTGCTCTTTGAGCCCGCTCCATTGCTCCTGGAATTCCTCGCTTTCTTCTAAGTTCTTCTCTTCGGCCACCTCCATAAGAAGGTCTCTTACCAGAGTTTGAAATGCAAGCTTACCCAGCTCTTCCCGGTCCGATAACCTGGGACGATAAGGTTGAGGGATCTCATTGAACTGTTTGGCGAATGTTTCCACTTTTACCTCGCCCCCCCTATAAGTAAACAGCGTCATTTCCTTTTCCTCAGGTGAGAGGCTTTCAATATCCAGCAGATCTCCGGTCTTTCTTAAGCCGAGAGTATCCGGCGGTACCTCTTGTCTTTTCGACATCAAGAGGGTTAAGGCCTCCTCGTCTATTTTGAAACCCACCTCCTTTTTCAGCTTCTCGTAGTATTCTTCCACCCTCTTTTCCTTTTTAGCCCGTCCCAGCTGGTTTTCTATGAGTCTCTTTGCCTCCTCGAAGGGGGGCTGTTCCACATCTCTTCGCTCAATCAGCTTGATCACGTGCCACCCGTACTTGGTCTTTACCGGTCTGGAGATTTCGCCTTCCTTCATCTTGAAAGCCGCCTCTTGAAACTCGGGCACCATCCTCCCCCACTGAAAGAATCCCAGATCCCCCGCGTTGTCCTTGGCTGAAGGATCAATGCTCTTCTCCTTGGCCAGCTCGCCGAAATCCGCTTCCCCCTTCAGCTGCTTGTATATCTCGTCTGCTTCTTCTTCAGTCTCCACCAGGATATGCGAGGCGTGCACTTCCTGCTGCATCATCTCATACTCTTTCCTCGTTTCCGACTCGGTGACCTTAGCCTTGTCGGCTATCTCCTTTTGGTACAAGACATTGAGGAGTATGCGCCCTTTTTGTTGTGCAAACATGGTGTCGGATTCCACGGCATTATCCAGGCCCTCCTTGTAAGCCTCCAGGATAACAACCTGATCACCGATCAACTTGTCCACCAATTCCTTTCTTCGCTGCAGTTCCGGAACGCCCTTGATGATTATCCGGGAAGCGGCGCCCCACTCCTTTTCCAGATCTTCTACCGTGATTGCTCGGTCTCCCACAATGGCCACAGCCTTACCTTCCTTCTTGGTGGCACAACCCGAGAATAAGGACAAAACCAGTATTNNCAATCCTCCTTCTGTTTAAAGGAACTTCCTGGTTTAGAAAACCGCCATTTGGCACATCTGCTCACAAAGACACCGCAATATAAAACGGCCTCACAGCCTTTGCAAGAGATTTTTGACAAAAATGGTTTTGTTACCATCCACGTCCTTGAGATCGATGAACAGCTTCAGTGTTTTGTGCACCACAAATTCCAAAGGGAGGTCGATCTTCCGGCTGAGATTCTCTATCTGTTTTTTTCCCATCTTCTTATCCTCCGAAAGCTGAAGGGTCAGCACATCTCTCTTCAAAGAGAGCCTGGAGATTCCCAGTCTGGCAGCCAGGATCTTGGCGCAGGTAAAGTTCAAAAGATCCTGCACTTTTCGATCCGGGGCGCCAAACCGGTCGGTGATTTCAGACTCCACATCTTCAACCTCTTCTACAGATTTAGCTTCCGAGAGTTTCCTGTAGATTTCCACTCTCTGCTGGCTGTCAGGGATATATGATTCCGGGATGTAAATGTCCAAGTCGAACTCCATTTTCACCTCCGGCAGCGTTTCGACCGGCTCACCCTTGAGTTCTTTTACTGCCTCATCCAAGAGGCGGCAATACATGTCAAAGCCCACCTCCTCGATGAACCCGTGCTGCTGCGGGCCCAGGAGATTTCCCGCGCCGCGGATCTCCAGATCCCTTAGCGCCAGATGAAAGCCGGAGCCGAGCTGGGTGAACTGTTCCAACGCTTTCAACCTTTTTCGAGCCGTATCGGTCAACAATTTTACTTTGGGTATCAGAAGGTAAGCATAGGCTCTGAGGTTGGATCTTCCCACCCTTCCCCTTAATTGATACAGCTGAGCCAGCCCGAAACGGTCTGCCCGGTCTATTATGATGGTGTTAACGCTGGGAATGTCTATGCCCGATTCGATGATGGAGGTCACCAGAAGAAGATCGTATCGATGGTCGAGAAAATCCAGCATCACCCTTTCCAGAAGGCTCTCCTCCATCTGCCCGTGAGCCACGGCTATTCTGACCTGGGGAACTAAATCCTGCAGGAATCGGCACATGGCTTCTATGGTCTGTACCCGATTGTGCACAAAATACACCTGTCCTCCCCGATCCACCTCCCGGAGTATCGCATCGGCGATGAGCTTCTTGTCAAATTCCAGGATCTCGGTGTGGATGGCAAGTCTATCCTTGGGAGGTGTATTGATCATGGACATGTCCCTGGCGCCCAGAAGAGACAGTTGAAGGGTGCGGGGGATGGGTGTAGCGGTTAGGGTGATGACGTCCACCAGGCGACGCAGCTGTTTTATCTTCTCTTTGTGGGCCACCCCAAACCTCTGCTCCTCATCGATTATCAGAAGTCCCAGGTCCTTGAATTGAACGTCCTTCTGGATGAGGCGGTGGGTGCCTATGACCACATCCACCCTGCCGTCCTTCAGATCTTGCAGTATCTTCTTTTGTTCCTTTCTGCTTTTGAACCGGGAGAGCATTGCCACGTTCACCGGAAAACTTTTTAGCCTCTCCGAGAAGGTGACGAAGTGCTGTTGGGCCAAGATGGTGGTGGGAACCAATACCGCCACCTGTTTTCCGTCCATCACCACTTTGAATGCCGCCCTCACCGCCACCTCGGTTTTGCCGTAACCCACGTCACCGCATATGAGGCGATCGGCCGGCGGACTCTGTTCCATATCGGTTTTTACGGCGTCAATGGCGGTAAGCTGGTCTGGCGTCTCCTCGTAGATGAAGGATGCCTCCAGCTCCTTTTGCCATACCGTATCGGGTGAAAAGGCCAAGCCCGGTTTGGCTTTTCTCTCCGCATACAGCTGGATCAATTCCTGGGCCATGTCCTGAATGGTCTTCTTGGTTCTCTTCTTAAGGTTCTCCCAGGCGGTGCCTCCCAGTTTGGATAAGGAGGGAGCACCTTCCTTTCCCACGAACTTGTGTACTCTATTGAACTCCTCAATGGGGACGTACAGCTTGTCATCCCGCTGATAGACAAGCTTCAGGCATTCCCGCCTCCGCTTGTCCACCTCCAAAGTCTCAAGTCCGGCGTACCTGCCGATGCCGTGGTCGACATGAACCACAAAATCTCCGGCAGATAGGGCAGAGTAGGAAGACAGGGCGATCCCCTCGTTAAATCTCCTCCTGCGGCGACGCCAGAGATAGCGGGAGAAGATTTGGTGGTCGGTTAAAACCACCACATCTATCTCCGGGAAGCTGAAGCCCCCGGAAAGATTCTTCACCTGCCAGGCTACCGCGTCTGCGTAGGTGCCCAAAAGCTCGGCTAATCGTTCCTTCTGACCCAGATTGTCGCAAAACACGAAAACCCTCTGCTTTTCTAACAGGTAGCCCTCTATCGACCTTTTGAGCAAAGTCACGTTTCCCCCGAAGACCTCTGGCTCTCTTATCCCCACGTTTATGGCATCTTTTTTCTCCCCCAAGGAAAGGTGCTCAATGGTGCGAAATTTGCCTATCTTTCTGAACAAGGATTCTGGATTCCCCCACAAGGTTCGGGGTTTGGGCAGGCCCTCTCCGTTTTTCTGCGCCTCCATAAA
>JABAOF010003909.1_pt1 | contig 21391 bp, 20 predicted proteins | sample 7062171 | NCBI WGS metagenome assembly JABAOF01 (sample SAMN14538628, study PRJNA623070) | marine sediment metagenome | biome: marine biome [ENVO:00000428]; feature: marine pelagic biome [ENVO:01000023]; material: deep marine sediment [ENVO:00002113] | place: India: Gulf of Khambhat ...
CCACAGCATCTTGCGCTGTGCCTCGTATCTGAGCCAACCTCGACTCGTGAATAACTCAGGTCCCCTGAATTATTCATAAAATTTGCCGACACCTTATATAAAAAATCTCTGAGGGATGAGTAATAATCATATGTCGGCATCTTTTACCCTTCGGGCTTAATAAAATTGTCATCGCGAGCAAAGCGTTGCGATCTCATAGTGTATCGCTAACTTCACGAGATTGCCACTGTCGCTTCTCTCCTCGCAACGACGTCTACTTCGTTACAGCGCAAGCGCGGTGGACGACCACGTCATCGCGAGCGATCGAAGAGAGCGTGGTAATCTCATCATTCTCCGCGACCATCATGAGATTGCCACATTCGCTACGCTCTTCGCAACAGAGTCTACAGCAACCTCGACTCGTGAATAACTCAGGATGAAAGGGTTCAGATCTCGACATTAGATATCCTAACATCTTCACTCCTGAAAAATTAAAATTTGAATTCGAAAGGAAGTGGATCAACTAATAAACAATGACGAATGTCGAGACCTGACCCATTCTATTTGCTAGATCAGTTTCACGATTTTCTCGAGCCACTCTTTATCTATCTCTGAAAAAGCGTCGAATTTTTGACTGTCCACATCCAGAACGCCCCTGACTTGACCGTCTTCACTGAAAAGAGGTACCACGATTTCTGAATTGGATCGGCTGTCACAAGGGATGTGACCGGGGAATTTGTGCACATCAGGAACGACGATAGTGTTTTCCTTTTCCACACTTGCCCAGCAGACCCCTTTCTTTTTTTCAAGAACTTGACAGGCCAGCGGTCCCTGGTAGGGACCGACAATCAACTCGCCATCTATGAGTGTGTAAAATCCGGTCCAGAAATAATGGGGCATCTTGTGATGGAGGAGGGCGGCCGTCGTGGCCATGCGAGCCGTCCGGTTTTCTGTCTTTGTGACTAGCTCCTGAAGCTGTCCATAGATTCTTTCGTATCTTTTTTCGAGATTGTCTTTATCAACCATGTCCTTCCTCCAAGACTGCCAATGTAGCACCCCGAAAACCGAGAGTCAAGAAGTTGCCTCTTGAGCCGAAGACCACATAGTTGGAATCAATTTTGTCCCAGAAAAATATTGAGCATTATCTTAATCAGTAAATAAATGGGGTCAGGGCTCGAATTGGACATCCAAACATTTTCACTTCTGAAAAATTAAAATATGACTTCGAAAGGAAATGAATCGATTAATAAAAAATGTCTAATGTCGAAGCCTGATTCCTTCCATTCGACCCAAAAACATGAGCTTTTTTATTTTAATAATCTTTCATCGAGGAAGAACTAAGGTAAAGCCGGATGAGCAAAGGGGGGAGGGGAAGTGCGGGCTGTTGTCAGCAAAAGGGGGGTTGATGATGGGAACCAAAAAGGTGGGGGCTCTCTCCAGCCCGCAAAAGAGAACCAATATTAATTATATTTAAAAAATAGAAATTGTAAAGAAAAATTTTTAAATTTTTTTATTTTTTTTTAATAGGGCCAAAGTGGAAGTTTTATCACTAAAATGAAAAAACCATTCATCATCTGGATTTCCCCTGAATACAGTATGAAAATAACGAATAAGAGCGATTCGTTTTGCTTTAAACACTATAAACGAAAAGGTGGTCCCTATTTTTTAGGCGAGGTTTTGAAACGCGAATAACCCATCCTTTCCGTATTTTCCGATGAGAGAGATGTCAGCAGGCTGCGTTCAAACCTCGAAGGAAACAGTGGCCGATCCAAGATTTTCGTTCGAACACAATCGGTCTTGGCCGCATCCCTGAAGCGTTTCTGCAGAATTTCCAGAGAAAATAGCTGAATTTTTAAGAAATTTATCCTTGACATTGTTGTCTGTTTCTTATAAATACTTGAGAAAGACCGAGGAATTGAGCGTATTTACTCATAATAGGTACTCTTAAGCGGAGGCCATATAAAATACTAACGGAGGTTAATATGAAAAAAAGTATCGGTGTGATAGCTTTAGCAGCCCTAGTGATCTTCGCTCTCTCTCCGTCTGCACATGGAGCTGGCTTTCTCATTTATGAGCACGGCGCAGTAGCGATGGCCATGGGAGGCGCATTCGTCGGTTTAGCCAATGATGTGACAGCTATCTTTCACAACCCGGCCGGTATAGCCTTTTTGGAAGGAACTCAGCTTTCAGCTGGAGTCACTCTGATTTTTCCCAATTCCACAGTGACCATGCCAGATATTGGATTAGTAAATCCTGCGTATGCTGAAACTTATGACCAGGTGAACCAAGTGTTCTATCCTCCGACGTTCTACATTACACACAAATTCACTGATAATCTTGTTGCTGGCTTTGGTTTTTTTGCTCCTTATGGATTGGGAACAAAATGGCCTGATCCAACGACTTTTCCCTTGAGGTACATCTCAACAAATGCCAACATGGAGACTCTCATTTTCAATCCCACGCTTGCCTACAAGCTCAATGACAACCTGTCCGTCGGCGTAGGCGTGTCTTATATCTACTCGACTTTGGATTTGGATCTCACTTATCTGCTCGACCTGACCGTAATTCCTCCTCCTATTGGACCGTTAGGTTTTTATGATGTCCCGGTAGTTTTGGAGAACGTTTCGGGAAGCACATGGGGTTTGAATGCAGGAGTCCTCTACAAAGGGGAAAAGTTTTCTCTTGGCTTTAACTGGAGAGGAGGGTTTACGATCGATTATGATGGAGAGCTCGACCTTGATATGTCCAATGTCCCGATCCCTCTTCCGGAGCTTGGAACAGTGATGGCCCCTTTTAGTTTTCCTCATTTTCTCGGGATAGGCGCGGCGTTCAATTTGAGCGACCAGCTTATCCTGACTGCTGACGTGCATTATGTTCTTTGGAGTGCCTTTGATGTCATCGATGTTGAGGCGGATGTGCCCGGCCTCCCTATTGCTCTTGATTTTGAGCCGATTGATGAGAACTTCGAGGATTCTTTTGTATTTCGGGTCGGCATGCAGTACCAGATGAATGAAAATTTTGCTTTGCGCGGTGGTTTTCTGTATGACCAGACACCCCAGCCTGTGGAGTCAATGGATACCATGCTTCCGGATTCAGACAGGTGGGCTCTGACTGCCGGTTTTGGCTACAATGTTGGATCGTTTGCCATCGATGTGGCCTACCAGTTCGAGCCTTTTAAGGATAGGACAAGCCCGAATAGAGATATTTATGATACGATTTTAGGAAACTTTGGTGAGGGGACATATTCCTCGACTGCCCATTTGTTCGGAATCAGCTTTAGGTATGTGTTTTAGTCAACAAAATTCAATTTGGAGGTAAAATAAATGGCTTATGAATTCACGAATTCAAAAGGGGTTAAGTATTATCTCCATTACAAGGATGTGAATTTAAAGGGAGGGCGTCAACAGAGAATTTACTTTTTTGCCCGTGATGTCAGACCAGGATCATTGGATGAGGTTCCTGCCGGTTATAAAGTCATCGAGACAGAAAGAACCGGTATGCCCATCCTGAAAAAAGCGTAGTAATAGTATTTTCGACAGATTTAATTGGTAGCGTAAAAAACGCTTGAATGAGGGGGGAGTTCTCTCCCCCCTCTCAGGCTTTTTGCTCTGCCCCAGCCGATAAGCTTCAAGTCCGTAAGTTCCTCTCCAACATTTCTGGTTTGACTTCTTTTTCACTATATACTTTTTTATTCGAAGGTCTCTCGAATAACCGGCCGTACACGAATATCTTTCTGCCTCTCTGAGTTTTTCAATGGCTTGATCGTGTGACAGGCTTCCATCACCGGTTTAACGCTTTAGACCGAACATCCTCTTTCCCACAGGATAGTGATTCGAAATGTTAAAACTGATGAATAGAACCCTGTGCACCTCCAGCGTGAAGTTAATTTTCAGTGGAAAAATATATATTTATGCCAAGGGTTGCCCATCTCTCATTGTCTAATCGATCTAAAAGTTCAACATGGAGGTTCGAAATGAAAAAATTCATCCGTTTGACAGCATTGGTTCTATTCCTGAGTCTGATTCTTTTTCCTTCTTTCGTCCGTGGACAGGTATCAGAATTGCCTGAAGATGATGTTGCTGTGGAATCTCCTCAAGCTTCGAGAGATTTTCTTGGTATGACTCCTGAGCAGAAAGCCAGGTTAGAAGAATTCAGGAAATCGAGAAGGGAAAAGAGCCGAGCCTATCGTGAGGAAATGCGGAAAGTGCGTCTTGGTATGAGAGAAATGATGAAGGACGCCGAAACCAACGAGAAGGAAATCTTAAAGCTTTACGATCAGATGGCCAAGCTTCGTGCCGAACAGTTCAGGCACTCTCTTCAGAGAAACAAAGAATTCAAGAAGATACTGACACCTGAACAGCTAGAGAAGCTGGAGAATGCCAAGAAAAGAATGAGTCGAAGAAGAAATCTGCAGAGAGGCCAGTTTAGAGGAGAGAGAGGATTTGCCAGACGCGGAAATTTCTCGCGCAGGGGAAGAATGCATCCATCGTGGAGTAGAGGAGCTCGCTTGAGAGGCCATCCGTTCATGTTTCGAAGATGGAGACGGTAAAAAATGGGGACGTTCCCTAAGGTACCACCTTAGCCAATAAATTCATCTACATAGAATCATTTTATGCACGATAAGCCAGATCATTAGGATTAATGGGCTAAGGTGGTACCTTAGGGAACGTCCCCAAATGATAATTGACTCCATAAGTTGTCATCTGTCCTGTATCAAGGACAGGATTGAGCTCCTCCTTTTCTGTCTTCCAGGGGAATTGAAGTTGGCATATTTCTTGCTTTTTGTTTTTATGGAAAAGGAGGAAAAAATGAGAAAATTATTCATTCTTTTCGCCTGTTTCGCTTTTTTCGCCTCTCCAGTCCTGTACGCTGAAGAGGAAAGTTCCTACCAGTACAGTTATGCCCGATTGAGCTATGTCAAAGGAGATGTGTTCATCGAGAGGGCCGGAGATATGGGATATGAGGAAGGAGTGATCAATTTACCTCTCGTCGAAGGAGATAAGATGGGGACACGGGAAGGCCGCGCAGAAATCCATTTTGGCCGAAAAAACTATCTCCGTATAGACAGTTACACTCAACTCGATTTAGTCGAACTCCCCAAAAGAGGAGATGATGCCATCAAACTCAATTTGATGTCCGGGAGTGTGTTTCTGAGAGTGAGTTACTTGGATGAAGATATGAGTTTTGAAATCCACACTCCGGATGCATCATTTTATATAGTGGAGGCAGGACTTTACAGGTTTAACGTCAGTGAAGACAGACAGACAGAACTCTTTGTTTATGAAGGAGCGGTTGAGGCCGCGGGAGAAGAAGGTTCTCTACTTGTGGAGGGTGAACAGAAGCTGCTTGTTTCCAATGGGTATTTCTCTTCTGATCCAGTTGCCTTCTATGGCCGTCCAGATGATAGTTTTTCTCGGTGGAATGAAGATAGAGATGACCTCCTTTCCCGTCCTGCGAGCAGCAGCTATCTTCCCGAAGAGCTGTACGAATATGAGGAGGAGTTGGCCGACAATGGCCGTTGGGTTTATGAGCGGCCTTACGGTTATGTCTGGGTTCCTTATGTGGTCCATCATGAGTGGCGTCCGTATTATTACGGAAGATGGTCCTGGTATCCTGTCATGGGGTGGACGTGGGTCTCGTATGATCCGTGGGGATGGTGTGTTACCCATTATGGAAGGTGGCACTGGAGATGGGGTCTTGGTTGGTACTGGATACCCACGAGAGTCTGGGGACCTGCTTGGGTCCACTGGTACTGGGGGCACGATTATATCGGGTGGTGTCCGATCAGCTATTATGGACATCCCGTGGTGGTTGTGAACAACTACTTTTACGGGCATCATTATGGTAGTTATTATCCAGCCCGTTCCCGCGCTCTGACTGTGGTTCGCAAAGATCAGTTGCAGGCCCCACGTATTTCGCGCGTGGCGCTGAGTCAAGATCGCGTCTCCCGCCTCGAAAAGATATCTCTCTCCGCAAGACAGCCCTCTGTGAGACGGCGCATCGACGCATCCTCTCTCCGGAACTCGACTGCAGCTAAAGTTCTCTCCAGGGACAACCTGAGAAGTGTGGAGAGAAGTTATCGTTCAGGGAAGAGCTTATCAGTTTCTCGGTTGAGGTCAACAGAGGCCAGCGGCACTTCAAGAGTCATTCGCAAGAGTGCAACAGCCATCAATAGACAGGCTTTGAAGGAGCAGCCCAGAAGAATTACGGATACGAGAAAACTTTCGAGTCGATCGTCCAGAGCCACATCCAGGGCTTCCGGAGAAAGCTCAACTCGGATTTCAAGGAGCTCTGCTTCGGAATCAAGAGTGAGGACTTATCCATCGAGAAAGAACTCATTATCCCGTTCCAATGCTGTGTCTTCTCCAGAACGCAAGAGAACTGTTTCCTCCAGGGAATTGAAATCACGAGTCGAGAAGTCGACTTCGAGAACTTACCCCTCCAGGATTAAAAAAGAGAGCAGTTCAAACAGAAGCAGGAATTCAAGCTCGACTCCTTCGCGTTCTTCGAATTTGAGAAGATCTTCCAGCAGGAATCAAAGCTCTGCTACCAGGAAGAGGAGCTCGGGTTCTTCCTCATCCCTTTCCTCCTCTCGGCAGAGAAGTGGAAGCGGAAAGTCAAGCTCAGTGAACACCAGAAGGTCAACAGCTCCTGTGTCCAGGTCGTCGGCTGTTAGAAGGAGTTCGTCGTCTAGGAGTTCGTCTTCTCGCTCATCTGGTTCGAGCTCGAGGTCTGTGTCATCTCGGAGAAGTTCGACTTCCTCATCAAAGGTCTCTTCATCTCGAAGCGGAAGGAGTTCTTCTTCAAGCGTTAGTCGGTCATCAGGCCGCAGCTCTACCTCACGTTCTACCTCTCGCTCTACCTCACGTTCTGCCTCTCGCTCTTCTTCATCAAGGCGTGTTAAGAAAAAATAACACGATCTAATAAAAAAAGAGGACAGGCCCCTTTTTTAAAAAAGGGTCCTGTCCTCTTTTTTTTTGAAGGCTGAACTCCACAGGCCAGACCTGAAATAACCATATCTGCCATTCCCAAAAATATTTTTTCAAAGTCCCCGCAGAGATGTGTACGACATGAACTTTCTTCTTTACTTTGCTCTGTCCAATGGGTTAAAATATTTTTTACTCAAGGGTAAAGAACGATGTGTCTTCTATTCGGAAAAGAAGAGATTATCTGTTCCCGGAGCATCATCACTCTAGTAAGTGACTTAGTAATGGAGGTATGAGTTATGGCTTTTAGGATAGGAAATTCAACTGAAAGAAAACGCAATCTGGAGAAGATTACCCGGGTGCTGTTCCTGAGTATCTTGGCGTCATTATTAGTTATGGCAGGAAGTCCAGCCTGCAAGAGGAGCGCCGAGGAAGAGGTGGATTCTCAAGAGGCCGTCATCGGGTTTGAAGGCGTGGCGAAGGTTGGCGTGGGTAAATATCTGTATGTTCCTGAAGCGCAGGGATTTGATATCATTATCCAGGGTCAAGTCGACTCTGGCGATGCAAGTGTACTGGTGGATAAAGAAGTCAGAGGTCAAGGAGAGTTTTCTCCGGAAAGACCCTCCATTTTGGTGGCCAACAGTATTGACGTGAAAGAATCAGGAAGAAACTGGCGGAATGTCTTCACAAGAGCCGAGGATATTGTTCTTGATGATTATTTAGAAACAAAAGTCAGAGATGGATATGAAGCGCTGACAGATCTTTCGTTTGATAAGAGAGAGGGTTGGGAAGGCAAAGAAAAAGGAAAGATTTATGGTCGCCTCTATAAAGAAACAGAGACAGAAGGGGAAGAACAAAAAGATATCTACAAGATTGTGGTTCTGAATGAGGAGAACCAAGAAATCGGTACAGTCATAGTGGATAATATGGCTGATTCGGCTCTTTTCTATACAAAAAAGTTAAGGCTTTTCGAGAAACTTTGGTTTTACTTGACAATAAAGGACACTGTCGCATGGAGAACCAGGTCGCAGACATCTGAGCTCTTTCATGCGGATGTTCTTTTTGCTGGCCTTTTCTGATTGGCCCTCGCTCTTTAGATTCAATTCAGAATGAAGTGAGTCTTCCACTCTAAAAATTCACAATCACACACATTTGCCACAAATGACATCTGAGCTTTTTTGCCATTTACCTGAATACACGATGGCATGGAAAGTTCAAGGCACAGAGGGATCATCTTGTGAATAGTCACTTTGCCCGAGAACCAGGAAAAGAAGTATTCAGATAGAGCGGATTGAATAGAGGTATAGCGCTCGTTTTTCCACCCGTTCTCTTTTGGCTCTTCCCCGGTTTTGTCTGTTTAAAGATTCTTATCCAAGTCAGGATGTTTAAGGTGAAAACCCATGGCCTCCTGAAAGGCTTTGGCCACGCGGAGAGCTTTGGCCTCCTCAAAGAGATTGCCCATGAAAGAGATGGGAGTTGGCCTTTCCTTTTCATTATGGCCGTTGGGGACAAGGACAGCCGGATGTCCGGTCAGGTTAGTCACAGTGAGGTTGGCGCTGCCCCTGCTCGGTGCGATATAGACATCGATTCCTTCCATTTTCTGAGCCATTTCCTGCATGAGGAGTGTCCTGAGGCGGTTAGCCTGGATGTATTCCACTGCCGGGATGAGTCTTGATTGGCGGAAGGAATTCGGCCAGGCCCCTCTGTTTTGCCTGACAAGAAGGTCATCTCTGTTGCTTCGTGTGAGTTCATCGAATGCGGCCGCGGCTTCCACTCTCAGGATAAACGAGATGTTGTAGACTGGAAAATCCGGAAGGTCGAAAGGAATGAGTTCCATCCCGAGGGAACGGAGAACTTCGAGCGCCGCTTCATTGTTTTTCTTGTCATCGTTCTCTCTCTCAAAGGCTTTTTTCAAGTAGCCGATACGGATGTTTTTGAGATCAAAGGAAGGATCCCAGTTAAAAGGAAGGTCGACTATGGTCAAGTCTTTGCCGTCCGGGCCGAATACGGCATGAAAGACCAAAGCGCAGTCTTCCACTGTTCGACAGATGGGTCCGATCTTATCCATGCTCCAGCTCAAGGCCATCGCTCCATACCGGCTCACGCGGCCATAAGTCGGGCGCAACCCAGTCACGTTACATCTAGTGGATGGAGAGACAATCGAACCCAAAGTTTCTGTCCCTATGGAAAAACCGACCAGTCCGGCCGATGTGGCTGCGGCTGAACCGGCTGACGAGCCGCTGGACCCCTGCTCTGGATTCCAGGGATTCCTTGTTCTTCCACCAAACCAGACATCACCCATAGCCAATGCTCCCATCGATAGTTTGGCCACCAGAACTGCTCCGGCCTTTTCAAGCTTTCTAACGACGGTGGCGTCTTCATCGATGACTTGATCTTTATAGGGCATGGCTCCCCACGTGGTTTTAATTCCCTTGGTGGAAAGGAGGTCTTTGGCGCCCCAGGGAATGCCGTGGAGCGGGCCTCTGTACTTGCCAGAGGCTATTTCTTCATCCGCTCGCTTTGCCTGTTTTAAGGCCAATTCTTCGGTCAAAGTGATGACGCAGTTCAGCCGGGGGCCGTATTTTTTCAACCGGCTGAGGTAGAGCTGTGTGAGCTCTGTTGAGGAAACCTTGCGGGATTTGATCAGCTGAGCGAGTGACGTGACAGGGTAGAAAGCCAGATCCTCAAGGTTATCCGGAACCTGAACTTCTCCGGGAATGGTGTATTTCAGAGGATTCTGTTTCTGTTCAAATTTCATTCCAGGGATAACCGGATTGAAGAGCAAGGCTGGAGGGACATGGTTTTCAAGAGAGGTATTCCTGAGTCTCTCATAACTGCTGGAATATCTCCGCACTCCATCCAGCATCATTTTCCGCTCTTTTGCCGTGAATTGAAGGGAGGCAATTTTCTCAACCGACGCGATATCACTTATCGTTATTTTCCGCCCTTTAAAATAGTAAAGGGCAAAGGCTCCTCCAAAGACCAGAATAAATATGAAAGCAATAACAATAAGTGCCAGGGCTGTCGAAAATCCGCAATTTTTCTTTAAATTGTTCATGGCGCTATTCTCCTCTTTTTTATCCATTTTTAATCCCGGAGCAGTTAACTAAAAGAAAGACTTTATCTCCGTATATAAGTCGTTTAAAACTCTAGCGGAGTATTTCTATCATCTGGCTCAATTCTTCAACCAGCTTATCCGTGCTTCCTGAAAACCCCTCACTCTTAAAACGAATTTTGCCTTTTTTATCGATAACAAACTTCGTGGGAATGACCTCCACTTCGAAGGCTGTGGTGACTTTATTCTCCGTATCCAGCAGCACATGAAACGGATAGTTGTTTTTTGTCATGAAATCTGTCGCATTCTTTTTCCAATCCTCCACTCGTTCCGAGGAGTTGATGAAAAGGAATCGGACACTCTCGTCGTCTCTGTATTTTTCAACGGCCTGCTTCATTCCCGGGAAGGACTCTCTGCACGGTCCACACCACGTGGCCCAGAAATCAATGATGACGATTTTTCCTCTGAGTTCAGCGAGTGAGATGGATTGGCCGTCCAGGTCTTCGAGGACGAAATACGGGGCAGGGGAGTCGAGCATCGTTTCTTTCAATTCGGCGAGTATTTTCTCATTGGCGACTTTCTTCAGTTTGAGGAATTGTTCTGAAGCCTCTGTTTCATTTCCTGTGTGCTGGAGATAAGCCTGTTTAAACAGGCCTTCCATTTTCGATGTGCTCTGCCCTTGCTGGATGAATTTACCGATTGCCTCAACTGCTTTTTCGAAAGAGCGGCTCTTGATCAGTGCCTCTGCGTAGCGTTCGTTGATTTCTAGATTTTTCCCTTTGCTGAGAAGGGCCGCCTCTTCAAGCGCAGGGAGAGCGTCTTTGGCTCTGTCGAGCTTTAAAAGGATAAAGCTGTGAGTATCGAGTGCCATTCCCAGACCTATATCGGCCTGTTCCTTCCATTCTCTTTCCGTCATATAAGATGGTTTTTCTATTTTTGGATTTTTGCGTTCCTCACGCGCCAGTTCCACTCCTTTGGCGGCGAGCTCCTGGGCTAATTCCAACTCGATATCTTTCTCTACCATTCCCCAGGCGATGTTGTTATACAGGCTCCAGTTAACCTCTCCAGGATTTTTCTCCAGATATTCCTTGATCCGGATGTATTCACCTTGGTCCCGATAAGCGAAGCAGACGTACATATGCATCGCTGAAATGAAATCGCTCTCAGGGAAGTCTGTCTTGAACTTTTCCAGGAGCATGATTTTTTCGTCCACATCTTTCGTCATGTAAAATTCTCTGAATCTTTCCTCCTGGACAAAGGCCCCTTGGGGATATTTATCTCGAATGAGGGCTGAGTACTTTTGGAGTTTTTCTGTCTGATTTAACCGTGTATACCAGCCGACTATAAAGGAATACTCCTCCTCGGTCAGGTCGCTTTTCCCGGTCAGTTCATCCAGTTCTTTTAGAATAATTTGTATGCCGCTTTCTCTTTTTATGCCGGCGATTATGGTGAGGTAGGGAACGAGGTACTCTCTTTTGAGTTCGGGATGAAGGTTGAACTCTTCCTCGAAATAGGAAAAGGCCAATTCCATATCCCCCTCCATCTCTAAGAAATATCTTCCCCAGGATGAAAACGCCTCGGCCAGTCCTGCTAATGCTCCTGGAACTGGCATTCCTTTTTTATCATAAAGAGGGATCACGTAGCCGTTTTTCTCGTTGTTGTCCACTTCCTCCTCGTGAACGAATTTAATGAGGATTCCCCGGCTCTTCTCGTCAGAGGAAAAAGTGGCTGTCCAGGTATTGCCCTTTTTGGTCATCAAGAAGTCTTTCGCCTCCGGAGGACCTTTTGTGTAGGAGTAAGCGACAAGATAGATCTCTTCTGCTTTTTCAAGGCTTGTTCCCTCCGGGTAGTATTGGACTGTTATTTCCTCTCCCTGAAAGGGCCTTTCAGGAGAATAAGAAAATCTCCCTGGCGGTTCTTTCCGGGCGCAAAAATTGAGGCATAAAAGGCTGGAATACAGAAAGATTAAAAATGTCTTTCTCATAGATTTTCTCCTTCAACAGTCCCGTTTATTAGAACAGAATCACTGTCAACAGGTCAAATCAGCGCTTTTTGATAATTTTTCGCTCTATTTCCTGTCTTGTTTCCGTTTATTTGAAAGCAGCAGATACACGGCCACTCCCGTAAGGACTGAGCCCAAGAGCCAGGCTATTTTGACCTGATTGCTCTCAAAATGAGTGATCAGGTTGATGATCACACCGCTAGAGATCAAGAATGCGGCTGAAAGAAGAGCGGTGACGAGAGGGATGAGAAAGACTTGAAGACATCCTGGCCTCTCATCTTCTTGATCTGTATCCCGGTCCCTTCTACCCGCTATTTCAGGGGCCCAGTACTCTTTCCCGCACTGAGGACAAAGGGTTTTATCTTCTGGGATTGGATTGTCGCAGTAGGGACAGGATTTCATGGTTTATTGGCTATCCAGGAGTTCATGATTTCTTCAGGCTCACTTCCGATGGCATTTGTGGATGTTTTATTCATCTACAGGATTCATGATTCTTGAGGAGAATCAATTTTACCCCTCTGCTTCCACACTTCATACCGAACTCGTTTGTTTTTCGACTCGCTCTAGCCCTCCTCCTTCTCTGGCATCCGCTTTTTTCAGAAGAATAGCGAATGTAAGTCCGAAGAAACCAAGACTGGAAAACATGAGCATGCTGGCTGTGTAGGTCTCGGTGATATCGCGAAGAAGACCGTTTAAGAGGGGAAACAGGCCAAGACCGACGAGCTGAATGGCTGTCATCAGCCCGAAGGCTGTGCCCACACGTTCTTTGCGCACGATGAGCGGTACAGACGGCCACATCGCAGCCGGAACCAGCACGAAGGCTGCGCCGAGCGTGATCATCGGAAGAACAGGATAGATCTTTGTGATACCCATGACAAGATGGCTGGGAATCATGAGCAGCGAACCGATAATCATCAAGGTCGCCCGTCTTCCGATTTTATCCACTAACCGGCCGGCAAATGGGGCGAGAACCATGGAAGCGAAGATGATGATAGAAGATATCCCGCCAGCCGTACTGAACATATGAAAAAGATTATTAAAAACTTGGCTGAGGAACCCTCCACTCGCTTCCGCATAACGGGCAATACCCCATTTGTCCACAAAGAAATCAGTCGAAAGGTTGAGAAAAGGGAAAATTGCAGAATAAAAAGTCACACAGAGGAGAGTTACAAACCAGAAACTAGGTTTAAATTCCTTGATGTCTTTGAAAACGATTTTTTCCTCAGAACCGTCCTTGAGTTTGAGAGCGCGTTGGCCCCTGCGGTCCATGATGATGTATATGATATTGGCGGTGAGGGAGATAAGACAGCAGATGACTGCAGCGAAAAGGGCATACCGGAAGCCACCAAAATGGCCGGTGATCAATTCGCCTGTGTTAAAGGCGAATAGAGACCCCAGACGGCTCACAGTGAGCGCGATGCCGAATGAGAGTGCCAGCTCTTTATTCTTGAACCAGCGGGCCAGTATAGTGCTTTGAGCGACGATCAATGGCTCTGAGCCTGCACCAAAAATAATCCGTCCCAAAAAGAAAACCGGGATGCTTTTGGCCTGCCAGACTATTACGGCTCCAATAAGGATGAGGAGGGAAAACGAGATGCTGGCCTTGCGGGTTCCCAGTCTGTCGAGGAGAATACCCCCGAAAATAACAGCAATGATCGCACCGATACTGTACATAGTGAAGAACGTGCCAACGATTCCCCGGCTCGCCCCCAGCTCTTCGACCAATGAAGGGGCGATGGCGCTCACAATATCATAGGCAAAATAGCTCCCAAAAGTCAGGGAAGAAACGAAGATCAGAATAGTGAAGCGGTAGAGGGCTCTGGAGGGATGAAAAACCCCCGGTTGTTTATCGGTTTCAGTGATCATACGGTTTTATCCTTTCAGTAGGGAAATCCGGATATACGGAATATTGGAGCAAATCTGAGGAAAGGAACGTGTTTTTTCGGGTTGAAACGGTTTTCCGGTTTTTTTCGTTTCAATCCGACTGAATTCATCCCTCGCTTATACCATAGGAAAAAATCGATGTCAATTTGAGTGGTTGAGTTAAACTTCTATTTCTGTTATATATATTTCGCTGAATGGAGGAGTGGGATGAATCCGAAGATTCGCTGTGTGTTATCCGATTTGGGTCGAGTCATCATTCATTTTGACAACTCTATTTACTATAAAAAAATAGCCGACTTTTCTCCTTATTCATCAGATCAAATTTCCGATTTGGCGTCCGCTCATTCGTCTCCCCGCAGAGCTTTCGATAAAGGGGAAATAACGCCGGAAGAGTTTTATGATCAAGTGACCGCTCAACTTGATGCCAAAATCGATTACGACAATTTTTATGCCATTTATAATGATGTGTTTTCTCTCAATCCCCCCATTCTGGAAATTCTGAAGAAGCTGAAGGGGAAATACAGACTCGTTCTGCTCTCGAACACAGATGTTATGCGTTTTGGCTTTATCAAGAAGAAGTTTCCGGAAATCATGATTTTTGATGCCTATGTTCTCTCCTACGTGGTCGGGGAGATGAAACCCCATCCCCGGATCTACGATGAAGCCCTGAAGAAGGCCGGAGTTGAAGCCAACGAGTGCGTTTTTATCGATGATATCGAAAAGAACATCGAGGCCGCCCAGAAATTGGGGATACAAAGCATCCTCATGACACCTCAAACAGACCTCGAGGCAGCTCTCCAAGAGATGGACCTTTCCTTCTAAATCTCTTTTAACGATTTTAAACCAAGATTTCCTCCCATTTTTTGTCTAATTAATTGGAGGTACAAAATGGAAAAGGAAAAGGTTTCGGTCATTTCAGGGATTATGGTGCTTTTTTTAACATCGAGCCTTTTATGGGGACTTCCAGAGCTTTCTAAAGAAAAACTGGAGAAAACCGAAGAAATGAGGAGAGAAATCAGGCTGCTCAATCTCATAAATGGATTAGACCTCACTCCGAAACAGATGGAGATTGTTTTAGAGAATGCGGAAGAGTACCAGAGTACAAGAGCTCAGTTTGAAAAGGTTCTCCTCAACAGGCAGGATGAAATGGAGATAGCTCTTGAAGAGATTAGACGCTATCTCAGGGAAAACAAGGAAATTCCCCCTCAGGTGGCGCAGCGGTATCATCGTCTGAATAAAGAGATACGGGAAGCGAGGCTGGAAATCCAGGAGGAGATGAAGGATTTTGCGAAGGAGATTGAAGAGTCCCTGGAACCACACCAGCTTTATCAGCTTCAAGAGTTTGTTCCCTGCATCATCCCTCCCAGAGGAGAAAAGCGGATTGGCCAGGCCAGAGATTACAAGGGCCTGACAAGGAGCTTGGAAAGGATCAGACGCATCCCCTCTCGTATCTACCAACAGAGGAGGGACGAAATTGTAGGGAGAACATTAGGAGGACTCAAACTCCACGCTCCGTTTTTTTCTGATTTGGACGAAGGAGAGATGAAGAGGCACGTCGAGTCGATTTATGAAGAAGTGAGAAATCTTGAAGATGCGGAGTTTGAGATTCAAAAGGAACGACTGGCAGAGGACCTTATCTCTCCCTTTAAACCTGAAGTCTCATCGAATAACCTGATGCGGAAGATCGCGGGATTTCTTCTTTCTGAAGAGGTTATTCCTGTTCTGGAAGCAAGGATCGATAGAGGAGACTCTGCGGGGAGATAGGAAATCAATCGGGTCAGACATCGACATCAGACATTTTTTTCACGCATTCATCGGCTCCATTTCTTAGAAATCAAATCGTGATTTCCTCCAAGGCCGGATGTCTACTATCGAGGCCTGATCCCTTTTGTTTTTAGAACGAAAAAACTTTAATAAAAGCTCTTCGGTTTCTCGGCCCATCGAATTCACAGAAGAATATTCCCTGCCACGTTCCGAGTGACAGCTTTCCTTTCTCGATGAGAATGTTGACCGAGGAGCCGATTAGGCTTGCCTTCACATGAGCCGGAGAGTTTCCTTCAGAGTGGCTGTAGGGGAGGGAATCAGGGACGATTTTCCGAAAAGTCATGAGGATATCTTCCTTGACAGATGGGTCCGCGTTCTCATTGATAGTCACTCCAGCCGTTGTATGGGGGACATAGACAGAGCATATTCCGTTCTGGATACCTGAAGAAGAAACTTCCTCCACGACTCTGCCCGTTATATCCACGAATGTCTCTTTAGATGGAGTTCTGACTTCGATGACTTTCATTTTAACCTCGAGACTAAGAGTAACATATTCGATGCAGGTCTGGCTACCTTGTGTGTGGCCAGGAGAAAGAAGAATCGTGTGTGCGGAGCTGAAGGAAGGATGGAGATAAAAAAATAAAAAAAACTCTTGACAAACAGGGTGAATCGTTATAAATTTAGCACCGCTGATACAATATTTTGTGTCCTAAATCATAAATACATACAACATATGGCTACTCATCGCGTATTTCTTTTTTGTTTGGAAAAAAAACTCCTACTCAGGCTTCACTCCATTGGGTAAGGGGATAAATAGAATAATTTAATCTTCAACTAGTAACAGGGAAAGGAGGCACTCAATGCCGAGAGTCATTTCAAGAATCAAGAAAAGAGACGGCACTGTCACTGACTTTATTCAAAACAAGATCACAAACGCCATCTACAAAGCGATGGAATCTCACGGTCTCGTGGATAATGGCGCCGCCAAGTCGGCTTCCGATATCGTGACTTTCATGCTGGAAGATAAATTCGGCGGCTACACTGTTCCCTCGGTGGAGCAGATTCAGGATATAGTTGAGATGGTTCTGATGAAACAGGGATTCCATGATGTGGCGAAGTCTTACATCCTCTACCGCGAAAAGCACAAAGAAATCAGGGAAGCCAAAGAAACAGGTATCAATTTAACCAGGCTGATCAAGGATTACCTCAATGACGTGGATTGGAAAATCAAGGAGAACAGCAACGAAGGCGTGGTGAGCTTTTCGGGGTTGAACGCCAGGGTTTCAGGAGAGGTTCTTTCCAATTATGCCCTGAATCAGCTCTACTCGGATAAAGTGAAGAGGGCGCACATAGAAGGGGACTTCCATGTTCATGACCTCTCTTATCCGATCGTTGGGTACTGTGCGGGCTGGTCCATGGAGAACCTCCTGAAAAAGGGATTTGGTCATGTGCCCAATCAGGTGCATTCCTTTCCTGCCAAGCATTTGGAGACAGCCACTCTGCATATGGTGAATTTTATCGGCACGATGCAGGGAGAGTTTGCAGGCGCCCAGGCTTTCTCCAGCGTCGATACCTTTCTGGCTCCTTTTGTCAGAGCCGATAAACTGGATTATGGAAGCGTCAAACAGGATATACAGAAGCTTATCTTTGGGTTGAACGTTCCTTCTCGATGGGGATGGCAGACGCCTTTCTCCAACCTGACTTTTGATTGGACTGTTCCCGGGGATATGAAGGATAAACCCGTTATCATTGGAGGGGAGGAGCAGGATTCGACTTACGGCGAGTACCAGGAAGAGATGGATATGATCAACCAGGCTTTCTTGGAATTGATGAATGTGGGAGACCAGAAAGGACGCGTGTTTACTTTCCCCATACCCACCTATAACCTCACCCGGGATTTTAACTGGGATTCGCCGAATGCAAATCTTCTTTTTGAGGTAACGGCAAAGTACGGAATTCCCTATTTTCAGAATTATATCGGGACAAATATGGACCCCGGCGATATTCGAGCCATGTGCTGCCGCTTGAACCTGGACCAGCGGGAGCTCTTGCGCAGACCCGGCAACATGTGGGGACCCGGCGATTCCACAGGCTCCATAGGGGTTGTCACGATCAACCTGAACAGAATTGGCTTTGAAGCCACCACGCGTGATGAGTTCTTCACCAAATTGAAGAACGTGATGGTTGTGGCCAAGGAGGCTCTTGAGACTAAAAGAGAAGTCGTTAACAACATGCTGGCCAGGGGGCTTGTGCCTTACACCATGGTCTATCTCGGTCATTTTGACAATCATTTCTCCACCATCGGTATTTGCGGCATGCATGAGACCTGTCTGAATTTTCTGGGGAAAGGAATCGCCACTCCGGAAGGGAAAGAATTCGCCATAGAAGTCCTCCAGTTCATGAGAGACACGATGCAGCAATTCCAGGAAGAGACGGGCAACCTCTATAATCTGGAGGCTACACCGGCCGAATCCACTTCTTACCGTCTGGCAAGACTGGATAAGCAGAAATACAACAGCATTGTCACCGCAGGAACAGAGAAGTATCCGTATATGACTAATTCGACGCAGCTCAACGTCGATGCCACTCGGGATGTCTTTGAAGCTGTGGAACACCAGAAGGACATTCAGTCCCTGTATACAGGTGGAACCATCTTTCACACTTTTCTCCCTGAGGCCATAGACAGAGAGACGTGTAAGAAATTGGTTCGGAAGATCGCTGAGACCTCGCTTCCTTATTTCAGTATCACTCCCACGTTTTCTGTCTGCCGGAATCATGGATATATCAAGGGTGAATTCCCGAAATGTCCGGAATGTGGTGAAGAGACAGAAGTCTATTCCAGGATTGTGGGGTATCTGAGGCCTGTCGGAAGCTGGAATGACGGTAAACAGCAGGAATTCAGAGAAAGAACTCCCTATTCAGAGATCGGATAGACAGTGAACTACCTGCTGTTCACCTATCCGAACTGCCAGAGGTGTGAGGAGCTTAAGAAATATCTGGTTGAGGCTGAACTCGAGGGTCAGGAGTACAGCCTAATCCTCAAAGAGAGCAAGCTTAAAATTAGAGAGTATTTGGATAGTATTAAGCGCGATGATAAAGGAGCGATCATCATCCCCACTCTGCTGCTTCAGGATGAGGGAGGAGTTGCCGCTGTTGTGAATACTCGAGAGGAGCTGGAGGAGTGGTTGAGATCAAGGGATTAGAAAAGTTCGCGCCCAAAGATTTTGTGGGCTTCATTTCCTCGACCGTATTTCTGGGTGGATGCAACTTCAGGTGCCCTTACTGCCACAATTCGGATTTAGTCCTGCGGCCCCAAACCCTGCCCACTTTCCCCCTGGAAAGTTTTCTGAGCTTTCTGGATTCGAGAAAAGGCTGGCTTGAAGGCATTTGTGTCTCCGGGGGAGAACCGCTGCTTCAGGATGAGCTGGAGACACTTCTCGCTCTTATCAAGGAACGTAACCTGTTGGTCAAGGTTGACACCAATGGCTCCCTCCCTTCGAAGCTTGAGGCTCTCATCCAGAAAAAGCTTGTCGACCACATTGCGATGGATGTGAAAGCGCCCTTGGAACGGTATAGTGAAGTGACAGGGGTAGAGGTAGAAAAGGAGGATATTCTCCGGAGCATCGATATTGTCAAGAATTCAGGCCTTCAATATATCTTCCGCTGTACAGTTGTGCCGGGTCTCATCGGGCTAGAAGATGTCGAGAAGATCAGCCTGTTGATCAAAGGCGCAGATGTTTTCCAGCTCCAGCAGTTTATCCCTTTGAATCCGCTGGACAGAGATTATCTTAAAAAGAAACCTTACAGTAGGGAAGAAGTCCAAAAATTCGCCAAGATCGCTGAACCCTATCTTTCAGAAGTTAGGATTGAAGGAGCGTAAACCATGAAGCTCAAAGTGAAAAAAATTCAGGCGGATGCCAAGTTCCCCCATTATTCGCATAAAGGGGATGCAGGATTGGACCTTTTCTCAGCGGTTGACACTGTCCTGAACAAAGGAGAAATCAAGCCTGTGCCGACAGGTATTCAGGTGGCCATCCCTGAAGGCCATGTGGGGCTTATCTGGGATAAAAGCGGAGTCTCCCTGAAAGGCGTCCACCGGCTTGCTGGCGTTATTGATTCAGGATACAGAGGAGAAGTCAGGGTAGTCATGGTGAATCTTGGAGAAAAAGCTTTTGTCATCAAGAAAGGAATGAAGATCGCTCAGCTCTTGATTCAGCCCGTTATGGATGTTGAGGTTGTTGAGGCAGATGAGCTGGAAGAGACATCACGCGGAGAAAACGGTTTCGGTAGCACAGGGAAGTTTTGATTCCCTCCCGATAAATTTTTTCCCCTCATTTGACAGCGATTGGGTTTTCTGCTGATCTTGTTTATAATGAAGAGCATGAAATCTTCAGGTTCCACCGCGCTCGCCGACTTGGCGGAAAGATTCACAGTCATCCTCGCACGGCCAGAAAATCCAGAAAATATCGGCCTTGTGGTGCGGTGCATGAGGAATACGGGATTTTCTGTGCTCAGGCTGGTGGGCGTGAAGGGAATCGATGAGAAATCCCGGAAAACAGCTGTTCACGCCCAGGATATTCTGGACAAAGCACGCCTTTATCCGGATTTGAGCGCGGCGGTTGCGGACCTTGAACTCGTTTTTGCCGCCACTTCGAAGAAGAGGAAGAATTTCCCTTCCATCCCCCTCCAGGAGGCTGTGGGAAAGATGTTCCTCCATCCTCCTTCGATAAAGATCGGGCTTCTTTTCGGAAACGAGAGGACAGGCCTGACATCAGATGAGCTGCGAAGCTCAAATTTTCGCTTCACCATCCCCCAGGCAGGAAAGCAGCCGTCGTATAACATCGCCTCGGCTGTGCTGCTGACTCTGTTCCATATCTATACCTATCAGAATTTTAAAAGAGCGGAGATCGAAAGTGACAAGCCTCTTTCCCGGAAGGAACAGGAAGAATGCATCCGCTTGATACTCGACAAGCTGGAAAAGAGGAACTTCATCCATGAGACAAACAGACGTCATATGTCGGATATGGTCTATGACCTTTTTGGGAGGTTAGCTTTAACAGAAAAAGACAGAAACCTGGTTCTCGCTCTTTTTTCCAAGGCTGTCGATAAATAAGAGGAAAGAGGCATCCAGAGATGAGTGTGAACAGATAGATGCATTAAAGTTTTTGACAAGGCGCAAAGATTGAATTAAAAGTATTTTCAGATGGTACAAAAGGAGGAATAATGGATAAGGAGATAAGAGTGAATTTTCCTGGCGGAACGCGCGTGAATGCAGAGGTTAAAGGAAGAGTCATCGAGACGGACCAACCTGTCTACCAAGGAGGAGAAGGCACGGCACCGGCTCCTTTTGATTTATTCTTGGCCTCCATTGCGACATGTTCTGGATTTTATGTGTTGGCCTTCTGTCAAAACCGGGGCATCTCCCTTGAGAAGGCTTCCGTTGTGATGAAAACAGAAAAGAATCCGGAGAGCAAGATGATCGAGAAGATTTCTATCGAGGTTCACCTTCCTCCGGAATTCCCAGAAAAATACAAGAATGCAGTCCTCAAAGCCGTGGACACCTGTACGGTCAAGGCCCACATCATACATCCACCCAAATTTGAATTGAGTGCTAAAATCGGCAAAAAAAAGGGATAGGTGTTAATACTTATTAATTAAGAGGGACTTTTGAGAAAACTGAGCGTAAATGTGTCATTGCGGGCGAAGCGCGGCAAACCCGAAAATTTCTATTTTGATATCGCTGAAGGATTTAACTTGCCATCCAGTCAGCTTGTTCATCAT
>JABAOF010011971.1_pt3 | contig 21383 bp, 16 predicted proteins | sample 7062171 | NCBI WGS metagenome assembly JABAOF01 (sample SAMN14538628, study PRJNA623070) | marine sediment metagenome | biome: marine biome [ENVO:00000428]; feature: marine pelagic biome [ENVO:01000023]; material: deep marine sediment [ENVO:00002113] | place: India: Gulf of Khambhat ...
TTTCCTCAGGCTGTGCCCAACACATATCTTGTGGACAATTTATGTCGGTATGGCAAAATGAGGGAGGATGGGGCTTGCATAGGAGGATGTATCATAGATTGCATTCAATGCAGAGAATGTCCAATAGCAAAATGCGTAAAGGCATGCAAGGATGAAGGTGCTGACGCTGTTTTACTTTGGCAGAGGGAAAAACCGCTTGATATAGAGGTGGACAGCATAGTTGTTGCCTCAGGTGTAGAATCCTTTGAACCTCCAATTGGTTTGTACGGTTATGGTTTGTACCAAAACGTTATTACGAATCTTCAATTTGAGAGATTGATGAACGCAGGAGGACCCACAAACGGAGAAATAATAAGGCCTTCAGATGGAACTCATCCTAAAAGTATCGCTTGGATTCAGTGCGTGGGTAGAGAGAAAAGGGTTGGCATTCCATATTGCTCAAAGGTATGCTGCATGATTTCTACAAAACAGACAATCATAACAAAAGAGCATCACGAGGATATCGATACTTATATTCTTAACAACAACCTAAAAACCTATGGAAAAGGATTTTTCGGTTTTTATTCCACAGCAAAAGATCATGGTGTTAAATATGTGAAGGGAAAACCATCTGATGTTTTTGAGGATCCTGAGACTAAGAGCCTAACGATAAGGTACGAAGATCTTGATAAGGGGGAGGTTGAGGAACTGGAGGTGGATATTTTAGTTTTATCCACAGGCCTTACCCCAAGTTCTAGAAACAAAAGATTGGCCAAAGTCTTGAAAATAGATCTTGACGAGGATGGATTTTTCAAGGAAAGAGACCCGATAAATGCTCCTCTAGAAACCAATGTAGAGGGCATTTTCCTATGTGGTGGAGCAACTGGACCCATCGATATTTCTGAGTCTGTGGCTCAGGCAACTGCAGCGAGTTTGAAGGCATGTTCACCGAGGTGGTTGGATGGAGACTAGGGTTGGAGTGTTCGTTTGCGATTGCGGAACGAACATTGGTGGAGTGGTTGATGTGCCTGCAGTTGTGGAGTACGCCAAAACACTCGACGATGTGGTTTTTGCAGATGAGGGAAGGTGGATATGTTCTGTCGATTATCTATCGAAGATCAAGGAATTCATAACCGAGCATAACCTCAACAAAGTGGTTGTTGCATGTTGCACTCCGAGAACGCATGAGCGAACATTCAAGTCCACAGTAAAGGAGGCTGGGCTAAATCCTTACCTGCTCGAATTCGTAAGTATTAGAGAGCAATGCTCTTGGGTTCATAAATCCGATCCTTTTGTAGCAACTGAGAAGGCGAAGGACCTTATTCGGATGGGGGTAGCAAAAGCAAGATTACTTGAACCTGCTGAGGAAACTCGCATATCAGTTGGAAAGAACTGCCTTGTCATAGGTGGTGGAATGAGCGGTATGACAACCGCTCTCGCAATTGCAGATCAAGGTTTTAATGTGAAGCTGGTTGAAAAGAATGCTAACCTTGGGGGAATGCTGAGCAAACTTGACAAAATCGCTCCTTGGGAAGTTGATGCAAAGGAAATCATAAAAGATAGGATGGAAAAAATTTCCGGAAATGAAAATATCGAAGTTCTTACAGGCTCAGAAATAGAGGATGTCAAGGGGTATGTGGGTAACTACAAGGTAAATATGTTAAGGAATGGGCAGAGTGAAGAGCATGATATTTCGACCATTATCGTATCAACAGGCATGAGGGAGATAGAGCCTACTGGCCAATATGGATATGGAAAATACGGTAATGTGGTAACCCAGGTTCAACTTGAAGAGATGTTGAAGGGGCAAAAGATGGAGGATCTAAAAAGTGTCGCAATTATAAATTGTGTGAACTCAAAGAACGAAGAGCGCGGGTGTTGCAATATCGGTTGCTTAGTTTCCGTCAAAAATGCCAAAGCCATAAAAGAGGCGAACGATGCTGCAAAGATTTACATTTTTTACAAAGATCTGAACATAATTGGGGAAGACAATCCTTACTTTAAAGATGCAATTGAAAAATACGATATTAAATTGATCAGATATCCAGAAGATCAAAATCCTGAGATTCTTGAGGAAGGAGGAAAGTTGGCTGTAAAAGCCTATGATATATTAATCGGGCGTGAGATGAAGATCGATGCAGACTTGGTTGTGCTCACCACAGCTTTTCAAGGTGATGATACCACTGAAAAACTCAAAGGTTTGCTCAAGGTCTCCACAAACAACGATGGATTTTTTCAGGAGGCGCATATCAAGTTAAAACCCTTGGATTTCGCAACTGAGGGATTATATCTTGGAGGATGTGCCCGCTCGCCCAAAAACATGCGAGAGAGTATGGAAGAGGCTATGGGCGCTGCAATGCGAGCCTCCATCCCAATGAAAAAAGGATATGTTGAGGCTGAAGGTATTGTTGCAGATATCGATTTAGAGAAATGCAATGAATGCGGCCTCTGTGTTAAAAATTGTGCCTTTGGAGCAATTGAATTGGTTGNNGAATGCGGCCTCTGCGCCAAAAATTGTGCCTTTGGAGCCATAGAATTGGTTGAAAAAAAACCTGAGGTCATCAAAGCGATTTGTAAAGGCTGTGGAACCTGTGCTGCTGAATGTCCCAAAGATGCCATGAACATCATCCATTTCACGGATGAGCAGATCATAGCACAGGTGGAAGCAGCTTTAGTTGATGAGCCTGAGAAGAAGATAGTAGCGTTTTGCTGCCATTGGTGCGCTTTGGGTGCAGTGGATATGGCTGGTGTTGGTAGATCTGAGTATCCGCCCAACATCCGAATAATCCGTGTTATGTGTGCAGGTAGAGTTGATAAGGACTTTGTGCTTAAGGCATTTGAACTCGGCGCGGGAGGAGTTTTGGTTGCAGGCTGTGAATTTCCTACATGTCATTATATTATTGGTAACTACAAATGTAAGGAAAGAATAGAGAAGTTGAAGAAGAAGTTGGCCAAGAAGGAAATAGATGAGAAAAAACTCTGGACTGTTTGGCTTTCTGCTGCTGATGGTCCAAAATTCGTGAAAACTGCAAAAGACATGGTTGAAGGACTGAATCTATGAGTGGGAACATGATAACCGAGCAATATAAGGAATTGATAAGGCGCTGCGAGCAATGTGGCACCTGTACAGCCAGCTGTCCTACAAAAGAGGTTAGCGATTTCAATATTCGAAAATTGGTTAGACATCTTCAACTTGAAATTCATGAGGAAAAGGATTTTCTNNGAAGGTCTTGAAATTCCAAAATTGGTTTGGGCTCTGAGGGAACTGGCAGTTGATAAAGATGCAAAACCTAAGGAGGTGCATACCCTTCTCGATACCATTAAAAACAATAATAGTCCATATGTCCTAAAAGGTGGAACCAAAACTTCACGAATAAAACCTCCTCTCACTTCATCAGAAGATGCAAAAACTCTCTTTTGGATGGGCTGCACACCTTCGATTAGGGCTCCGAACATTGTAACCGCAACTGCAGAGGTAATGAATCGAATGGGGCACAAGTTCAAGATTTTAAATGAGGAGCCTTGCTGCGGTGAGCCCTTGATCTGTCTTGGCCTACTTGATGAGGCAAAAGATATAGCTAAAAAGGTTGTCGAGGCTATAAAGGAATCTGGAGTGTCACAGGTGATTGCACCTTGTTCAGGTTGTTACAATGCATTCACAAAATTATATCCTGAGATTTTAGGTGTGGAGTTTTCGGGTGTGGAAATCCTCCATACCTCTCAATTCCTTGGAAAAAATGTAAAGGATTTGAAACTGGAGACTCCAATGACTGTAACATATCATGATCCTTGCACTTTAGGAAGGCATGCAGGTGTGTATGACGAGCCAAGAAAAGTGTTAGAATCCATCGAGGGTATTGATCTTGTGGAGATGAACCGNNGCGGGTATTTATGAAGAGCCAAGAAAAGTTTTAGAATCAATTGAAAGCCTTGAGCTTGTGGAGATGGATCGCAATAGACAATTCTCAAGTTGCTGTGGTGGAGGAGGAGGTTTACCATCTTTAAAGCCAAATATGGCCTTGGAAATCGCAGACAGAAAATTATCAAAGGAGGTTTTACCCCTCGGTGTGGAGGCTTTAGTGACCTCTTGTCCTATGTGTTACTTGAATTTTAAATTTACATCTATGAAAAAGAAAATGCCGTTGAAAGTTTACGATTTGAGTGAGATAGCTATTATGAGTTTTAGGGAATGAAATTAAAAAAAGAAAATAGATTCCCCTTATTTGAAAGAGGATATTTTGACCATTCTATATTTTTAGTACACTATAGGCGGTGGTGTTGGAAATACAAAGTTTTGATTGTTGCGGGCTTTGTCCAATGCATTCTTGTAGTATGTTAGTTTCGTTAAATCCCAGCCTGGTCCGTCCCATGGGAATTCACTGTTTATATAGTTCAATACAGCGTTCACAGTCTGGAAATCGCCTGGTCCAAGATGGATTATAAGAGTTCCATCCACATGTCCATTGTATACATTGAGTTCCATTGCCAAGAAGAACTTCGCCAGCTTGTAGCGCATGTCGTTTGCTGTTTCCGAGGCTTCATTTCCCACTAGAAAGTCAGCGATTTCTTCTTTGTTCGGGAAGGGTACAGTTACACCACTTGGATAGAACGGTGCATGCTGCTGGAACGGATTTAAGCTGTTTACATAGTCTAAATCATCCTGTCCAATCTCCGCTTGTCCATTTGGGTTATGCCAGTACCCAGGTGTCAAACCGCCGCCGTAATATCCTAGAGCCACATTGGCGTACTCCACGACGTGTGTCTCACCTGCCTGTATTGTTACAGTAACTGTTACTGTCACTGGTGATTGATATACACCGTTGATTGCAACTGCAGTCTGGATCCAGGAACCAAGTGGGAACACTTCGGTTATCGTATAGGTTCCTTCGTTGGCTGTTACATCCAATGTTCTTGGCGAATAATAATAGTTGATCACACCGATTGGGTCTTTGACCTCGAACATCCAGCCGGTTAGCTCTGGTTCTCTAGCATCGATTATTCCATTGACATTTGTGTCGTAGAACTTCTTTAGTATCAAATATGATGGTTCTGGTGGTTCTGGTTTTGGTGGTTTCTTCAATTGTATTTTATAGTTGTCTGTTTTCGACCATCTTGGTATGAATCCATGGAATGAATGCAGGTCGAGAGGATCATAGTGTTCTACTGGTGTTGCCCATACCTTATAAACTCCGCCTTTATTGGGGGTGTTCTTGTACGGCATAAGCTGTATTACAATTGCATTTTCACTGTATTCGTTTACAATCTCTTCTACAATTTCAAATCGCTGTTTATTCGCTGGTTGACCGTTGCCTTTTAAATTTATTGTTCCTAGATATTCCACGATTATTCCGCCATGCACTCGAAAATGCCGCTCTGATATATCATCGGTACTCAACAGCTTTTTACCACTGGGATCTGTTACCTGGAAATAGTATTCCCCATCAGGCAAACCTGCTGCGCCTGGCGGTGCATTTGGACCTGGTCCACCACTGATATAAACATCGTTCTTGTCTTGATAGATGTTGCCATTAACAAGAAGACCGTCTTTATCAGTGGTAAATATCGCTCCTGAAACAGGACCTTCTACTGCAAGCACTGGCATTGCTGGTAGAACCAAGGCAATTACAAGAACAATTGTTGCTAGCCATAGCATTCTGCTTTTGTTTTTCATGGTCTTACCTACCTCCTTAGGTTTATTGGTATTTATGTCACATAGTTGTGCTCACTTCGTTCACACAACATGTGCCACGATTTGCTTTCGCAAATCCTGTCATAGCGCCCCACCTCGGCGCTTACGCATGTGAAGGCATTAAAACGAGGGGAATTCGGTCTTTGTAATTGGATTTATTTGGAGTAGGTCCAATTATGTAGGTTACCCTACTCTATTTTTTGCCCTCCTGTTTTTAAACCCCCCGAAGGGTTTTGGCCTTGGCAGGATATCGCAAATGATATATTTAAATTTTTATTTGTTGTGGTGAGCGGTAACATTCATTTTCATAAAAAAAATTTGGAGGTGATTTTTAAATTAGAAAATTACTTTGAAATTTCGGAAATGCCGAGCAAATACCACGAAATCTTGATATTTAACGCCAAAAATATCCTGTATAAATGTATTTTTGTCATACCATTTTTCAAACCAATATTTAAGATACTGGCTATTATACATTTTAAAAATCAGTAGGACATTTGTCATCAAAACGAAACATTTATATTCTTCTAATTTATACACCTTGCTACAAGTGTCTTACATCTGTGCTTGGAGAAAATGACAAACGTCCGACAAAACCCGAAATAGATGGTGATTTCTTGCGGTTGAAGGGAGAAAGAATAACCATCCGCCTCCCTGAAAAGGACTTACGATTGATCGACTCCTTCCTTGAGGAGGAGGAATTTTCCAGTAGATCAGAGCTACTCAGAATCGCTGCAAAGGAACTCATTGACAGGAGGATTGCCTTTCAGAAGGGCCATCCTGGAGAGAGCTTTGTGCCTATCTCTGATTATCAGGCGGACTCCATAGACTACCTCGTAAAGAAAGGACGGTTCAAGTCCAGAGAATCTGCGCTATTCGAGATCGTCAGGGACTATCTCGAGGCGGTGCCTTGGGATAAAATAGAGAAGGCAGAGGAGAAACTCCAGGATATCAAGTACCAGCTCGCAACCGCAAAGATGATCGAAAAGGATATCGAGAAGAATTATCTCAAGCATTGAGCGTAAGATGCGAGCGGATAGAAAGCTGAGAGCGGTGTAAATCCGAAATCATTTGCCCGTGAAGGTTTCAAGGTCATGCCCGAGATTTTCTCGGGCTTTAACTTTGGACAGAAGGGATGGGATGCGATTTTTCACCGTTTGGCAGCGATAGCGCACTCGCTCCGAAAGGTGGTTNNCGTTCCTCAGAGGATAGGTTCACCTTTCTGCGGGAGCTCTCATACGAAAAGGAACTCGGAGGAGTTAAAAATGAAAACAAAAGGAATGGAAACCGTGCAAGAAGTTGTGGAAAGAATGCGAGCACCCTACGAAAACCTCGATGAGCCGATAACATTGGTTATCGGATGCGGTGGTGCAGGAAACAATCTTGTGGATCACTTCCATAAATTGAGTGTGGAAGGGATAACCACCGTGGGAATAAACACCGACGAGCGGCATCTCAAACAGATTGAGGCTGACAAGAAGGTATTCATTGGAAAGACCTTAACCCGTGGCAAAGGAGCAGGAGGACATAAGGAAATCGGAGAGCAGGCTGCTGTGATGGCTGAAGAATCTCTAACTGAAATCGTTAAGGACTCGGATATAGTATTTCTTGTTACAGGCCTTGGCGGAGGAACAGGAATGGGGGCTTCGCCTGTGGTTGGAAGAATAGCGAAGGAGCAAGGAGCAGTTGTCATAGGCATATGTATAATGCCCTTCAATGCAGAAGCCAGTAGGAGAAAGAAGGCCGATAAAGGATTTCAAGCGCTGAAAAATGTGGCTGAGAGCACTATTCTCTTGGACAATAACAAGCTCTTAAAAGTGGCGCCAGATCTTTCAGCAGAAGAGAGCTTGAAGATAATGAACAAGATGATATCTCAAGTTATAATAAGCACGAGGAAAAGCCTGATTCAGTCGATAATGGCCACAAGAAGCCTTGATATCTCCGATATAATAGGAGAACTACAACCGGGCGAGATAGAGGTGAAAAAACCTCAAATTGTGCAAGGGCCCAATATCGTAGCACAAGCTCCACTACATGCCGATATTTTGAATGAAAACGTGCCTAACTTACCAAATAATGTAAATATCAAAAACAACACACCCGATCTCCTTCAATAATCCTCTTAAGAGGATTATAAGTTGTGATGAAGCCTCGCGAAATAACGGGGCCTCATCTCTATTTTTTATCATTTTTTTGGTGATTTATATTTGAGATAACATAAAGAAATGGGTATTTTGACGGTAAAAAATGAGGTTCAGGAGAAAGTCTTTTATTTTTAAAGAAACATAGCAATAAATATGGATGAACAGTTGATACGAATAGAGGAGGAGCTTTTCACAGATATTTATCTGTATGACGGTGATGTGAAGGATAAAATCGAGAGGCTTATCAATGGCGATGAATGCGTGCATTTGGTTGAAAAGGCTGAGGAATTAGGGAGCGTATTGCCTCTTTTGGATGAGGTGATTCCTGATAGAAAGTCTCGCCCCATTCCGAGACTCTTATCCTTTCTATATCCTTTCGATTCTAGGAAAGAATACAGAACAAAGGAGGATTATCTTCAGTATCTCAAGCAAGCATACGGCTTTATGATGAGCCCACTTGAGATTCCACCAAGAAGGATCGTCAGCATTTTCTTCCCTAGGTTAAATAGATCTTGGTCACCCTCCCCTGATAGCGCTGTGGACCTCCTCAAGAAATTTTATGTCGAAGTTAAGCTCATAAACGAGCTGACACCTTTGCAATGGAAAGATATCACCTCCTCGAAAAACCCTGAGGCGATGATAACTAAAATGCTTTATGGAGTCAGGTTCAAGCCAGAATTTGAAAATTTGTTGAGAAGAATTCCTTGGGTTCTCTCATCTGATGTTTATGGTGCTCCAGGCCTAGATATAATTTACAGAAGGGCTCCTGGCCATGAGATGCCCAAAAAACCTTTTGGTGTTGGAGAGAGTTATTTGAAAAATCTGGTCAAGTCAAGCCTCGCGAATCAGACCTATTCCCTTATCACGATCGGTGAAGAGAATATCAAGCTTACCGACAAAACACAAATCACCAGTCAAATCGAATCTGATGGCAAGGCTCATATCGATTCCTTCATTGGAATGTCCAAGATAGAGCGTGATTTTGTAATTCATAGGCATATCATAATTTGGAAGAATCCAGGTTTTGAAAGGTATGAGAAAGCCAGCTTTTTACATCGTCTGCGCTTCGCAAAACCTTCTCCCTTTTTATGCGCGATAAAAGAGGAGGCTTTGCCATTGGAGATAACATTCCTTAAGCGTAACCCAGATAGGACAAGAAAATGAAAATTAATAGACGAATAGAAAACAGAAATCTTTATTTTACCATAATCCTTTTACTCAATATCAGAACCCTTGATAATCCTTTTATTCGAGGGTAGGAGACGGGATGCATAGGGGATTGGTTATGGCTGAAATGTCTGACGAATATGATGAAATGACAGAAGAGGAAAGCGCCCAGCTCAACGAAGTTTTGAACTCGAAGAAGGATGAAACTGTGCAATTCACCGAACTAAATGAGATGCTCTCTCAGATAGAACAAATCTATGATGCCGGAAAATATTCTGAGCTTTTAGAGCGTATTCAGAACGCAATAAGCTCTGGCGAATCCACCTTGAAAAAATTTCAAAGTATTGGACTATCCCTTGCCATTCTATCCTCTCAAAGATGGATGGACTCCATAAAAGATATGGATATGATGGTAGAAGATGCGGAAGAACTGCTTGTTCAGGCCAAAAGGAATTTCTTGGATGATAGATACGAAGATGCTCTAAAATCTATAAATTATCTCAAGGACATGACACCTAAACTACAAGAAGAACAGAAGGAAAAACTCTCTGAGATGATCAAGAATATAGAATCTCACATAGAGGAGGCGAGGAATATAGGTTCCAATGTAATACAGGTAGAGAACTTGATAAAAGATGCAAAGACCACTTTGGAAAATGATATGCTTATTAAATGCGCCGAGACCGTGAGAAAGGCCCAGGTTTTGATTGGAGAGGCGGGTGAAGAGAGGATAGCGGTGATCAAGGAGGCCATGACCTTCGTGGAGAGTATTATAGAGCAAGCCAAGGGTATAGGAGCTGATGTGGAAGCAGCAACTAAACATCTAGAAAAGGCCAAGAGCATTCTTCGAAAACAAGGATTTCCAGATGTGCATGCACACCACGATACAGGCTGAGGAGATGACCACAGAGTTGATCCAAAATCAGGTGGACAAGGCTCTTGCGTTGAAGAAATCTCTGGAGGACAGGTATAGGGCCGTTGCTTTTAGCAAAGAGCCTGAGCCTTTAAAATTCGAAGAGATTCCCAGCGAAGGAAAAATGAATTGCAATACCTGCGGAAATCCTCTTGAGTATATTGAGCAGTACAAACGATGGTACTGCTATACCTGTCTGAAGTATGTTTGATTGGCCTTTTTTAATTTGGATGAATTGGCTAGATCAGCCGCTCTTTTCCACGACAACTGCCTTCGTCAATTTGGAATTCGGAATAACGATTTTGTCTCCATTGGCTGCGATGATGGTTGTGGTAAACCTGTCCACCTTGCTTACCTTGCCTGCATATTTTTCGTCGATTATGACCTTATTTCCCACGGTGAGAACTTTGTTGCTTTGGAGATGACCGCCTATGTTTGCAAAGAGATCCTTTGAGCCCACTGCGAAGCCCGCACCAACACCAATGAATACAGCGCCCAAAATTATGGCCGTGATGATATACAACATCTGAACCTCGATGCCTATTTGGGCTATTGCAATTACGATCGCTATGTATATTATCATGTATTTAACAGCTGCGGCCATTACCTCTGGATACGGCAGCTCAATTTCCTTTCCAGAGACCAGCATTTTTTCGTTTACCCAACCTGCAAACCAGAAGCCTAGTAGGACTATGATGAGGGCTGCGATGATACTTGGTATCCATAATATCGCGGTGTTTATCAAATCAGCCAGTGCATCAAAGGCTCCTGTGGCATTTAAAACACCTATAGCCACTTGAATGAATATCAATAGGACGAGGACCCTGATCACGAAGGTGAATGCCCTAATTATCACACCTTCTCTTCCTATGGTCTCCTCCACAGGTTTGATCAGCTTCTCGATTTCAAAGTCCTTTGAGAGCCTGAGCACGGTCTTTACCACGAACTCAGCAACCAGTATACCCACCAATACTATGAACAAAGCCACCAGAACCAGTGGTAATATTATCATTATCGGGGTTATTATCTCGGCTAACACTCCAATATTCACTATCTCCAGTGCAACCTGAACGAAGAATAACAGGATGAAAACTTTTATGAACATTGAAACAACCTGAATCATCGATATGCCCGCTTTTTTGGTTCTTTTATCGATATCCATGAGTTGCTTTCCAACTTGAGTTTCTTGGAATCTATCCAACAATCTGTTTGCTATCACATTGGCGATGTATAAGCCGATCAATACGACGATGGCCGCGATCAGTATTCTGGGAATGAATAGAATTATTGGAGCCAGAATATCAACCACACTGGGCACACCCAAGTTTGCGATAACTATCTGCAGAACTATCACGAATATGAACCAGAAAACGAAAATACCAAGAAACTTGGTAACTGATTCTATCCCTATGCTTCTTAGCTGAGCTGCAACGCCCACCTTTTCCATAGCCTTGTCGAATCCTGCCTTTTTGAGTGCCTTACAAAAGACCCAACTTGCCCCTTTTGATATAAAATAGCCAATAATCAACAAACCGATGGCCAAAATTATCTTCGGTATCGTACCGATAAAACCTTCCCAAATCGTATTTAGCACTTCCCTGAAACTCTCCAATATTCCAGGCGCGCTTTCTGTTTCGAATGTAATAAATAAGGGAGCCTCTAAAGGATTTCCATTCTCATCTTCTGCCCCAGAAAAAGTAATTGTATAGCTTTTATCGTATCCAAGAGCCGCATTGGGTTTGATCGTCAATTCTCTGTCGTCATTGTCCCATTCTAAACGATATCCATAAGGATCGAGATCAGGATTGATCTCCAAGTTCTTCTCCACAGATTCCTTATCCATAGTCGTGTTGAATCGAACGATGATCCAAGATTCAACAGGTACATCTGTCTCACCACTTTCAGGGTCGCTACTCGTTATATATGCCGCGGATGAAATTCCTGGCATAAAAACCATCGCAACCAATAGCACTATCGCAATCACCAAAAATCCACGATATAATTTCTTCTCTCTACCCTTCTTTATACAAATCATGGTATCAGACTCCCATGTCCCTTATTAGAAATGGGAAAAGAGGTAAGGGATTATTAATTTTTTGGGTATGAAACCAATATAATCACCGTTAGCCAGAAATATCATATATAAAGTCCAGAATTCTCTTTGAAAACCTCGGATTTGGGATTGATATTCTGATTTAAGGTTTAGAGGAACAACTATTTAACTTCAAAACCGCATTTTAGCCCCTATGGAAGTTATAAAACCCTTTGATCCCTGGGAGGGCACATTATGCACATGCAGAAACAAGTACTCACTCAATCCATATACTGGATGCTCTCATTGCTGTATATACTGCTATATCACAACCTATATACCACATGCTTTCAACTGCAGGCCAAAAAAGGATATACTTAGGAGGGTTCAGAAGGATTTGAAGAAAGTGGATAAAAAGGTAATCTCCATGTCCAATAGCTCTGATCCATATCCTCCAATGGAGAAGAAAAAGAAACTCATTCGAGGAGTTTTAAAGCTCCTTTGCGGTAAACAGCATCCAACACTAATCATCACCAAGTCTGACATCGTGGCCAGAGATATTGATATTTTAAATGCCATGCCTTCAGCTGTGATGTTCTCTATAACAACACTAAGCGATGCATATAAAAAACTTGAGCCAAATGCTCCTCCCCCTCAAAAAAGGCTGGAGGCCCTAAAGCAACTTAGAAAGGAAGGAGTGCCTGCTGGTATAAGACTCGACCCTTTAATACCTGGTCTGAGCTTAGATATTGATAAGGTCGTAGAATCATCTGCGAAAGCTGGCGCACAGCATATTACTGCCTCTACATTCAAACCGAGACCAGACGCCTGGAAAAGATTCGAAAAAACATTCCCAAAAATAGCCAGAAAGACGAAGAGACTTTACTTCGAAGAAGGGGAAAGGATTCAGGGCTCGCGATATCTTCCAAAGAAATTTAGATTGGATATGCTTAACCAAGTCAAGGAATTGGTATTGGAGAATGGCATGACTTTTGGAGTTTGCAGAGAAGGACTGGAACTGACCAAAGCAGAGAGCTGTGACGGGTCGCATTTGTGTTATAAAGATATGAAATAATTTTGTAGAAAAACTTGAAAATCACATCAAAATTGTTAAATAGGGGGCATGGACTTTGTATTTTCGTGGTATCATGTGCGAATCATCGGTTTTCTTGCTTAAGAACGGGGAAATAACGGAGTTTATGAATGAAGTGGCCAAGATAGATGTCTTAGGAGATAGAGTTATTTGCATCGGCCTCCTCGGGGATAGAAAGGAAATCGAAGGGGTGCAGATAACTGAAGCCAATCTTTTGGAGCATAGGATTGTTCTCGGAAAAACGAAATAAATAATTTTATTATTCCTTACTCAATTAAAAGAGGAAGGGGTATATATTTTTGTTAAATTTGAAGATGTGTGTATAAAAGGAGCGTAGGGAGGAAGATGGGGGGAACCACATCATCGGCATTTTACATTAAAAACTTATTATATTTGACCAAACTTTTATTATCATAAAGCAATATCAATATGCATGTATCTCGCGTCTTTATTCTCGGGTGGAAAGGACTCTACCTTTGCGTTGTATAAGGCTATGAAAGAAGGGCATGAAATCAAGGTTATCATCACGATCAGCTCTGAAAATCCTGAATCGTACATGTATCATGTACCAAATATCGAGCTTACCAAATTGCAGGCCGAGGCCATGCAACTACCCATAATTTTTAAGACGACAAAAGGGGTGAAGGAGGAAGAGCTAGATGATTTAAAAAGTGCGATTGAGGAGGCGATAAAGGATTATGGGATAGAGGGTGTGGTGAGCGGAGCCATATATTCCAATTATCAAAGGAAGAGAATAGATGGTATATGCGAAGAATTAGGAATTAAAAGCCTGAACCCTCTCTGGAAAAGGAAGCCAAAGGAAATGATGAAGGAGATGGTAGCTGAAGGCTTTAAAATAATCATCAGCGCGGTGGCAGCAGGAGGTTTGGGCCCTGAATGGTTGGGCAAGGAGATAGACGACGAAACCATCAAAGAACTTTCAGATCTGCACGACACATGCTATGTATGCACCGCAGGCGAAGGTGGAGAGTTCGAGACTTTTGTTCTGGATGCACCCTTCTTTAAAAAAAGAATTAAAATAATTGATGCAGAAAAAGCATGGGATGGCCAGAGCGGAGTGTACAATGTCAAGAATGCGGTTTTGGTTGAAAAATAGGTTTTATGCAAGGGAAGATTAAGATTTCCTCTGCGGTTTTCCCTTTTGTGGAGGACGAGACGATCGTTTTGATTTTGGGGGTGGTGGTAGCGGTTTTGAGCGCGGTTGTGTTGGCTTTGTTTCGGGTTGGGGCTGCGATGGGGGGGTAGTAGGCTGTGTTTGTTCTGGTTCAGCTGAAAAAGGCACAGCCTCCCTTCCGCGCCGCCTTATCATGCCCGCGGTGCCAATAATTGCTACGATAACGATGACGATTATTATTATCAGTAATAGCATGTTATGCACAGAAGGCAAGAAATCACTATTGTCACCTATTCCATCACCATCGCTGTCATCCCATTCTTCAGGGTCTTTTGGAAAAGCGTCATCATGAGAATCACCATGTCCATCGAAATCTATGTCCTTCCATTCCTTAGAATCTGTGGGAAACGCATCCTCACCGTCGATATGTGAATCACCGTCTGAATCCGGATTTAATGGATCTGATCCCTTTTGAATTTCCTGATCATCTGAAAGACCGTCATCGTCATCATCATAATCCTCAAGATTGAATATGCCATCATCGTCAGTATCAATGTCAGGGATGCCCTCCCCCTCCATAGAGGGTGAAGAAGGATTTCCTGTGGTGTCAACAGCGATGATGTAATATTTGTACTTCTTGCCGTTTTCCAATTCCTCATGGGTGTAGGTTGCGATACCTGCATTTATATCGGCAATCTTTGTGAAAGTCTCATTGGCCTCGCTGCAGTAAAGCTCATAATGGTCCAAATCATGAGCTGGAACATGTTTCCAGTTTATTTCGAGTGATTCACCAGTATCTAAAGGCTCAATGACCACTCCCTTTGGTTTTGGTGGAGGGGTCAGGTCCTTAACGATGATGTAGGATGAGGTGATATCACTGTAGCCTGCCGCATCCCGGACCGTTAGATTCACAGAGTAATTTCCAGGCTCTTCATAAGTGTGTATGACATTCGCGAAATTGCCAACATAATTGCTCCCATCCCCAAAGTCCCATATGTACTTGACAATACCCGCATTGTCGTAAGAATCGCTTCCATCGAAGCTGCAAGGCACGTCTTCTTCAGCAAAATCCTGCAGATTGGCTATCGCAGTAGGAGGTGTTTTATCCAAAACGGTGATGGCAATTTCATCTGTAGCTGTGTTGCCTCCTATGTCTGTAACCGTCAATATTACGGTGTAGGTGCCTGGATCCAGATAAGGATGACTTGGATATTGCTCCATGCCGCTCAGATAGGAGCCATCACCAAAGGACCAGTGATAATCGACTATCCCTCCAATATCATTGGAAGCAGAGGCGTTGAATTCAAAACTGGTATCCTCATCGATCGTGCCTCCAGAACCAGCATCTGCTATTGGTGGTGTTGAGTCATCGACGATTATGGTTCCTGTAGAATCCGTCTTTCCACCATATTCTGCGGTTACGATGCATTTTCCTATCCCTATTGCATTAAATAGTGTAGATCCCCCAAAGGTGGTGACTGTACCCACACTTACTGGTATGCAATTCCAGGTAGCATCCACCTCACCAAGATAGTTTGCTGTATCGTTATAGCTCGCTGCATAGAAGGAATCCTCTTCTCCAACCTCATACCAAAGAGAGAAAATAGCGTTACCTTGGCCATTTGGTGAATCTCTTATTATGAGGAAATCAACAGTCGGAGATAGAACAGTGATTTTTGTGGAGCATTCATGTCCTAATCCATCGTTTAATCTTATAGTGGCGATTCCGTATAATGTATCGCTACAGGTAATGGTGGATGAACTTCCTGAGGGGGAGACTTCCACTACGTTTGGGTTGCTGTTTATCCAGAATGAGTTTGATGGGACATCACCTATGTAATCTGCTGTGTAGTTATACTTAGCACCGTAGAATGTGGTTGTAAAGCCAACAGGGTAATCTGGATAGTTGGCAAGATCGCATAGATTGGTACCTCCTCCATCAGGTGCGTCTCTAATCAGTATATAATTGACAATCGGTGGATTCACAGTTACAGAGACCTTGACATCCACACCACAATATTCTGCAGTTATTTCTGATGTTCCCCCGATGAACTGCGCAAGAACCCATGTAAATCCTCCAGTTGGTTGGGATAAGGTGATCACACCTCCCCCACTGGTTTCAGACCAGTTTGTAGCCAATTTGTTCCCGATAAAGCCAGCACTGTTGTTATAGGCAGCAGCCCAAAGTTTTTTTGATCCCCCTACATCAAAAGTTAGGCTGGTTATTACTGAGCCTCCTTCACCAGAATCATCTCTAATTTGTATATAGTCCACTTTTGCAGTTGTGAGATTCACCTCAAATGAATCGCTTAATGATAAAGTATCGTTCTGACCAGTTATCGTAGTCAAACCTCCAACAATACCTCCCGCGAATGTTGTGGAAGTCCCAGTAACATTATCGAATGATCCTAATCCCATAGAATCGCTCCAATTCACATCCACCAATTTATAATAACCTATTGTGCCATTGTAGCCAGAGGCATAAGCTAAAATTTCGTCGGTGGTACCCAATATTACTGTGGTGAGTTCTACACCACCTGGTACATCGGTAATTTTTATTTCGTCCAGAGTTGGGACAATGACCCACGTGGTGTTCTGCATTCCGACATAGTCCACTGTTACGGTTGAAGAGCCGTAACTCACCGACTGAACAAATGTTGATGGCCCAGATAAGGTAACTGTTATGACAGAGCCACCGCTGTCCTCCGACCAGGTCGTGAATTCACTGTTCCAAACCAAACCCAAATCCAGATCATAGGCAGCTGCCCAAAATGTTGTATCATCTCCTAGCTCGAGTACTTTATTCGTAACGATATTTCCTGTCTCACCGGGACCGTCTCTTATGACGATGTAATCCACATCTATGTTTATCCAGTTCAAGACTCTAGCCATCACCGTCATCTTATTGGCGTCCGAGTCCGAGCTCTCAAAATACAAAAAGGCAAAGTACACTATCCTGGAATCTGGATCATGTGCCGCTCTAATCCCACCAGTTTTTCCAGAACCTGAGTAATTGAAAACTGCTCTTGCGTTGGTAAAAGGCCGAATCTCGCTGGGTGAGCCACTTGAAATTGGTAGGTTGGAACCAAAATATGGATCGCTGATGGGATCGTCAAACACACCTGTTATCTGATTGTCATTGGTATCGTCAATAAAGAATAAGGAGTGCAGGTAATTTTGAAAGAATCCAGTTAAGCCTATATCAGCACCTACGTTCTCACCGCATAAAAACAGGCTACCTGTCCCGCCATCCAAGTAGATGGATAATGCAAGTTGATCTGAGGCATTCAATGTATAGGATGAGGTTGTACCAGTTACCCAAATCACCACGTCGTAAGGTGCAAGATCACTGAATGATGGATCACCTTTTTCATTGTGAACCCAACCATCGAACGAGTAACCCATTTGACATAGAAGCTCGTGATAATCATCCTCATAACCATAAGGATGGGAGCTCTCGTCGTCATCCACAACTAGAATCTTCTGGGGGATATAATCGTATGTGGCTGCCTGCAGCACATCCTTAGTAAGATCATCTTGCACGAACACCACGATAGAGATGGTATCCAAATTCCAAATTGGATCGATGGTAAAACTCCTAGAAACGTTATAAAATTCTCCAATGGGAAGAAAGGTATTTATCTCACCTTCAGCTAGCATGTCCCTCATCACGTATCTATGACGAACCTCCTGATTTGGACTAGCTGGACCCGCATATGCATAATTGTTATCCTGTACAACCGCGAATCTTACCTTTAAAATTCCAATAGGAAGTGTATTTGTAATCTCTATAGATGCATTTACCACGCCTGTGCTGGTCGCAGTATCAAGATAACCTTCAAGTGATATCGTCATGTTACTTGAAATCGCTAGCTCGGTCTCAATAAATCCTTTGTAATAACCGTATGTTGTGCTTCCACTATTACCTCTGTTAGGAGGGCCATCAAAGAATATACTTGGTACCCCACCAACTCCATAATAATTTATTCGATTTATGTTGTCTGCGGTGTTGTAATTATAAAATGGGTCATTGCCCCAAGGCCACCAAGTATGATATGCTATCATGACCAGTTGTGAGGGGTCATATACATCCAATAACTCGTTGATAGCAGGATTTGCATATTTACAAGGGGAACAACCCCAATTTGTAAACAACTCGGCAAGAACCGTTCTTGGACTTCCTGCTCTTGTTCCATGGCTCTTAGGTGATACTGTGTTATCATTTGGAGTTGCCTCTTGAGGAATCTCATTCGAAGGAGAGGTCTCAGGTTCATTCCCAACATCTGCAAAAAGCAGGGTCCCAAGAGCTGAGAACAAAAGGACCATGATTATCGATAAAGCCAGCAATCTGGAATATCTCATATTTTCGTTCATTTATATTTCACCTCTAGAACATCGCTGAGAAGTACACACTTTTCTAATTCATGTTTAGTATAGCCATACAGGTATTTAAGGATTGAGTGGGCTTTATGCACAAGAATTATTACATGGCAGTTTTCCCTTTTCTTTTTCTGAGCAGTAAAAGAACAACAATAAGCACCACAATTATAATAACTATAACTAAAAGGGCGATAATCAGCCAGGGTGTTTCAGAGGAAGGCTTCTCCCAAACATTTGGATCAAGTGGATCATAGTCTTCTTTATCATTCACATCGTCTCCATCTGTATCATCATTCAATGGGTCTGTTTCCTTCCAATCTTCGTTATCGTCCCAAATCCTATCGTTATTTGTATCTCCTTCAATGCGCCCATCGCCATTTTGGTCCTCCTCAGTATCGAGTAAACCATCATTGTCGTCATCTGGATCTGCATTGTTGCCAATACCGTCGGAATCAGTGTCCAACCACTCGTCAGGATTATAGGGAAATGCATCTACCTCATCGTTGTAGTTATCATTGTCATCGTCTGGGTCTTCTGCGTTACCGATGCCATCATCATCAAAATCATCGTCCACGAAGATGGCTTTTGACGCGTTGTTGTTGTCTTCAAAAGATTCTTCTGTATTGTTCTCTGGATCCACAACAATCCAAATTTCATGAGTTCCGTTGACGGCGCTCCACATCACATTGCAATCGTCATTACTACCAATAGAAATCTGAGTTATGGTATCAGAGCCGATCAGATTCTCACCATTTGGAGGACCATCGTAGAAGGAAACAGTAACATCCGAACAATTAACCAACCCGTAATTGTGAACAGTTACCGTAATATTCACTTCCTCATCTACTACAGGGGAAGAATAGGCATGGATGAAGGAAATATCTTCGGTGTCTATCGCCAAATCTGGTAGCGGCCTTTCTGTAACTGAAATTGAAGTCTCGTTATACGCCACCAAAGAACCGTTCATAACCGTAACATTCATTACGTAAAGCCCTAAATCCTCAGGGACGGTGATAAGAAAGGAGTAATTCCCTGTTGAATCGGTTTTAGTGGTGTTAACTAGAGTATCATTGATTCTGATTTCTACATCCGAGTTTATAACAGGATCCCCAGTATAATATCTCGCTGTGCCATTGACCCACATCTCCTGGTTGGGGTAACAAGTCGTCAATTGCACCTCTAAACTAAAATACGATATGCCTATCACATTAACGCTTTCCTCACTGTATGCATTAAGCGTTCTATTGGTAATTGTAATGTTGATTTGATATTCACCAGGACTATCAAATACCAACTCCATACTGAAATTACCATTGCCATCTGTCATGGAGTAATACTCATCACCCGTACCAACAATTTTTACTGTTACATTCGAGTATTCAACAGGAGCAGTTTCATTGCCGTTATAAAGAGCAGAGCCATTAAGCCATATTGACTCACCGACGTATGTGGTATCCGCCATTTCTGTGGTCAATTCTATCTCAGATACAAAGAAAAAATGTATCTTTTCGGTAATCGTTGAGTTTCCTGTAAGGTCCTTTGCAGTTATCTCGTAATCTACAATTGTTCCATTTCCCCAATTAATGTTCCAAGGAATTGTTCCTGACCACACATCATTTCCCTCATAAGTCATGGCTACAGGTAAATAACACACCTCATTGACACAATAAGAAAGAAGTGCACCATCTACCCCATCAAGATCTGTTATCGTGGCGTACACTGTTACATTATCTCCATACATCGGCCATTTTGGATTATGATTGATATCGGTGACCTCAGGTCCAGGAGCACCTGCTGAGACCTTATTTGGTAGATAAACTATGCTACAAATGTATATCACAAATACACAAATATAAAGGATCTTCGTCGCTCGCAAAGCCACAACTCCATTGGATGTATATCAAATACCAGGTAAAAAAGATTGCGGGTGGCCTCTTAAATAAGTAGGGGCATCAAACCTCCCCAAAGGATAATGAATGTTAAAAATCATGCGAAATCCTTATTTCTAGCCACAAAAATCGAGAAGATAATGAAAAACAGAGATGTGAAAAGAAGTACGATTATAGAGATTGTAGTGTCCAATGGTTCCCATACTGTTGTGGCTACTCCCCTGTCAAGGACATGATAACCGATGGATCCCAAATAATGCCGAATAGTTATGCGACTGATATCAAACCCAAGGTTTCCGAAGAAACTCTCCCAAACGAATATGAAAACGAAACTTATGAGCATAGGCCTTTTGAAAAGAAGACCGAAAAGGATGAATATGGCACCATAAGATATGATTGCCAGGAAAAAGATGCCGATGAAAGTTGCTAAAAGTCCTATATTGTTCCCTATATCCCCCTCCTTCGAGGCAAAGATAAAGAATGTCAAAATAAGGGGAGGAATCACCACCACAAACGCGGAAATAATATAACCAATGTACTTATAAACCGTGAGCTCAGCCCTATCCACAGGCCTTGAAATGAGGTAGATTATTGTATTATCAGTTATATCATCGTTGAAGGCAGCTACGCCATATAGTAGACAGACAATAAGGACTATAAAGAATAAAAATGACACATATATTAGATCTGAAAAGAATGTATAGCCATCCACCTCGTCAGTGGTGATCCAGTATGAAGCGATCAATACTGGGATAGCACAAAGGACCACCAATACCCAGGTCTTTTTGCTGAAAAGGAGCCTCTTCAAAGTGAGTTTAGTTACGGTTGGGCCTCTCGTCTTCACACCCTTGATTATGTATTGCAGCATACCGTTTTCACTTCCTATCGTATCACCCAACCAAATATCTAAATACGGCATCTAGATTATCGTCCGTTGAGCCCATATGGCTGATTTTTATACC
>JABAOF010005863.1_pt2 | contig 21372 bp, 20 predicted proteins | sample 7062171 | NCBI WGS metagenome assembly JABAOF01 (sample SAMN14538628, study PRJNA623070) | marine sediment metagenome | biome: marine biome [ENVO:00000428]; feature: marine pelagic biome [ENVO:01000023]; material: deep marine sediment [ENVO:00002113] | place: India: Gulf of Khambhat ...
ATTTTTGAAGGGGTTGGTTCTCGAGGTTCCGAGAATGGATCCTCCGCGAGGGAGCATTCCGGAAATTGCTTCTAAATCAAGTGGGATAAAATTGCCTTCAATTAATCCTCGCCATCCATCCCTAATTCCAACAATTTCATAACCATAGTTTCGAATTCCCTTTCTCACAACTGCTCTAATAACCGCGTTGATTCCTGGGGCGTCTCCTCCTCCACTTAGGATTCCAACTTTCATTTTTTATCCTCTACGGAACTTTAAATGAGCTGCCAAATAAGCGCATTTTAGCCTTAATAACCTCTTTCACAGTTTCTTTCGCTGGACCTAATATCTTTCTTGGATCAAATTCTTTAGGTGAAGTTGCTAAGACTTCGCGAATCGCACTTGTAAAAGCCAACCTCAGATCGGTGTCAATATTTATTTTTGATATTCCCAAGGATACAGCTTTTCTAATGTGTGCGTCTGGAATGCCTTTAGCCCCACCTAACTCAGCCCCATACCTCACGGCTTTTTCAACTATCCATGATGGAACTCCGGATGCCCCATGCAAAACTAACGGAACTTTAACCTTTTTTCTGATAGCCTTTAACCGTTCAAAGTCCAGTTTTGGTTTTGCTTTAAATTTGTAGGCTCCGTGGGAGGTGCCAATTGCCACAGCGAGGGCATCCAAACCAGTTCGTTCAACAAACTCCTCGGCTGCATTAGGATCGGTTAATATGGCCTCTTTTTCTTCAACAGTTGACTCCTCTACGCCGGCAAGCCTCCCAAGTTCCCCCTCAACAGAGACACCTTTCGAATGCGCCAAAACCACGACACGCTTCGTCAAAGAAATATTCTCTTCAAAATTTAGGTGAGATCCATCGATCATAACAGAGGTGAAGCCTGCATCAACACATTTTGAGACTGTTTCAAAATCTTTCCCATGATCCAGATGAAGAGCAGTCGGCACTGGAGACAAAATTCCTGCAGTTCTAACAAGATTGGCCAAATACTCCAAGCCCGCATATTTGATGGCGCTGGGGGTTACTGAAACGATTACAGGTGACCTCTCCTCCGCAGAGCCCTCAACAATAGCTAACAAAGTCTCTAAGTTGTTAATGTTGAAAGCGCCAACAGCATAACCGTTAGCCATAGCAGTGGATAAGAGTTCCTTGTTTGTAACAAGCATATTTTCATCCAGAACAAAAATCACTCAATAGATTTAATGGATTTATGGCAAATAAAAATGTATTCATACAAGATGCGCGCGCGAAACTGAAAAATTAACAATTGAGCGGAAACACCAAAGACGAAAGGAAAATCGAGAACCAAAAAGCAAGAAACAAACAGAATTGCTGTTTTCTAAGCTTCTTCCCGTTGTTTCTCGAAGCGGCGAGCTATTAAGATGCTTACTTCCGTCAAGGCAATTAGTGGGATGATAGTTGCCATCTCCGTAATAAGACTTGGTTCAGGGTCTATGAAAGCGATCAAAACGATGGCTCCGACGTATATGTATTTTCTGTTTTTCTTGATTTGTTCGGTGGTTATGATTCCAGCTTTAACGAGCAGAACGATGTATGTTGGAAACGTGAATATGAAGCCGCATAATAACAAAGTCATCATAACCAGTGAAAAAAAATCTGAGAATGAGTATGTCGGGGTGAGACCGAGAAGGTTTGCGAACAAAACCATAGCTTTTACCGTTGCAGGTACGACCACTATATATCCTAGGGTGAATCCGAAAATAAACAAGCACGAGAATGAGATGATGAATGGAAAAACGATTTTTCTTTCATGGACATGTAACGCAGGATTGATGAATTTGTAGAGCTCATACATTATTATAGGTGAGCTTATTATAACTCCAAATATGAGGGAGACGTATACGTAAACCTCTAAAGGAGCAAGCCAGCTGATGGGCAGGAGTTCGACTTCAGCGGGAAGGAAGTCCGTCTGTATTTTTTTGATGGCGAACGACGAAATCGTTTGGTACCACGGATCGGAAGCTGATAGATTGGCTAAATTAAGCTGTACAGGAACCACCATCACAACTACTGTGGAAATGATCAAGGCATAAAAAATCAAGCGCAAACGCGAAAGTAACTCCATCGTGTGCTGCCAGAATGATAGCTCCTCTTTGTCCTCGTCAGGCATTCGAATTACCCCGCGCGCTACAATGTGAGATTAGAGAATTGGCCAAAGATTCAGGGTACTTCCCCTTCTTTGGCGGCCTTCTCTTTCATCTCGTTTAATATCTGTTCCATGCTCTTTCCTTTGGTGTCTACTCCCATTTTTCTTGCAGCTTCAAAGATAGCCTCTTTCTCATCTTCTTTCCTTGTCGGTGGGGGTTCCTCAGAGCTCGCTTTTTTGAATTCTCGTATGCTTTCACCTACAGCTTTTCCCAAGCCTTTCAGTCGACTTGCTCCAAAAACAATGAGGACTATTGCGAGGATGAGGATCAGCTCAGGCCATCCTAATATAGGCATATTTTCACCTCTTTACAGCTGTGATATTGGAGGCTTTCTCTTGGCTATCGAGTTTTTTATTTATCTCTCTAGCGATCTGCTCGTTCGTCTTTCCGTCAGCATCAATATTCAGCTTTTTGGCGATGTCGGAAAGTGTTTTATCAATTTTCCATTTATCTGCAGCCTTTAGCGAAGGCCGAGAAGCTCTGGTTGAAGAAGAGTTAACATCTTTCATGGAATCCGATGTTACTTTATTCAATTCTGTCGCAAGACCCGAAGTTGCCTTATTGAATTCTCTCATTGCCTTTCCCAACTCCCTTGCGAGTTTCGGCAACTTTGTTGGACCAAATATAAACAACAGCAATGCAAAAATTAGGACCAACTCTTGCCATCCAAGCATTTGGCAAACGCCTCCAAACCACTTTGCTTGAACCTCCTTTAAAAGTTAGTGGTAAATGCTCGGCGCATCTATTACAGCCGCCTTTGCCATAACTCTCTCTCCTCATCTTTTCTTCTGTTATATCAATTTTGAAGTTATTCACTTTAGCCTTGAGAAAGGTTTTTAGAAGCCTTATCAAACTTGTAGTTGGCAGATGTGCGGCCGTAGTCTAGTCTGGTTAGGACATCAGCCTGCCACGTTGACGACCCGGGTTCGAATCCCGGCGGCCGCACCAATATTCGCAATGTCTCCTCTTTTCGGGTTGGCGTGGAGCTTTGAGTACAACTTATGGTTGATGGACTGCTGTTTTTTGAAGGGATACCTAGGTATTCTACTCAAAAGAGCATCTATGCAAGAATGCAAAAATTTAAAACTCAAACGAATCAACAACGAACCCTCAAAGAAGGATGATACGTAATGAACGCCGTAGATACGGTAATGAATTTTGCCAGCGTTGTTAATCTTGTTGCTGTTCTTCTTCTGATGAGAGCCGTAATCAAAGATAGGAAAGTTTTGAAAGGCTATAGCGTAAGCGGCACTTTCCTAATCGTCATAGCAATCCTTGGATTTGAAATTGGATTCTTTCTAATGGAAAACATGATAAGTTTCGCATTAGGACTAACTAATCTCTCATACTGGCTCATGGCATTCATATTCAGTCTCCGAAACCTAGTGCATCTGAGAAATAAGAGGGAATCAAGGTAGATAGAGAATAGTTTTTTGAAGGGTTAGCGCGTGCAACTAATTCAACATATGACTTTTGGATTGGGTTAATTTGATCCTATTGTTCAGATTGGCTCATCTGACTCATAAAAGGCAAGAAGCTCCTAAAATTTTTGTTAAGAGTGCTTTCTTTCTATTTCTTTTAGAACAGCCGTAATTTGGTCGCTTAGAGTTCCGCTTGGTACGAATTTCTTGTCGAAGATTGCACTGCCAATTGTGAAAGCCCAAACATCAAGCTCAGTCATTTTTCGCACCCTTTCGAGGCTGTTTATGCTACCTGCTATAATCAATGGAATCTTAACTGACTCTTGTACACTCCTGATAAGGTGTTCTGGATTACCATCATACCGATAGGCCAACAAATCGATCCCACTAACTCCTAGGTCCTCGACTGTTCTTGCATCTCTTGTAATTTCTTCAATTGCTCCTCTGAGCAGACATGGATGTCCAATCACTTTTCCGATGTATGGGAAATATTTGATGTTTGCATCTTGCAATAGGGGAAGCGTTTGTCTAACATAGGTTCCCCCTATGAGGTTGTCGACTCCTAACTCTATGCCCATTTTTGCCGACCGCAGGTTGTCTTCTTCAGTTGCACTAACGACCTCAAGGAAAGTGGTCATACCTGCTTTCTTCATCCTTTTATGCAATTCTATGAGCTTCCCCTTTGGAAGACCTACGTCTTTAAAACCGACATACTTGATACCCGTATTCTTTCTTTTTTCAAAGACATCAATTGCATTGTAAACAGTTACATCGTTATATGTTAAAAAGAAAATAAACTCAACCATATGATAAATCACCTATTCTTTCCTTTTTTATAAAATAGTTACTTTTCCAGTTATATTTTGCGCATCATTTTTTCTAAGATATGAGACTCGTTCTCTTTTACTCCTATCTCCTATTCTTATACCACTTTTCGACATTTTTAATCCCTCTATACTACTCTTTCCTAGAACGTAGTACTAACGTAAAGATATATAATTATAGAGACATGAATCAGATTTGAGGTGAACAGTAAATATGAGCCAAATAAAAGTGATAAGAAAAAGGGACGCTAAGAATTTCATGGAGGGAGAAGAGCATTGCAGGCTTTATGTTGATACCGGCAAAATAGTCTTTGGCACCTCGAGCCTACTGGCCGGGAAGAGGGGTAATGTAGATCCAGGTCACAAAAAAGGTGATGAAATCTTCTATGTAGCCAAAGGGCGAGTTATATGTCATTTTCCGAAAAAGAGCGTCTACGAAGAGCTTGAGGAGGGAGACATAATTTTTATCCCCCATGGAGAGCCTCATCAACTTATCAACTCGAGCGAAGAAGCCGCAATAGTTTGTTGGAGCCTTGCACCTCCGGACTATTAGTCCGTCAACAATGCTTACCTAAACCTCTCGCATTCTTTTGATGTTTAGTTAAGTCAACGAATGCGGATGAACCCTTTGGTTTTTCATTGCGAGACATTAAAATAAGAAGCTTTTTAAATATTTTTGCCGTCCGTATGGTTAGCTATACCTCGCCATCAACTTAAAAACGAATTCTAAGAGAGGTGGAAGATAAGTGGATTACATTTTGGGCGTTGATAGTGGTACAACAGCCTCAAAAGTCTCTCTCTTTGATGAAAGGGGTGAACTTCATTCCATATCAACACAAGAATATCCTTTAATTACGCCCAGTGCTCTAGCCGTAGAGGTTCAAGTGGAGACTCTTTGGGATGCATTCAAGGCTGGTGTATCTGAGGTCCTCAAAAAAACAAAAGTCGATCCAGAGAGAATAATAGCTTTAGGCATATCAGCCCAAGGGGAGACCTTAATCCCAATCGATAAGGAGGGTAAGCCCCTGCGAAATGCGATAGTGTGGCTTGATAATAGAGCACAAGAAGAAGCTGAAATTATATCTAGTGAATTTAATGATGGAACCAGCTATAAGATCACAGGGCAGGTAAAGATAGTTCCTACATGGCCCGCTTCTAAGATTTTATGGATTAAGCGAAACGAGTCAGACATCTTTAGAAAAGTATACAAATATTTGCTTGTTGAGGATTACCTTATTTATAGAATGACTGGCGAGTTCGTCGCTGAGGGCTCACTTCTTTGCTCTACCGTATACTGGAATATTATCACAAGGAAATGGTGGGATGAGATGCTTGATTTCCTCGAAGTCTCTGTGGATCAACTGCCAGAGATTAGAGAGTCAGGTGAGGCAGTAGGCAAGATACTTTCGCCTGTCGCATCAGAGCTAGGTCTGTCTTCAAAGACAATCGTGTCGACTGGAGCTTTAGATCAAGCAGCCGGGGCCACAGGCGTTGGTAACATTCGACCAGGCACGTTCTCAGAAAACACTGGGGCAGCATTGGCAATTTGCGTCCCTTTAGAGAAGCCTGTATTTGACCCCTCCGGGAGGATGCCTATACATTATTTCGTTAGGCCAGCTACTTACATGGCACACACGTTCACTACTGGTGGAATGGTCTTAAGATGGTTTAGGGATAGCTTCTGTCAGCAAGAGATGCATGTAGGGGCAATGTCAGGAATAGACGCCTATGACCTTATTGGGCAAGAAGCAGCTCGGGTTGCTCCAGGAAGCGAAGGTCTCATCATGCTTCCTCATTTACAAGGCGCCATGGCGCCTGAAGCTAATCCAAAGGCGAAAGGCGTTTTCTATGGGTTCACTCTTCGTCATACCAAAGCTCATTTTGCCCGAGCCATCATGGAATCTATAGCTTGTATAGTGAGAAGAAATATAGAAGTCTTAGAGGACTTAAACATCAAAGTAGATGAGATACGTGCTTTAGGCGGAGGCGCTAGGAGTAGATTATGGAAGCAAATAGAAGCGGACCTGACTAATAGGCCGGTTCTAACAATGAAGAACGAAGAAGCCGCCTGTTTAGGCGCGGCAATTCTAGCGGGAACAGCGGTTGGCTTATATAAGAGCATTGACGAAGCATGCGAGAAAATGGTTTCGATAAAGGAAAGATTTGACCCAAACTCCGCAAACTTCCAAGTCTATGAGAAAACTTATCAACGCTATGTACGATTATACAACGATCTATGCAGATTATTCGCCACGGAGGATGGTTGAACTCGCGAGACAACGTGGCTATCGTTAGCTACGAGTGGGACTTTGGGGATGGAACCACAGGAACTGACGTGACAATAACCCACACCCATGTAGACCCGGGAACCCATGTTGTCATGCTGACAGTGAAAGATACGGCGGCCAACAGCGATGCCAATCTAAAAGTCATCACGGTTAAAGAGGCGGTCATTTGAGGCTTTTCCTCGTGGCTTGCAGCGATTTTAGGCGTAGTAGTCACGGGGATAGCTCTTGCAGCCCTGATTTGTCGTGGCAGCATCTTGAAGCAGAGAGGTCACAGGATTTAGGAAATGGGCGAAAAGGAACTCTATGCAAGTTAGTTCTTTTATATACAAACGCTTTTACTGCTGTGAAATACTGTGAGAAGGCAATAATGCGTGAAAAGATAGATTTCCAATGAATTATTTTATACCACACCAATCAATTATGAAGTATGCAAAGGCTTTGGTGCAGCTGACTATGTGATTGATTGGTACATGTTCATCTAGTCCATGGGCACCCATACTCAAGTCACCTGGTCCCAGGCTCACACCGGGAATGCCTAACGCTTGGATGAAGGTAACATCGTCTACAGCCTTAAACCCCGAAAGCTGAGCGGGGTTTCCTGTAGCTTCTTGCCAAGTTTTAGCTAAAGCTTGGCATCCTGGATGATTGGCATCAGTCTCGTAAGGAGGCCAAACGAATACCTTTCCCGCATTAAACTTTGGTGGATTCTTTCTTAGCCAGTCATCGACTGAAACGTATGCATCAATTACCTTCTTGATGTCAGCTACAACATCCTTATATTTAACCCATGCTGGATGATAACATTGACAGTGAGCCTTTGCATAACCTGGTACTGAAGCAATGTAAGTTCCTCCTTCAATAAAAGACGGGTTGATTGTGAAACAGCCTACTCCTTGGCTATCTTCATGCGTAGGATATCCGCCGCTTCCTAATATTGGATGTTTCCACCTGTGTACCCACTGCTTCTCTAGCTTCTCAAAAAGTTTAAGTATATCTACCAATTTGGCTACGGCGTCCACACCAACTGATTCTCCGCTTGGTATGCCCCATCTTTGGGGGTAGAGAACTAAATTTCTCATAGCTGTATGAACTTCCTTTCCTGAAAGTATTATTTCGAAATCAAATGTTCCGGCACTAACGTTGTGTATTTCACAGTTAGTGGGTTCAGGGTCAATACAGAATTGAAATGTATGGCCCTTCCTTAGCAATTTTTTTGTTGCAGCTGTTGTGCCGAACTGATGTTCCATAAATTCTTCGCCAATGACAAATTCCGTAGCTAATGTGCCCTTCAATTTTATATTAAGATCCATCAAGGCTTTAATAGCCCAGATCATGCTGGTGATACCCCCTTTCATGTCGTTAGAGCCTCGACCGTACAACTTTCCATCTTCTATAATTGGTTTCCATGGATCTTTAGTCCAACTTGGTAGTTGGCGTTCGGGAACATCTACAACATCTACATGACTATTGAATAGAAGACCGTGGCCCTGGCTATTTCCCTTTAATACAGCATTTATGTTCGGCCTCTCTCCTTCTGGGGCGACACTGAAATAGTCGATTTCATCCCATGCCATATCTCTTTTCAAGAAGGGTAAAATGATGTCTCTTTGTATCTTCAGCTCATGACCAGTAATTGACTTGCATTCTACGAGTTTCGCGCAAAAATCTATGATTTCATCTCTATACTTAGTGATCCACCCATCAACTTCTTTTTTAATACCACTTGTGCCCATTTTTCTCCTCTTTCCCAGTTTTTTGCATTTTTAACTCGAGTTTTCAGGTATTTAAGTCCTTAGCATTACGTATTTAGTATCTTCGTTGCTATTCTGTAGATTCATCGGGTGAGGTTTTAGAATAGGATCTTGAATGTTTGCATGCACTTCCTTCTGATGGTCTGGTCGGTCGAAGCAGACAACCAGTGGTTCTTGGCGCCTTTGAGGATTCTTAGGTGACAGTCACCTAAACCCAGGCTCTGCTTGGCGTCCTTATGAATAGTTGTCGATACGAAACCTCAGGTTGTAATATATGATCGCCCTAACCAGCAGAACTCGTTGGAAGCTGGGAAGGCTGGTTCTCTATCTAGGCTCCCAGCATAACAGACAAACCTAACCCTTCCAAGCTTGTTCAAATTCAAGATCTGGGTGTCTCCCTGAAGGAACGGTCTGTTCCGGTTGTATAGGAATCGGTTTAGGCCGTTCTGATCAGCCCTATCAACAAGCTTGGGGATATCCACCACTTTAATCTAAAGCTCAGTAATCAAAAATGTTATAAGCTGTAACGAAACAATCCATTTTTGGACAAAAAATGTCAAATGTAGAAGAAACCAAAAAAGCATCATTAACTGAAGACGAAAAAGGATTGTCACGAAGAGGATATTTGACAATACTTGGAGGTGGTATCGCTGCTGTTACCATCGGCGGAGCTGCATACTACCTCACCCAGCAGGCACCCACTACTAAAAAGAAAGTGGATATCGATTTCCTTATGTGGGCTTTTGATACGCCCCTTCAGGAGCGAAATGCAAACGAATTCGCAAAGGCGTACGAGAGGGATGCTGGAATAGGCGTCTCTGTAAGTCCCACAAGCCTTCCATATGACGCCTATAAGGCTTCTATGATCTCAAGATTCGAGGGTGGCACAAAGACCGATGTGTTGTATGTTGAAGACAATTGGTTTTCCCTGTGGGAGAATGCAGGCTGGATAGCGCCAATGGAGGAATATCGGCCTGAAATAAGACAAAAGTATGAACCAGACCTTAAGCCTGGCGTTCTTGATGCCCTAACCAGCAGAATCAGTGAAGATATGCTCATTGGACTACCCTACTATGTAGATACTCTAACATTCATGTACAACGAGAGAATGACGGAGCAGGCTGGTATTGATGAGCCTCCTAAGACATGGGATGAGCTTCTAGATCATGCTGCCAAAGTGAAAACAGAAGTCGGACTTGATCGTCCTATAGGCTTTGCTTGGAAGCTTGCTGACTGGACCTTTGAGGAAGTAATTTTCGCGATGTTGTATTCAAGAGGCGAGAGATTCCTTCTTCCAGATGGCACAGCAAATCTTGGTGAAGGAAGCGCGATGCATAAAGTTCTGGAGTGGATAGCAGATGGAGCTGTTACCCGTAAGCTTATAGATACTGTGTCCTCCGAGATGGTCGCCGAAAGTGTAATGGAAGGGATGAAAGGAAGACTCTATGCATATACGGTTCTTCCATCCTACTACCTGTTCTTCACCAACATATCCGAGGCACCTGCAGCAGGCGAATTTACTAACGCTATGATTCCTGACACTGGCGAAACTACACAACTTGTCAGATTCTATGCCATGACAAACCAGGCCGTGGATAGGGGAGAAGACCATATAGATGCTTGCTATGCATTTATGGAATGGGAAGGTGGAATGTACGATCGAATGGGAACAGGCGAAGAAGTCTATATAAAACCAAGGGAATTTGCGTTACGTGATGGTCTACCCTTCGGGTTGATCGGCCTTACGGACGACCCGGCAGTACAGAATTTCATGAAAGGATGGATAAATCCCGATATTGCCAAGGAGCAGGACAAGAAGACGAACTATATAGGAGCCAAGTGGTCTATACACTGGGAAGAGTGGCGCTCCTTCTTCGAAAAAGAAGTTCAGAACGTATTGCTTGGAACCAGTACTCCAACGGAGAGTTTAGGAAAAATCAGAGACGAATGGACACGGCTGGAGGGTTAGGTCCCTCATCTAATCCCCTATATTTTTTTTGGCGATCACATGAATGGGCGCCGTCGTAAAAAAGGCAGATGGCTTGGAAGAGACACGAGATTTGGCTACCTTTCTATAGTCCCTGCGCTCATCTTAATGAGTTTTTTTAGTGCTGGACCCTTAGTATATGTTTTAGCTTTAAGTTTTCAAGAATATACGTTGGGAGGCTTTGGACGTCCCTTTGTCTTTATGGAGAATTACCAAGGTTTGGTTGAGAGTGCATTCTTTATTCCATCATTAGTCAACACCCTTATCTTTACAATAGGAGCTGTCGTACTCGTATTTCTGATAGCTTTGTGTTTTACCTTGGTTTTGAATGAAAAGTTCAGGGCTAATATATGGTTAAAGATAACTCTTTTAATACCTTGGGCTGTTCCAGAGATTGCAAACGCCCTCGGATGGAGGTGGATCTTGGACGGTAATTGGGGGGTATTGAACGGTATAATGGTTTATGTGCTCGGTATCTTTGATAGCTACCAGTCTTGGCTTGGAAATCCCAATTACGCTATGGGTGCAATTCTTGTGCCCCATGTCTGGAAAGAAGTGTCGCTCGTTACCATACTCCTTCTTGCTGGGATCTCAACAATTCCAAGTAGCCTCTATGAGGCTGCAAAGTTGGATGGTGCTAATGTTCTGGCCCGCTTTAGAAGAATAACTCTCCCTATGTTAAGACCCATTATTCAGCTTGTCCTCGTATACGAGACTATACAAGGTATAACATCGTTTGCATATGTTTTTGTTCTCACAGGTGGAGGTCCTGGATATGCAACTACTACTCTTTCCTGGTTGGTTTGGATGACAAGTTTTAGCTTCGGTGATTTCGGACAGGGAAGTTCTGTAGCGGTCATGATGTCTGTAATAGCAATCATATTGACCTTGCTTTATTTCCGGCTTCTGCCTACCAAAGAATTCGGAGCTGTAACAGTGAGGTGATGTATCGTGGTACTCGACTCTATAAAGAAACGTTCAAGGCTTAAGAAGATTGTAATCGGAATCTTATCTGTCATTATTCTGATATTTCTAATTTCTCCAGTTGCTTGGATGATAATAACAAGCTTTGAAGAGGAGGAGTTGATGTATCAGAGACCTCCTGCCGTTCTTCCCAATGGGCTCTTCTTTTTAAACTATCAGTTTCTCTGGGGAACGTTCGTTAGCGAAGAGGCTTTGGAATGGGGGTATGTGCTGCCAGGAAGCGTACCAGGTGTCTTGGCTGAGGCTCGTGGCATGGTACAGTCCGTCTTAAATAGTCTTATAGTGGCTACAAGTACAACGTTGCTCTGTCTAGCTGTAGGATTGGTAGCTGCATATACTTTTGCGAAAATCCCGATAGTTGGTTCAACTAAGTTTCTTTTATACATCTTTCTCAGCAGAATGCTTCCACCTATAGCGATTCTTATACCCGTGTACGTTCTTTTTAGGACCATTGGTCTTCTTGACACCTTGGCGTCAATCATACTTATTCATGCATCTTTTGCGATGCCTCTCTTTCTCTGGATCCTTTTTGTTCACTTCAAGTCTGTACCTCAAAGTGTTGAGGACTCTGCACGGGTTGACGGGTGTTCTCGATTGCAGGTTCTGACCAAGATTGTGATCCCAATTGCTAGGCCAGGTATTATAGCTGCATCGATATTTGCGTTTATGATGTCTTATAATGAGTTTATTTTTGCTACTACATTGTCTCAGTCAGCAGCATCTAGAACAGCCTCGGCGACCGTGTCTGCCTTAGCATTCTCTATAGGGCGATACAGTGTACCTCTAATAATGGCAGGCGGAGTCTTTGCTATATTACCGCCCATTCTAATTGTCTTGGTCTTTCGAAAAACAATTTTAGAAGGTCTTGTCTCAGTGTTTAGGAGGTAGCTTTGAAGTGGTTGGAATTACATTAGAAAACCTTACAAAGAAATTTGGAAAGGTCGTTGCAGTAGATAACATCAATCTCAAAATTGAAGATGGAGAATTTGTTACACTTTTAGGCCCCTCAGGTTGCGGGAAAACAACAACATTAAGGATGATAGCAGGCCTCGAAACACCAACTGAGGGCGAAGTATATTTTGATGGCAAACCTGTAACTGATACACCGCCTCATCAAAGAAATATAGCCATGGTATTCCAAGACTATGCACTCTATCCTCACATGAACGCTTATGACAATATAGCCTTCAACCTAAGGATGAAAAAGAGGCCAAAAGATGAAATACATCAACGGGTGAAGGAGACTGCTGAACTTTTAAAGATCGAGCATCTTTTAGATAGATCGCCAGCGGAAATGAGTGGAGGGGAGAAACAGAGAGTTGCTCTAGGAAGAGCGCTTGCCAGACAGCCAGTTGTATTCCTACTAGACGAACCTCTCAGCAGTATTGATGCAAAACTTAGAGAAGAAATGCGTTCAGAGCTTATTAAGATTCATGAAAGAATCAAAACTACTTTTATCTATGTGACACATGACCAAGTCGAAGCTATGACGCTGTCAAAAAGATTTGCTGTAATGAACTATGGAAGAATAATGCAGTTTGACACGCCCATTAACATATACAACAACCCACTGAACACCTTTATTGCAAGCTTTGTGGGAAGTCCAACGATAAACCTTTTCACAGGAAAGATTGCTAGAGACCCAACTAAAGATAGGCTTCTATTTAAGGGAGAGGGGTTTGTCTATCCGATTCCAAAATCGCTGAAGCTTTCTGAATCCATAGTTGGAACAATGATCACATTGGGGGTTAGACCAGAAGATGTTTCAGTTTCAAAATTAAGGAAGGAAGAAGGTATCCAGACGAAAATATACACTAGAGAACCTAGGGGGGACGAAGTGATTCTAAGCGTCAAATTTAAAGATGTTTTGGTGAAAGCCAAGGTTCACCCTGAAAGCGACTTTCAAGTCGAAGAACCAGTTGTAGTAACCTTCAAGAAACTCTATCTCTTCGATGAGAACTCCAAGCTGATTGCCCGATGGCAACCATGATTTTCCTGTAACAACAACGATATTGTTGCAAAGGATGCGTGTAGAGATGAAGATTGGAGCGATGGACCTGATGTGGTATAACCTACCATTCAAAGAAAGAGTAGATAGGATAGCCAAACTGGGCTTCAAAGGTTTTCAACCTTGGCTCCTTACAGCAGAGTTAGGCTTCAAAATTCCAACATCATGGTTTCCGAAAGGAGGTGATTTTAAGCACATAACATTAACACCACGTGAATTAAATAGAATAGTGCAAGAAGCAGGTTTGGAGATCACCTGTTTTGGGCCTCACTACGTTTTAGGTGAGGCTGCCTCTTTCTGGGGCGATCCAGGGATACCCGAATTTAAAAGTGAAGAAGAGAAGAGGGAAAGATTAGAAGATATCAAGAAACTCATAGCCTATTCAAGAGATGCGAATGTAAATATCGTAAGTCTTTTTTCTGGAGGTGATCCCAGAAGAAGAGAATATTGGAGTCAACTTGTAGACCTGACTCGTCTGATCGTTGATTTCGCTGAAAAGTCAGGCATAACCCTTGCGATGGAGAATATGCCTCAACTTCTTGTGGACGACGAAAATTCGCTTCTGAAACTAGTGAAAGAAGTAGGCTCTAAGAAACTAAAGATTAATTTCGACCCAAAGAATTTGAATTACCTAGGTAGGAATGTACCAGACGCCGTCAGAAAGTTGAGAGGTGAAATCTGTCATACCCATGCAGGCGATTCTATACCCGGAGGAGGAGAGTTCGGGAAAAAGCCAGGAGATGAATGGATCACAACCGTTACAGGGAAAGGCACGGTTCCATATTTTGAGTATGTAAGAGCGTTGAAAGAAATTGGATATGACGGTTGGATGGTGATAGAATATGGTGGGGATAAACGTGGATTCGAACCGGGTATGATGGAGTCAAAACAATTTATAGAAAGTGTTCTTTCAAAAATTAGCGGAAGTGAATTATAAATTTTGAAAGCTTGCGTTTGAGATATTCTCTAGATTTTTAACTTTATGCCATGATGCATTAGAAATTGATTAAGATCATCTTTGTATGGTAGAGCAGTTATTGCGCCGCGTTTTGTGACAACCAAAGCTCCTACTGCATTGGCTATTGTAGCGCATTCCTCTAATTCGAACCCTCTGAGAAGGCCCACAAGTAATCCAGCATCCCATCCATCGCCAGCACCGGTAGTATCGACAACATTAACTTTAAAAGCTGGCACAGAAATTTCAGGGCCTTTTTTTGACTTGACCAAGGAACCTTTAGATCCCCGCTTAACGCCCACAATGTTGACTCCGAATTTTAGGGCTTCTTCAGCAACCTTTATCGGATCAGCAGTCCCGAACATAAATTTTGATTCCTCATCAGAAAATGTTGCGATGTCTGCAATTCTAAGCATTTTTATATACATTTTCTTGATTGTTGCTTCAGAATTCCAACAATCAGCTCTTAAGGTTGGGTCAAATGAAATCTTAACTCCCTTTTCCTTTGCATATTTTACTGTGCTTAGTATGGTCTTTCTTGCTGGATTCTGGGAAAGAGAATGCCCTGAGATGTGTACCATCATAGCGTTAGATACGTAGTGAAAATCTATGTCATTCAGTTCCAAGGCACTATCTGCAGTGTGACCAACCCAAGGTTTCCTATAGAAAAAGGATGTTTTCTCGCCAGTTATAGGTTGATTAATAACGAATGCGATAGTCGTTCGAGTTCTCTTCTTTATTACAATATGTGAGGTGCCAACCCTGTTTTTCTCCAATTCATTAATAATATATTCACCAAAGGGATCATCACCCACGGCTGCAATAGCTCCTGAAGATACACCTAATCTTGAGACCCCAACAGCGGTGTTCATAGGAGCGCCCCCAAAGCATCTTACAAAAGTAGATGCTTCAATATAGGGAACAGGTTCAGATGCAATAAGATCTATACCTACTTCGCCTATCCCTATTACCTGAGGATAAGTTGCCATTAATTCCACCAATATGCTTAAGTTCCTTATCCTTTCTTTTGTTTCGCAGGTTATTTTGTTTTCTAATGGATTAATCTGGCTAAGTAGTTCTTACCTTCTACTGCTGCTAGTTCCCTTTCTCTAAGACTTACTTCTTTAAATGGGTATGAATATTCTACAACAAGCCATCCGTCATATCCTATTTGCTTAAATGCTTGTATGCAGTCTTTCCAAGGAACTGTTCCTTTTCCAATAGGAGGACAGTACCATGTACCGTCGGGCATCTTTCCATATGGCCCTCCACCATAGATAGAATCTTTAGCGTGTACAATCTCAATATAACTAGATAACTTTCTTATTGCATCAACAATATCTCTTTTGCCTGGTGGAGTCAGATTCAAATTGGCGGGATCAAAGGCAACCCTAAGAGACTTTGAATCAAAATTTTTCATAAGCCGCAAGAGGTCATCTTCATCCTTCACTAGATTATGGGGTGTGTTTTCTATGGCAAGGATGGCACCAACCTTTTCTGCGTAGTCGACAAGTTTACTCACAAAGTCTTCTGTGAATATTTTCCACTGATCAACTTTATCACAGTCACCACCTGATTCACATATCAAAATTCTTGAACCAGATTCAGCAGAATAGCTCAACAGGTTCATTATATCCTCCAACCTCTCTTTTCTCACATTTCCTGTCACAACTTCGGTTGGAAATGGCCCAACAACTGGACCCATTATAGTGTATTGACCAAATGAGTTGATATATATGCCTGCATCTTCAGCCATCATTCTTAGCTTTTCTGGGGATATAGAAACAGGTTTAAATTTGTAAGAATCAGGCCATTCTCTTTCAACGAGAAAACCAATTTCTGCTGAGCCGAGCCAAAGCTCTGTACCCTCAAACCCTAGATCACGGATCCTCTTTAGACGCTTTTCGATAGGTATATCATAAAACATGACATCCAAAGCAGCAATTTTCAATCCATATCCCTTTCATCAATGATATACATTAACATATTAGTTTTTCTCATCATTTACATGCTTTTTCCAAATGTTTCCTATTGCGCGCGCAATATGCATGCACAAAAGCAATTTCTTTATTTTTCAAAAAGTTCCAATGATCGTTAATAATATATTTTAATCAGGAAAATCATGAATGCATGGTGGAAGGTTTGACCATCTATTATTCGATTGATGAAGCTATTAACGATGTGAAATTTCCTCAAGACTTGNNAGTCATTAATCAAAAAAAGGCAAAGAAAGATGCTTATCTTCTAGCTTTTGATGGCTTTCTAGGCGCAGATTGGGGGCGAATAGTTCCCGCTGTGAACAAGTTTCTTAAGGAAAAAGGATTAGAAGTAACAAAAATAGATTTCTCTTCTTATTACAAGTCCCAGTCTCAAATAGAGAAGATGATCTATCCATTTCTGTCAGGAGATTCGAGCTTCGGATATGTGTTTAAAGGAAAGTTAGATCTCTTCCTGAATCTTAGGAAAATTGAATATCTTAAGAAGAAACTAAAGAATTACAAGAAGAAATCAAGGGACAACTCATCCAAGGTCATAATGTCTTTTGGATATGGCTCAGCTATACCTCTTCTTAGAAGATTATACGATCAAATTTTCTACTTTGATTTGACAAGAGAAGAACTATTTAATCAATCAGAAAAGCATCCTATATTTTTTCTGGGGTCTAAGGGGCAAGGACCTGCTGTTCATGAATTTCTTAGGCGATTTTACTATGTAGATTCGCAGGCACTAAATAAACAAAAGAAGTATGTCTTAAGGTTTATGAATTGGTACGTAGAATGCAACTTTAGCAGCGAACCAAAGCTAATCTCAAAAGATACATATTATAGGATACTTTCTTTAGTCGCGGAACGTCCATTCAGAATAAAGCCACTTTACTATCCCGTAACGTGGGGAGGAAACTGGCTAAAAAGAGTCAAGAATCTCCCTAAAACCATGCCGAATTCTGGTCAAGGATGCATAGTGGCATCTGAAAATAGTATCAGAATTAAATTAAACAATCTACTGGTATTAGAGATACCTTTTACTAATCTAATGTTTAAGGAATCTGTTAAAATATTAGGCTTGCACGTCTCCAAGAAATTCCATGGAGAATTCCCTTTCACCTACTGGTATGACGATGGAATTGAAGGTGGCAACATGGCAATACAGGTTCACCCAAATAATGCGTACATCAGAGATCAATTCAATGAACCAATTCGTCAAGATGAGAGCTATTACATATTGCATACCGGACCAGGAGCTGTAACATATTTGGGTCTAAAGGAAAGAGCTAATTTGTACAGATTTTGCAAAGAAGCTGAGAGGGCAGAAAAAGAAGGTATTTCACTTGACTATGATAAGTATGTTAATAGTTTTCCTACCAAACCTGGTGACTTCTTCTTAATTCCTGCTGGAACGGTTCATGCATCCGGTAGAAATCAAGTGGTGATAGAAGTAGATGGAGGCATAGCAGCTTACAGTCCAGGATATACATTCCACCTTTATGATTACTTAAAACCTGATTTAGATGGAAAATTACGTGCGATACATCTAAAGCATGCCTTTAATGTGATAAGAAACCATAGAAGAGCCAATTGGGTGCTTACGAATCTAAAACAAACGCCTAAATTAGTTAGATCAGGAGAAGATTGGTCAGAATACCTTTTAGGTCAACGCGATGACATGTACTACGCTGTCTATCGTTTAGTATTTACAACCAAGATTGAAGATGATACGAAAGGAGGATTAACCCTATTATCGCTAGTAGAAGGTGATAGTGTGACGGTTCAGTCCCAGAGTGATCCAGAAAAACGGTACAAGTTGGAATTTCCTGACACACTGACTGTTCCGGCTTGTGTTGGAAAGTTCCTCATAACCAACTCTAAAGGTGGAACATGCAAAGTTGTGAAAGCTTCGATAAAATAGCCATCTTATAAGAAAATATTTTTTGAATATCATATCTGCTGATCTTTTTGCCTGGAAATTTTTGACCTCACCGAGAAAGATTTAAGTCCAATAATAATTCAGTATCATATGTTTTAAATGGCTAACCATAAAGTAGGATTCTTTGAAGACGATATTACAGGTCCCATTGGATTTCCTCAGACAGGTTATATGGAGAGAACAAAAGTATCTGAAGGGATAAACGATCGCCTATTCTGTAGAACAATGTGTCTAGATTTTGATTCAAGAAAATATGCAATTATTTCTTTAGACCTATGTGGTGTCGATAGAAAGTTTAGAGAGAAAACTTGTTCTCTAATAAACAAAATGACCAATATACCCGAAGAGAATGTACTGATTTCTGCGACTCATACTCATTCTGGAATGGATGGCTTTCTTCTAGGATGGAACTTTAAAATTGACAAGTTTCCTGCTGTGAAGTTTTACAGAAGCAAGGACTTAGCTGAGGAAGAAAGCACAAGTGTCGTTAGAGACTTCATAGCATATAAAGTTGCTGGAAGTGTTTATGCGTGCTCGCAGAATATGGTTGAATTAAATCTAAGTTACTATTCCGCCAACCTCTTAGGGGTATGCACAAACCGGGAAGACCCTTCGGCACCATTTGATTCAGAACTTATTGCAATAAAATTCAAAACGGCTGATAACAAACCTTTAGGCTGCCTGCTCAACTACTCATGTCATCCAACTGTTCTTGGTTACGATAATTACTTGTATTCAGCTGACTTTGTGGGTTATGCTTGTGAGCTCCTTAAGGTATCTTTTGGAAAGTACTTTGTGCCTTTATACTTAAGTGGGGCTTGTGCTGAGACCAGCACAAGGTTCACTAGAAAAAATCAAACTTTCCAAGAAGCAAAAAGGCTTGGCTACCTGTTAGGAAGCAAAGCTCTACTTTTACTTAATTCGAATAGAAAAGAAGAAGAGTTGAAAGAAGTCTCATCTCTGGCAAGAGAAGTCCAGCTGCCTCTGAGAAAACTCCCATCTTACAATGAAGCATTAGAATTGCTAAATGAAGCCAAGAAGGAATATAAGCTTCTAAAGAAATCAGGAGCTTCACCTCCGCAATTAAGAATAGCTTGGACAAAAGTTGATGGCGCTCTCGATGTCCTTGGAAGAATTGGACTTGGAGCTACTAATGATAACGTTGCATCCATCATTCAAGCAATAAAGATTAACAATATTGTAATAGTTGGTGTTCCGGGAGAACTGCATTCAAATATAGCCCTTATGTTAAAGAAATATGGTTCAAAATTAGGGAAAAGAGTAGTTGTAGCGGGATATGCAAATGATTATCTCAGTTATATACTTCCCACTGAAGAATATAAAAAACAAAATTATGAAGCCATAATTTCTCAATTTGATGAAAAAGGAGTTAATTTGTTAACAAACGAATTGAAGCTTATTATTAGAGACATTTGATTCTCAGAAAGTTTTCGGTAACGCCTTTGTAATTTGACACTTTGCACATTGAGATATTCTGGCGGATACGTGTTATATTATGAGAAAAATCCTAATAATAACCTAAAGTGGCTTTATTCTCTTAAAGTATTTCTCCCAGTACCGTTTGTTAAATTCATCTCCACCTGGAACATTTGATTCCATCCAAATTGAAGGCTTTAAATCCATGCTTAACATCTTCTCAACAACCACAACCACTAATGTCTCAAGGACATATGCGTCCAGAATCGTTGAAACCGATGCTACTTTTTGCTCAAGTCCCTTAATTTGTAATGCAGCATCACCAATAGGAACCTTTGTATCAATAACCACATCAGCCACTTCAAAAAGCTTCTTCCCAGCAGGGTTAGCCGCAGGAACACTTTTAGAATATTCTATGGAAGTCAAAGCAATAACCTTTATTCCTCTCTTTCTAGCCTCAATCGCCATCTCAACAGGTACAGCATTCTTTCCAGAGCTTGAAACAACTATTAAGGTTGAGCCTACCTCTGGAGAGTAGTAGTCGAGAAGCGCTTTGGCATAACTTGGTAATCTTTCCAAATAAGTGGCTCTGATTCCCCCATTGTAACCTGATAAACTTAAATCGAACATGGGGGAAACTTGAACCAATCCACCTGCCCTAGTAAACATTTCCATACCCATCAGCATTGAGTGGCCTGTGCCAAAGATGTATACTAATTTATCCTTTATAATCGAACTTGTTATTAGATCTGCAGCTCTTTCAATATTGGCAATTTCATTAAGGAAGATCTCGTCAATTTTATATTGAATTAACTGCTTAAATTCTTTTATGTATGTATTCATATTTTAGATGTGCCATTATCGTTTATTTAAGGCTAACTCCTTTCTAATTAGGTAATATTTACTCAATTGCCTAGAAAATTACGCTTGTCTTAACATATGAATTGTATCTACTGCCCTTTTGATACAAGTTTGAAAGAAGAAAATGAAGAACTCAAAAAACTAATTAGGTAAACTCGTTCGAAGGAGAAAAGTTCAACCGCAACGGATTTTAGTTCAAGACGCGCGGGCTTTCCATTATTTTCTAACGGAACTTATGAGAAGCATGCATGACAGCCTTAAGAAAAATTGATGGTTAGAGCCTCGATAATTTGAGGAGATGTTAACTTACTCAAGGCCGACTTGATAGAAAAAAAGCTTCTGCAGACGGATTCAACAGTGGCAACAACTACACACTTGGCGCAAAACCGAAAAGAAAAAGAAACCGCAGAAGCCGACCAACAAGAAATACAACTAAAACATCAGCTCCAACGAAGAAGCCCAATATAAAACTCTTCACATCAGCTTATTGGCGGCCTATTAAAGGAGGGCCTAGGCATTTGCAAAAATTTATTCATAAACACAAGTGACGCTACAAAACAGTCAACGTTAAAATCTCCAACACCCGATTTATCAACAGGACTAGTGAATATAAAGGATACATTTATACTCCCGAATAACATAGCGATTCTTCAAGATAATGGGTATCCACAATCCCAGAAATCTATTTAAATTTCTGACGTGAAGAAAAAATGAGATAATACTAAAACATATAATATGCGGCCGTGGTCTAGTCTGGTTAGGACA
>JABAOF010002402.1_pt1 | contig 21357 bp, 16 predicted proteins | sample 7062171 | NCBI WGS metagenome assembly JABAOF01 (sample SAMN14538628, study PRJNA623070) | marine sediment metagenome | biome: marine biome [ENVO:00000428]; feature: marine pelagic biome [ENVO:01000023]; material: deep marine sediment [ENVO:00002113] | place: India: Gulf of Khambhat ...
CTGCGCTTCAAACACAGGTATATGGATATGAGACGGCCCGCTATGCAGCGCAGCATCAAGCTCCGACACCAGGCTGCACTCGCTGTTCGCAATTTTCTGAATGATAATGGTTTTTTGGAGATTGAAACTCCATTCCTGACAAAATCTACGCCTGAAGGAGCTAGGGATTACCTCGTTCCCAGCCGAAGCTACAAGGGGCGGTTCTATGCCCTTCCTCAATCTCCTCAGATTTTCAAGCAGCTTCTGATGATTGCTGGGTTTGATAGGTATTTTCAGATTGTGCGGTGCTTTCGGGACGAGGATTTCCGGGCGGACCGTCAGGCTGAATTCACTCAGATCGATATAGAGATGAGCTTTATCGAGCGCGAAGGCCTTTTTGGCATAGTCGAGGCTATGATGGCCTCCGTATTTGAGCTTGTCGGCGTGAAAGCAGAGCAGCCGTTTCCCAAGCTCACTTATGAGGAAAGCATGGAGAGGTTTGGAACGGATAAGCCTGATCTGCGCTCCTCAATGGAAATTAAGGACTTGACAGAAGTTGGCTCGAATCTTGGCTCAGACCTTATTAAAAATGCCATTTCTGGGGGTGGAGTCTTGAAAGGCCTGGTTGTGGAGAAGGGAGGGGCTCTTTCCCGTGGCCAGCTCGATAAGATCGATAAAAAGGCCAAGGAACTGGGAGGAAGAGGAATTATCTGGATCAAAAAGCAAGATGGCTTCAAATCGCCCTTGAAGCTGGAGGATAAAGATTTCAGCCTCATTTGGGATAAACTCGAAGGCAGGGCCGAGGATTTGGTGTTACTGATTGCAGATGAAAAAACCGCTGCGTTGAAAGTATTGAGTGAAGTCAGAGGGGATTGTATACGCGAACAGAAAGAGGATAAGAAGCCATTCAAATTTGTCTGGATTACAGATTTCCCCCTTTTCGAGTGGAGCGAAGAGGAGAAACGCCTTGTCTCCATGCATCATCCCTTCACCTCACCGAATGAGTCTGACCTGGATTTTCTGGAGGAGGAACCGCTCAAGGTCCGGGCCAAGGCTTATGACTTGGTTCTCAATGGATTTGAGATCGGAGGGGGCTCCATCCGAATCCATGATATTGAGCTCCAGAGAAGAATCTTTAAGCTGCTCAGCTTGGATGAGAAGGAAACCACAGAGAAGTTCGGATTTTTCCTGGAGGCTCTTGCCTACGGAGCGCCTCCTCATGGCGGCATTGCACTGGGATTTGACCGGATCGTGATGCTCCTGGCTGGAGAAGAATCCATCCGGGATGTTATTCCTTTCCCCAAGACCACGAGTGCCTTGTGTTTGTTGACAGGCTCTCCTTCAGAGGTGGGCCCCAGGCAGTTGAAAGATTTAGGCCTGAAAAAAATTAAAGAATAGGCTTTGGATTAGCCTTTAGAAAAAAAAGATAGGAACCTGAAAGCAATCAAAATCGGGGAAAGCACAATCACAAATAAAATGAATAGAAAATTCCCTTTTCAGGATTCTCTCTCTTTTTTGGGAGGAATCAATATCGTTGATATAAAGATTCCGCCCTGAAACTGAAGAAGATTTCTCCTCCCAAGACATAGGAAAAAAGAGAATGGATCTTCCTGTTCTTGATAAGAGCTAGAGAGTTTGCTCGAATGAAAAAATAAAAATCTCGGGTTTAGAGTAGGGCGCAACACTAAGGCCCCATTTAAATGAAGAAATGAATGAGCCCTCAGAATCAGATTACAGCAAGATGGATTTAACGGTGACATTCGAGGAGTGCGGGTGCCTTCTGTAAAAAAACGCCCGGTTGTGCATCAAACAGAAAATGGAAGGGCAGACCTTTGGTCTCTCTACAGGCAGATGTTGCGCTCTAGACTTTTTGAAGAGCGTGTCAGAGATCTGTGGAAGGATGGGAAGATCTCCGGAGAGATGCACATGGGGTTGGGCGAAGAAGCTGTCGCCGCAGGCGTGGTCTCACACCTTCAAGATGGAGACGCCATGGCCCTGGACCACAGGGGAACCTCTCCCCTGGTCATCAGAGGAATCGATCTGCTTTCCCTTTTAAGAGAGTTCATGGGCTGTCCGGATGGTCTGTGCCGGGGGCTCGGGGGGCACATGCATCTTTTTTCTCCAGAACTCCTCTCTGCTTCCACTGGTATCGTGGGGGCATCCGCACCGATGAGTGTGGGTTTTGCCCTCGCCTCCCAGCATCTTCGACGGGGAAAGATAGCTGTGGCTTTTTTTGGCGAAGGAGCGATGAACCAGGGGATGATTCTGGAATCTTTGAACTTGGCGGCTGTCTGGAAGCTTCCCTTGCTGTTTGTCTGCAAGGATAATCAACTCGCGATCACGACTCATTCTCCTTCTGTCACATCCGGAGATTTACTGGAACGAGTGAAGGGATTCGGCATGCCAGCCGTAGAGGTTGATGGCGTGGATGTGGAAGCTGTCTGGCAGGCAGGAAAAGCAGCCATCCAGAGAGCAAGAAAGGGCGAGGGGCCGACTTTTCTGTTGGCTCATTGTGTCCACTTCGAGGGGCATTTCCTTGGAGACCCTTTTCTTAGAGTTGGACGCCATCCCCTTAAACGGATGAAGGAGATATCGGGTCCATTAATTCGGTCTGCGATCGCTAAAAAGGGAGAATCCGTGGGGAAGCGTCTCCAAAGCCTGGGCAAAGTGTCTTCGTTGATCGGCAAAGCTGTCAGAGACCAGAGATCGAAGAAATTCGATCCCGTTTATCGGCTCAATCGAAAGTATAAAAAAGAAAAGTCGCGACTCGAAAAAATCGATAGAGAGGTTAAACGGGAAATAGACAGAGCCGTAACACTCGCTCTTTCTGACCAAAACGAATAAAAGGATAATGCTGTTGGATCTTCCAGTCTTGAGCCAATCGGTATAACGGAGTAGACAGTCATGAGAAAAATGAGCTTTACTGAGGCAATCGAAGATGCTTTCATTCAGGCCATGACCGATGATCCGAATATCATCATTATGGGAGAAGATGTCCAGGTGTTACGGCTGAATCTCTCTGTCCGCTTCGGCGAAAGACGGATTCTGAACGTTCCCATAAGCGAGGCCGCGTTTGTCGGAGCGGCTGTCGGAGCGGCTATGGCAGGATTGAAGCCTGTGGTTGAAGTCATGCTTGTTGATTTTATCGGGCCAGCCATTGATGCCCTTCTTAATCAGGCTGCGAAGGTCTGGAAATTCTCGGGAGAAAGATGGAATGTTCCTTTAGTTGTGCGTGCGGCATGCGGGGGCGGGTATGGGGATGGCGGGCAACACGAGCAAAGCCTTTGGGGATGGTTGGCTCATATTCCAGGCCTGTCAGTTGTGGTTCCTTCTAATCCAGCGGATGCAGGAGGATTGATGATTGCTGCTATTGCCCATGAGGGACCAGTTGTTTATCTTGAGCATAAAATGCTTTCCGAGATGTGGCTCGATTACATGGGGATTGGCGGACGCGAAAGCGTCCAGTTTGATGTTCCTCCTGAGGGTTCTTCGGGAATGGTGCCGGAAAGATGGAGGCCTCTGCCTTTAGGAAAAGCAAAAGTCTTCAGGAGAGGTAAAGATCTGACTTTGGTGAGTCTGGGATTGAGCGTCCACCGCTGCTTTGAAGCCGCAGGAATTCTGAAGAAGAAAGGGATTTCTGCGGGCGTGATAGACCTCCGGTCTGTCTCTCCTCTAGATAAGGAAACAGTGTTGGAAGCTGTCTCGGAGACCGGACGGATGCTTGTCGTTGATGAAGATTACAAAGATTTCGGTCTGTCCGGAGAGATGGCCGCGGTTGTACTGGAGGCAGGACTTTCCATAAAATACGGTCGAGTCTGTACGGAGGACACTATTCCTTATTCGAGAGAACTGGAAGACCAGACCCTCCCCAGCACTGCACGAATAGTTGAATCATCTCTTCAGTTAGTGAAGAATTAATGGATAAAAAGGTTGAGTTGACGTGAGTATTTAGTATTTAGACGGACACTCGAAATTTTTATATTATTTGCTCCGTTTAATTAGAAAAGCTGACCGTTGTTTATGCTCAGTAATTAGGGAACATTTTTAGTAATGACAATATGACAAAAGTGTCATTGCGAGCGAAGCGTGGCGATCTCTTAGAGAAAAATGTTTTTCTTTTAATGAGATTGCTTCACTCCGTTCGTAATGACATCCAAAAAGTGTTGCCTAATTACTGAGCGCGTACAACAGGTGTTTTAACAGGCCGTGTCTCGGCAATAAAAGTTCCTATCACAGCAAGGATCATGAAAACGAAAATCATCCACAGAGCTTTGGGAGAATTTCGGGCAAGAAGCTGAAGGATTGGAAGAATCTCTCCTCCCTTGGGCATCAAGAAATATCCCTGGATGTTTTTAGAGACAGCATAGAGAAGTCCGATTACGGCTCCACAGAGGATGCCCATAACCATTCTTTTGGAAAGAGCTGCGCTTCCAGCCCACGCAGTGGTGCTGGCTGCCGCAAAGATAGGGATCCAAATAACCAACCACCAGATATCTCCGAAGCTGGGAGTGTGCCCGATTATATGGAAATAAATCACATCCGCCAGAGTCAACAGGAGGGCCCCAGCCAAGGCACAGAGAAGAACGTGCCAGCGTCTTGGTTTTAAACTTGAGCGGAGTTCCCTTCGCTCTCGAATACGGCGACGGACATTCAAAGGAAAGTTGTAGAAGAAATCATAGACAGCATGTTCAAGCAGCGCGCCTCTCTCCCCAAAAACAGGCACGATGTGTACGGCCCCTGTGGCCCAGTGTCCGGCCATGAAGCGGGCCAAATCCGGATAGCGATAAGCCATCTGGATCGGGAAAGCGAGATAGCCGATATATTTGAAGAAACTGAGAGAAAACGCGATGTTGTAATCTTTGAAGTTTCTCTCGCGGATAACGAGCGCGGTCACATAAAGTCCCCGAACGAGCGAACCCGGGGAGATAGGAGTGACCTGGAAGAGTCCGAGAATAATGCCTGCGTGGAGCGTGGCCTCCTGCCATGACAGTTCAGGATGCAGCCGGACATAGATCAAAGCCACAGCGACAGAGACAATCTGAGTGACTGGAACCGTACAGACATGGACAGCAAGGCTCTTCAGGTATTTCTGGATAAAAGGTTCTTTTATCTGAGAGGTGATGTGCGAAGCCTCCCTGCTGGTCAGCATGCCGCTTTTCTCTCCCTGAGATATCGTTTCTCGCAGCCATTTCTCTCTGGCCTCAGCCCTGAAGTAAAGACGCAAGGGCCGGATAAAAATGTTGTCCAGAGACTTCAAGAAGAATCGGCGGTCGGAGAAGAAACGATGCATCTTTGCCGGAAGAACGGAAAGCGGCAGGTGAACAAAAAATCTCGTAGGATGCGCAGACAGTTTTTCTGCGCGTGTCTCGTTGACACGTCCGGCTCGGTGCCAACGAATGAGTGATTCGGCAATTCGGCCTCTCACTGCACGCCGGAGATAATTAGCGCTGGTCAGTAGTCGGCTGTAATGTTGCCTGTAGTCCTTGTGCCCCCGCAGTTTCCGGAAGAAATTCCCCAGGAGAGGCAGGAGCCCCAGGATGTAGAAGAGAAAGGTTCGGAATCTCTTCTCTGGCAACTGCTGGGCTATGTCTTCATCAATGAAGTTACGGATCTTCCAGCCCTTAATGCTGCTCCTCATTATGGAGGACCATAGATTGGAGCTGAAAATCAGCTTAAAATGATGATGCGGGATATCGGGTAAAGAATTCCGGTAATGCGTTTCACTTTCTTTGAGTTCTTTAAAAGCCTGGTCCATGTCGGCAAAGGCATCAGGATGGCCGTCCATAAAGCTCTGTAGCCGGTCTATGCGGCCACGGTCAAACTGAACCAGGCTTCCTCGAACCAGCCCCTTAAGAATGAGCTTGAAATCGATTGGGCTCATTGGAAGGAAAAGATGGAGAGCCAGCCCAGCTCGAAAATCTACGGCCACATGCCCTTTGGAAGGATCGGGGTCGGATGCGATTCTCTTGAGGACGTTTGGCTGGCTTTTACACGTCCACCATTCGTACTGGCGGGCGAGCTCAAAAGCTCCCATCTCATGCATCAATTGCACCAGGCGTTTCATGAACGTTCGTTTCGCTCGGTACTCTGCAGAGCCCAGGTCATCATCCGGGTCTCCTGGTTTCCATTTTTTTCGAGCATCCAGGTTGTCATCCGCTTCAAGACGCCACAGGCGGCCGTCAATCCACTCGCTGATTTCTCCGCAGCTCCCGAGCGAATTGTCGACGAAAGTGGCCAGGATGTCTACCACAGCGTTTTCAGAGCCGAGACGCAGCCGTGCCCCCTGCCGGATGAGTTTCTGCCACAGAGCGCCGGCTCTGACTGCATCCGGATTGACCTGGAGCGAGAAGGGGCCCTGAAAGCCAGCCGCATAGATAATGTTCCGGAAGAATTTAGCGAATCCGGATGGAGGGATAAAAATCTTCAAAGCATAGGAATGACCTTGAAGGAGTCCTTTGATCTGCCCCTCAAGAGATTTGATTTTTTTCGCTTTGACTTTGTAAACCTGGCCGGCAAAACCTCCCCCCACAAACTTTTCGACCTCCACTGTGAGCCGTGCGGTCCCTAAGGGGAAAACGCCTTTGACTTCGTAGGTGAGTTCAGTGCCAGGCTCATAGCGTTGGACTCGAAAGAGCCGAAAGATTTTCTGTTTTTTGAAGACCTCTTCGAGTTTCTGGCAGGTTTTTACCGAGTATTCAGCCTTCATTCACGGTGCCTTTGTGAGAACTGAAAGAACATCCTGGTTTTTGTACCAACCGGTTCCTTTTCTGGTTTCTAAAGAGAAGCTTATAACAGAGCAAAGATTCGTTGTCAATGCGAGAGGGAATGCGGAAGGTATCAAACCCTTTCTTTCTAAAGCAGTCCTGTTCTTTGGTTGAATTCTTCGACAAGTCGGTCGATCTCACCCGCTTTCGCCTGAATATTCATCCAGTAATCGGGATAGTCGGTCCACTGATCATTCAGTTCATCCACGTCTTTTCCTTGCTGCTCGACCCAGGTGAAATATTTCAAGTTGTGGATCCGTTTTTTGTCATAATGGTTCAGTTCAAGCATGTGGTCCACTTTCGCTCCAAGGAGTGAACTGTGATAATCTCTCACCGCATCGTGTTCTGAGTATTTTCCTTGCGCTTGCCGGAGCTCCTCCAGGCGGCTTCCGTATAGCTCCATGGAATCTGTGAAAACGGTGAGGATCACATCTCTTGAGGTGAGTTCGTAGTATTTAGAAAACTTGATGGCAGCCAACAGATTGCTCATGCTCGAGATTCCGAGAAGAGGGAGGTCGTTCACTACAGCTTCTGTGACTCCTTGTTTTTTCAGAAATTCCTTCCCTGCCGGTTCGTTGAAGAGTCTGATGAGGCTCATGCAATCGTTGTCATCCACAGCGATAACCATGTCTGTGTTCCGGACATTGTGGATCCAGGGGACATGCTTATCCCCGATGCCCTCGATCCGATGCCCTCCAAAACCGTTGAGAAGGAGTGTAGGGCATTGAAGGGCTTCTCCGACAGCCACTGAGCATGCAGGAAATTTTTCCTTCAGATAGTCTCCGCAGCCCGATGCTGTCCCGGCCGAACCAGAAGTGGCCACAAAACCTGCAAAACGCTCTTCTTCGGACATGATTTTCCTGAGCGCTTCTTCGGCCGCATTCCCTGTAACAGAGTAATGCCAGAGATAGTTCCCGAATTCATCAAACTGGTTAAACACCACGACGTTCTTATGGGTTTTCCGAAGTTCCAAACATTTATCGAAGATCTCTTTGACATTGCTCTCGCCGCCAGGAGTCTTGATCACCTCTCCGGCGACTGTCGAGAGCCATTCAAACCGCTCTTGGCTCATTTCCTCGGGCAGGATGGCGATGGATTCGCACGCCAGCAAAGCGGCATCATAAGCGCCTCCGCGACAGAAATTGCCAGTTGAGGGCCAGACAGCCTTTTGCTGGGTGGGGTCGAACTGGCCTGTGACGAGCTTCGGGACCAGGCAGCCGAATGTGGCCCCCACTTTATGGGAGCCTGTGGGGAACCACCTTCCAACGAGGCCGATAATCCGTGCATCGACACCGGTTAGCTCTCCGGAAAGCTCCAGAGTGTTGACATCAACGAATTCTCCCCCTTGTGTCACAGGCTCATTCTTCCAGGTGATTCTAAAGAGGTTAGAGGGATGTAGCTCCCACAACCCGATTCCTTTGAGTTTGTCTTTGACCTTCTCAGGGATTAGCTCTGGGTTTTGCATCTGTCGGAATGTGGGTATGATGATGTTGCGTTCTCTAGCGCGTTGGATCGCTTTTTTGAGGGTTGTTTCATTCTTTTTCAGGTCTAACATGATGGAGTCTTCCTCTCTACAAATAATCTGTTTTTTTCTTTTTTTTGATCTGATCCACGATGTCCTTCACTTTCTGATCCTGGCTTTTGTGTGCGACGAGAAGGGCGTCGTCAGTCTCCACGACGATGATGTCCTTCACTCCTATCAATGCCGTGAGCTTGCCAGGATTATAAACGAGACAATCCTGGGAGTCCAGGATGATATTCTCTCCTTTCAAGGCGTTTCCTGTTTTGTCCTGGGGCCATATCTCGGCCAGAGAGGACCAGGCGCCCACATCTGACCAGCCAAAGTCACCCTTGGCCATCAGGACGCCTTCGGCCCTTTCCATCAGGGCATAGTCGATGGAAAGAGAAGGGATCTCTTCAAACAATGAAGAGATCTGTGCCCCATCATTGGTTTTGAGAGCCTCCAGGATTTTTGTCCAGTAAGAAAACATATCTGGCGCAAAACGTTCGAGCTTCTGGGCGAAAACACCCGCTTGCCAGAGGAACATCCCTGAATTCCAGAAATAATTCCCTTCTTTAAGAAAAGTCTTGGCCTGTTCAAGACCTGGTTTTTCTTTGAATTCCTGGACGTTATAGAAGTTCTCCTCCAGCGTTTTGAGCGGATTATCTTTGGAAAACTGGATATACCCGTAGCCTGTAGCTGGGGAGGTTGGAGGGACCCCAAAGGTGATCAGGTAGTCGCCGCTCGATGCTGCGGTGGCAGCGGCATTAAATTTCTGGAGGAAGAGAGAGGAGTCCTTTATCAGATGGTCAGCCGGCAAGGCGGCAACGACCGCCTGTGGATTCTGGAGAAAGATCCGGGCTGTGGCCAGTATTAAAGAGGGGGCTGTGTTTTTTCCCAAGGGCTCGACCATAAAGTTTTCATCCGGAAGGCCAGGAAGGAGGCTTTTGGCCATCTCCGTCTTTTCAGGATTGGCGATCGTGTAGATATTTTTTTGAGGAACTCTAGAGGAAAGGCGTTCGACCGTCTCCTCAATCATTGTTTTTTCGCTCACTATCGGGAGAAACTGCTTCGGTTTGTTTTTCCGGCTCACCGGCCAAAATCGTGTGCCGGCTCCTCCTGCCATGATGATCACTCGAAGGTCCATTTGTAACTCCTTTATGCCAAAACTGAGGTTATCAGTCGAGAAAAAAGGTCGAAAAGGACAAACCGTTCACCTCGAAGGGAAGAATTAAGGAATATTGGATTCTCCCCTGTGGGGCCTCAAAAAGGAGGCTCTGAGTCAAACACACCTTCAGGCTCAAGTTTGTTCTAACCTTTGGATGACTTCCTCGATGACCTGTTTGACCTCGGTCTCTATGTTTTCCAGGTCCTTTTCTGTATCTCCTTCGAAACGAAGAACAAGGACTTCTTGAGTGTTCGACGCACGGACCAGGCCCCACCCCCCGGGATAGATGGCTCTGACGCCGTCGATATCGATGATTGGGTATTTCTGGGATAATTCTTTTTTAACTTCTTCCACGATTTTGAATTTGACTTCGTCCGAAGCGTATACTCTGATCTCAGGAGTGTGGAAAGTCTCGGGCAGGTCTGAAAGCATCTGTGAGATCCTTTTATCGGATCGCGAGAGAAGCTCAAGGAGACGAGCCGAGGAGTAGATGGCATCGTCAAAACCGAAAAATCGATCCGCAAAAAAGATGTGACCACTCATCTCTCCGGCGAGAAGAGCCTTTTCTTCCTTGATTTTTTTCTTGATCAGAGAATGTCCTGTTTTCCACATGATGGGCCGGCCGCCAAGCTTTTCAATCTCATCGTAGAGGACTTTAGAGGCTTTGACTTCTGAGATAATGGGAGCTCCGGGATTGGAGGGAAGAATATCACGAGCGAAGAGCACCATGAGCACATCTCCCCAGATGATGTTTCCCGCATCGTCGATAATGCCAATCCTGTCTCCATCCCCATCGTAGGCAATTCCCAGATCCGCTTTCGTTTCTTTTACTTTTTGGACCAGGTCTTCAAGAGCTTCGGGGAGTGTCGGGTCCGGGTGATGGTTAGGGAACCTGCCGTCCATCTCGCAGTAGAGCTCGATAATCTCGCATCCCATTTTTTTAAAAACAGGAACCGCGACAACCCCGGCCGTTCCGTTTCCGGCATCCACGACCACTTTCAACTTTTTTTCAAGTTTGATATTGCTCAAAACATATTCCTGGTATTCCGGGACAATGTTAAGGTCTTTTGTAATAGAGCTTTTTTCTTCTATGAAATCTTCGTTTTGAATGAGTTTGAATATATCCTGGATGGCTTCTCCGTAGAGTGTTTCCTCTCCCACCATCATTTTGAATCCGTTATACTCCGGCGGATTATGGGAGCCGGTGATGATCACGCCAGCCTCCATTTTTTTATAATAAATGGTGAAGTAAAGAAGAGGAGTGGGGATGATGCCGAGGTCGATGATCTCGCAGCCGGTTGAAAGAAGACCTTTGGCCAGGGCTGCGGAAAAGAGAGGGGAGCTGAGCCGGCAGTCCCTTCCCAGCGCCACTTCTTTTCTTTGGTTCTTCCGGAAATAGGTGCCGATTCCTTTCCCCAACAATTCGACTGTCTCTTGTGTCAGGTCCTTATCGACGAGTCCTCTTATATCATACTGTCTGAAAATCTCAGGTTTGATTTTCACTATTGCCTCCTTAAAATACTTCTGGATTATTTTCCAGATAGAGCGGCGAAAATACACGGGGATGGAAGGAGCAACCTTGAAGATTTAGCCTTCTCGAGTCTTCCTCCAAGGGAAGCCGATGAAATCGGCCGCCGAGTATGTTTGAGCACGTGAGGATCAATCTGATGAAAAATGATTGAGTGTGGACATCCGATTGGAAGCGACATGTCTTGAGAGCGGAGTTACGCAGGCGCCGAGGAGGATGGTGAGGGAATGGCGTTAAAAATCTGAAGGGAGCGATGCCATTTCCGTGTATTTTAATCATTAAATTATCTAAATAAAATTGAAGAAAACCTACTTCTAACCTTCCATCTATCTTCTTCTCTGCGGCGCAAAACTCAATCGATGAAGATCCCCTTGAATCCCTTTTCGTATGGGCCTGTGCTCTGTATCTCCGGTGAGACGGCTAGGCTCTACAATTTGATCTCTTTCTGCTCGGTCAAGGTTTTGAAATTCTCTTCGATGTCATCCCACTTATCCTGGGCTTCCAGTATGAACTCGATGAACTCCCGGACAGCTCCTCTCCCCCCAGGTTGCGAGCAGACGAAATGACTGTATTTTTTAATCTCTGGATGAGCGTCGGCCACAGCTCCGGCAAGTCCAACGGACTTGAGGACTTCAAGGTCTCCGATGTCATCCCCTATGTAAGCGATCTCCTCGGGTTTGAGTTTTAATTTTTCCAGAATTTGAGAGAGAGTCTTTTTCTTGTGAATGATTCCCTGGTGAACTTCAAGAATTTTCAGTTTCTCGGCTCTCTTTTCCACGGATTTTGATTTTTTCCCGGTGATGATCCCTGTTTTCAACCCGGCCAGGTGGGCGAGCAAGATTCCTGCGCCATCTTTGACGTTGTAGGATTTAAGCTCCTCCCCGTCGGGAAGCACGAGGATGGTCCCATCTGTGAGAGTACCATCCACATCCATGATGATCATTTTGATTTTGCGGGCTCGGTCTCTGGCATTCATTAAAACATCTCTGTTCGCCACAAGTCATGGAGATGGATGATTCCTTCTATCTTCCCCTCATTATTCTTAATGATCAAGGAAGTGATTTTGTTCTCCTCCATGATGTTCAATGCGGTGGTGGCCAAATCTTCTTTGTTGATGGTCCAGGGATCGGGAGTCATGCACTCTTGAGCCTTCTTATCCAGAAAGCTCTTCCCGAATTTCTGGATTTTTCGCCTTAAGTCTCCGTCAGTGACAACTCCGACTAGCCTTTCCTCGCTGTCCACAACGCATGTCATCCCCAGCTTTTTCCTGGACATCTCTTCAAGGACTTCTTTCACTGGAGCCTCGAGAGAAACACAGGGAATTTGTCTTCCTTTGTGCATGAGGCTTTTGATTTTAAGAAGTTTCTTTCCTGCTTCTCCTTTGGGGTGAACGACCGCAAAATCCTGCTCTCCGAATCCCTTTTTCTTCATCAGGGCGATGGCGAGGGCGTCCCCTAAAGCAAGGGCGGCTGTGGAGCTTGCTGTGGGAATCAGCCCGTTCGGCTCCGCTTCTTTTTCCACCTGCGCCTCAAGGACGACATCGCTATGTTCAGCCAATTTTGATTTTTTATCCCCTGTGATGCTGATGAGTTGGATTCCTGCTCTCTTGAAAAAATCCAGGAGACCTATAATCTCTTTTGTCTCACCACTGTAGGAAATGGCTATAAGGATATCTTCTTTAACGACCATACCAAGGTCTCCGTGTCCGGCTTCTGCGGGATGAATAAACAGAGCGGGCGTGCCACAGCTGGAGAGAGTAGCGGCGAGCTTCCGGCCGACGAGACCGGATTTTCCCATCCCGGTGACGATCACACGAGCCTTTGAATTGAAGAGAAGATCAACGGCTTTGAAAAAATTATCGTCCAAACTTGAAGCTAAAGTTTTGACTGCATCGGCTTCGATGTTTAGGACTTCTTTCCCGATTCGGATTATCTCATCTTTGGTCATATCGTTCTATACTCCCTTAGAGGAATCACTCCTTCCCATTTCTCGCTTTTTCAAGCTTGAGCAGGACACTCAAAAGATTCTTTAACTCATTTAATTTCAATAAGTTGTGAATATCTGAGAGTGCTTTGAGGGGATTATCGTGGATTTCGAGGAAGACTCCATCCGCCCCAACGCTCACTCCAGCTTTAGCCACATAGGGAATGAATTCTGCATCCCCACCTGATGCGATTCCCTCTCCTCCCGGTTTTTGGACGCTATGCGAGGCATCGATGACAACAGGATATCCCCATTCCTTCATAACCGGAATAGAGCGGATATCAAATACTAAGTTATTGTAACCAAAAGAGTTGCCTCTTTCCGTGAGGATAATTTTCTCATTTTTCTGACTGAGTACTTTTTCAACGACGTTTTTCATTTCAGGCGGTGAGAGAAACTGCCCTTTTTTTATGTTGAGCGGTTTTTGGGTTTGAGCCGCCGCCACCAGCAAGTCTGTTTGACGGCAGAGAAAAGCCGGTATCTGGATCACATCCAGAACGTGGGCGGCCTTCTCCACCTGGCTTGTTTCATGAACATCAGAAAGGACTGGAACATCGACCTCTTTTTTTATGTGTTCCAACGTTTCCAGTCCGGATTCAAGCCCTGGCCCTCGGTAGGATGCTATCGAAGAACGGTTGGCCTTGTCGAATGAGGACTTGAAAATATAGGTCACTCCGAGTTCTTGGCATATCTTCTTTATTTCTTTGGCCATAAAAAGAGCGTGCTTTTGATTTTCGATGACGCAGGGCCCTCCAATCAGGAAAAGAGGATGGCTCCCGCCGATTCTAACTTTTTCGTTTACGCGAATTTCTTTTGGTACGATAGGCATGGCTTGCTCCGATAAAAGCTTTGAAAAGGGGATGTGGCTCCAGAGGTTTTGATTTGAATTCAGGATGGAATTGACAGCCAAGAAACCAGGGATGGTCTTTAACCTCCACGATCTCTACAAGGTCATGGTCAGGATTCTTCCCTGAGATAAACAGACCGGCTTTGGCCAGTGTTTTTTCAAATTCGGGATTGAATTCATAACGGTGGCGGTGGCGCTCGTTGATACTCAATTTTCCATAGGCTCTTTCAGCAAAAGATCCCTTTTCCAGACGGCAGAGATACTGGCCTAACCTCATGGTGCCCCCCAGGTCTTGGACTCCCTTCAGTTCCCTCCACTTGAAGAATATTTTGTGGGGAGTTCGGGCATTGAACTCGGCGCTGTTGGCATTCTTAAGCATTGCGATATTCCGGGCATACTCGATGGATGCCACTTGCATCCCCAGACAGATACCAAAGAAAGGCACTTTTTGTGTGCGGGCAAAAGTCACGGCTTTAATTTTTCCCTCGATTCCTCTCACTCCAAAACCGCCCGGAACCAATATCCCATCCGCATCCCCCAGGACTTCCTCAGGGTTGTGGACTTCAATGTCTTCTGCTTCTATCCAAGATATGTTGACCTTGAGCTTGTGGGCGATTCCTCCGTGATACAATGCCTGGTTAAGGCTCATGTAAGAATCCTGAAGTCCGGCATACTTGCCAACCAAAGCAATATTGACTTCGTCACGAGGATTTTTCATCCTGTTCACCAGGGTTGTCCAGCGGGTGAGGTTTCTTCTCCTTTGAGGGAGAGACAGCTGCTTCAGGATGATCTTATCCAGATTCTCACTCGCGTAATGGAGTGGGATTTCATAGACATTATTCACATCTTTGGCGGTTATCACTGCCTCCAGGGGAACATTGGTGAAGAGTGATATCTTGGCCTTTATGTCTTGCCGGAGTGCTCTATCCGTTCGGCAAAGGATGATATCAGGCTGGATTCCGATGGCCTGGAGTTCCCGGACGCTGTGCTGTGTGGGTTTTGTCTTAAGTTCTCCGGATGTCTTGACGTAGGGGACCAGTGTCAAGTGAATGAAGACGGTTTGATCGTTGCCGAGAGACAGCCTCATCTGCCTAGTGGCTTCAAGGAAAGGCTGGCTTTCGATGTCTCCCACGGTCCCGCCTATTTCCACGATAACGATATCGTTTTTATCTGCGGCAGCGTAGAAAGCCTTTTTGATTTCATCCGTGACGTGAGGGATAACCTGTACTGTTTTGCCTAGGTACTCGCCTTTGCGCTCTTTTCTTAAGATGGCCTCATAAATCTGTCCGGCTGTCCAGTTATGGGCCTTGGTCGTTTTTGTGGAAGTGAATCGTTCGTAGTGCCCCAGGTCAAGGTCTGTTTCTGCTCCGTCGTCCGTGACATAGACTTCGCCGTGCTGGAAGGGATTCATGGTGCCCGGGTCCACGTTGAGGTAGGGATCGAATTTCTGAAGAGTGATTTTATATCCGTGACTCTCCAGCAACGCTCCGAGCGAAGAAGCGGCGATGCCTTTTCCCAGTGCTGACAGGACCCCTCCAGTGATGAAGATGAATTTTGTCATCAGCCCTTATCTTTTAATAAATTTTCAACCCTGATTATATCCTGAGGAGAGTCAACACTCAAGGTAGAAAATTGAGTTTCGATAATTTTTATTCTGTAGCCATTCTCCAACGCTCTGAGCTGCTCTAATTTTTCTGTTTTCTCCAACCTGGATGGAGGAATCCGGCAAAATTTTTCAAGAAAATCTTTTTGGTAGCCATAGATCCCGATGTGTCGCCAGAAATAATCGGATGCTTGAAAAGGAAGGGAAGAACGGGAAAAATACAGAGCAAAACCGTTTTTGTCAGGGACCACCTTAACGACATTGGAGTCGTTGAGGAGATTCAAGTCCTCCTCCTTCACGGCGAGAGTGGCCATGGGAATGTTTTTGTCCTGCAAGGCCTCTACCAGTTTATCTATGGCTTCTCCTTTGATGAGGGGTTCATCTCCCTGGATATTGATGACTACAGGAGTTTTGATTTCCCGGGCGACTTCTGCCACTCTATCTGTGCCAGAACGGTGAGAGGAGGATGTCATCCGCGCCTCGGCGCCAAAATCTTGAGCGGCCTGGTAGATCCTTTTATCATCGGTGGCCACTATGACTCTTTCCAGGTTTTTAGCTGTGCGAGCAGCTTCGTAAACTCTTTGAATCATGGGTTTTCCCTGGAGGAGAGCCAGAGGTTTTCCTGGGAATCTTTCCGCGTGATAGCGAGCGGGGATGATCCCTGTGGCGAGTTTCAAGATTGGTATTCCGTTTCGACCTCTTCTTCAGTCTCTTCAGTTTTTTCCGGTTCTTCCTCAGGCTCTGGTGGGGGAGGAAGCTCGTCGGAGGTCTGGCAGCTAGTTTCCAGGTAAGCCCCTTCTTCGACTACAAGCTTTGGGGCTGTGACCGATCCGATAACCCGTCCGGTTGAATTGATCTCCACCTTTTCTGTTGCTTGGATGTTCCCTTTTATCTCACCGTTAACGACAATGTAGCCGATCTTGATCTCCGCTTCAATCTTTCCGTTCTCTCCAACGATAAGAGTGGATTCAGAGTCGATGGTTCCTTTGAATGACCCATCAATCCGGAATGAGCCCTTGAAGCTTAAGTCTCCATCAATGTGAGTGTCCTTGTCAAAAAATCCTGTCATCTTGTTTTCATCGATTTCTCTTTTCCTGTCTTCCATCCGTTCACTCCTTTATTTTTTCAAAAATGCGATTTAATTCTTCGGTTGAAAAATAATGAATTTTTATTATTCCCTTGTTCTGGCTTCCTGAAATGGAAACCTTTGTCCCCAAAAGCCTTATGAATTCTTCCTGAAGAGCCATCAGGTCAGGATTAGGAGGACGCTTTTTATCTTTTTGAGGAGATTCTTTGAGGGCATGAACTGTTTTTTCGACTCGCCGGACCGAAAGTTGTTTGTTCACGATCTGCCTTGCCATTGCCACTTGAACTTTTGCGTTATCCAGAGAGAGAAGAGCTCTCGCATGCCCCATTGAGATTTTTCCGGCGGCTAGATAATCCTGGATTTCTTTCGGCAAGTTAAGAAGTCGGAGATAGTTCGCCACTGAAGCCCTCTCCTTCCCTACCTTTTCAGCGATGTCCTGCTGTGTGTAGTTCAATTCCTGGTTAAGTTTTTGGTAGGCCAGGGCAATTTCTAAGGGGTTCAAGTCTTCTCTTTGTAGGTTTTCGACGAGGGAAGTCTCGAGCTGCTGAGCTTTGGGCATGGTGCGGATGATGGATGGGATTTTTTTGAAACCAATCTTCTGAGCCGCTCGCCAGCGGCGTTCTCCCACGATAATGGTGTAATGATTTCCTTCGGGGACGACGAGCACTGGCTGAAGAATGCCAGATTCCTTTATCGAACTGGCAAGCTCATCAATGGAATCTTCGTTGAATTTAAGCCTCGGTTGGACAGAGCTTGGCTTGAGCTTTTCAATGTCTAACTCTGCATACTGTTCTTCTTTCAGAATACCGAATTCTTCTGGAATAAACGCCTTTAAGCCTTTTCCGAGTGCCTTCTTTTTCATCTCTGTAGAATCTCCTTGGCTAAATTTTGATACGCTTCGGCTCCTTTTGAATTTTTCGCATACAGAATGACCGGCTTGCCGTAACTTGGAGCCTCTGCAAGCTTGACGGTTCGTGGAATAATGATCTCATACGTGATCCCTTTAAGAAAATTTTGCACTTCCTGAGCCACCTGCTTGGAGAGGTTAGTCCGTTCATCATGCATAGTGAGAAGGATGCCTTCGATAGAGAGTGAAGGATTCAGGTAGGTGCGCACCTCATCCAGGATCCGGAAGAGTTCTGGAATACCTTCCATACAGAAAAATTCGCATTGGACCGGAATGAGAACCGAATCGGCGGCCGTGAGAGCGTTGATTGTGAGATAACCAAGGGAGGGAGGGCAGTCGATAAAGATGAAATCAAAAAAGTTTTTAACCTGTTCCAGCGCCTCCTGCAATCTTTTTTCTTTCCTCTCTTTGGAATACAGCTCAGCCTCTGCACCCGCTAACTCAGACGAGCAGGGACAGATATAGAGCTTGTTGATTTCAGTGGGCTGGATACAGTCCATCATGTTCTGGCCGTTCATGAGAGCCTGATAGACTCCTTTCTTTGTATTTTTTGTTTTTCCCAACCCGATTGTGGCCATTCCCTGAGGATCAAAATCAACTATGAGGATCCTTCTTTTTGTCAGGGCTAGAGAGGCGGCAAGGTTTATGGCAGTTGTTGTTTTCCCGACTCCGCCTTTTTGATTGGCGATGGCTATGATTTTACTCATTTTATTTCATTGTTCCACGTGGAACATTTTTTTTGTTTTGGCCTTTTTTCCTCAGAATGCGCATGTAGATATGCAGGTTCACAGTGGCCGCGGGAGTCATCCCTGGTATCTTTTTGGCTTCGCCGATTGTTTGAGGTTTAAATTCTTCCAGTTTTTCACTCGCTTCCCGGGTTAAACCAGGAATTTTCCGAAAATCTATGTTCTTTGGTATTTTCTCTCCATCGACTTTTCGGATTCTTGCGATTTCCTTTTCCTGTCTTTTTAAATAACCCTCATACTTGACTTCTGACTCTAGGTGGCGCGATTCTTCATCAGATAAAACCACGTTAAATTTTTTATATTCTACCACATTTTTAAGCTTCACTTCAGGTTTTTTTAGAAAATCCCAGAGAGTGATACGTTCTTTCTCTTCTGTCGTTATTTTTTCCTTGAGGAGAAAATGAGTGGCTTTCTTTATTCTTTCCTGCTTTTTCAGGTAAACCTCATAATCGCTGTCCTCGATCAGCCCTATTTTGTGTCCGTAGGGAGTCAATCTTTTATCGGCATTGTCAATCCGGAGGAAAAGCCTGTATTCTGCCCGGGATGTGAAGAGTCTATACGGTTCTTCGACTCCTTTAGTGATAAGATCATCGATGAGAACACCGATATACGCTTCTTCTCTCTCCAGGATGAGAGGCTTCTCCTTTTTTATGCTTAATCCTGCGTTTATCCCTGCAAGTAAGCCCTGAGCCGCGGCTTCTTCATATCCGGAGGTCCCGTTGATCTGGCCAGCCAGGAATAAGTTTTTGATAGGTCTGGTTTCCAGGGTGGGTCGAAGCTGTGTCGGAATGACCGCATCGTATTCGATCCCGTAAGCGGGTCTGAGTATTTTTGCTTGGTCTAAACCGGGAATGCTTTTCAGGATCTTTTTCTGGATTTCGAGAGGGAGGCTGGAAGAGATCCCGTTGACATAAGTTTCGGATGTATCCAATCCTTCGGGCTCAAGGAAAAATTGATGTCTGAGATGATGGGGAAATTTGACGACCTTGTCTTCTATAGATGGACAGTAACGGGGGCCGATTCCGACAATTTTACCGCTGTACAGGGGAGATTTGTCCAGGTTTTGACTGATAATCTCATGCGTTTGTTTATTGGTATATCCAATGTAGCAGAGGACTTTATTCTCAAGAGTTTTGTGAGTCCGGAAAGAAAAAGGAACGGGCTCTTCGTCTCCTGGCTGAGGAGTAAAACGGTCCCATTCGATGGTGTGCTTGTCGAGTCTCATGGGTGTTCCTGTTTTCAACCGGAATGTTTTCAAGCCTATTTTTTTGAGGTTTTGTCCCAGTTCCCGTGATGAGGGCTCGTTCGCCCTCCCAGCGGAATAACTGTGCAATCCGATATGAATCAGCCCGTTGAGGAATGTTCCTGGCGTGAGAATCACTGCTTTGGCGTGCAGCCGATTTCCTTCCAGCGTCACAACGCCTATCGTTTTTTTATTCTTGATCAGGATTTCTGTCACTACGCCTTGAAAAAGCGTCAGATTCGGGACGTTTTCTAGTCTGTTTTTCATGACCAGCCTGTATTGGGCTTTATCCGACTGCGCGCGGGGAGCTTGAACCGCCCCTCCCCGACTCCGATTCAACAGCCTGAACTGAATGCCGGTTTCGTCGGCCATGAGGCCCATGATTCCGCCCAGGGCGTCGATCTCTCGGACGAGATGTCCTTTGGCGAGACCTCCTATGGCAGGATTGCAGGACATCTGAGCGATTGTCTCGAGGTGGATTGTGATAAGACAGGTTTGGAGCCCCATAGTGCTTGTAGCACAAGCGGCTTCACAGCCCGCATGGCCGGCCCCGATGACGATCACATCGTATTCCTCCACGAAGTTCATTTTTAGCTCTATTTGCCCACACAAAACCGGCTGAATATGTCGTTAATGATGTCGTCAGCCCGAATCTCTCCGGTGAGCTGCCCGATTAAAGGGATGACCTTACGGATTTCTTCCGCATAAATCTCTTCAGGATAGCCCTGCTTGAGGAGACTCTGTCCCTCGATTAGAGAATCAAGGATTTCATCGAGAATGAGTTTTTGGCGCAAATGAAGAATGATTTCGTTATCCTCTTCCAAATCGGGGATAAACAGTTTATAGATAGTGTCCTTAAGCTTTTTCAGGTTTGTTCCCTTGAGTGCGGATATTTCGATATTGGGGATGTGTTCCGCCTGTTTTTTCACTCGTTCTGTGTTCATTTTTAGGGGAAGGTCGATTTTATTGAAAATAAGCAGGATTCTTTTATCCTTAAATTTCTTTACCAGTTTAAAATCCTCGGGAGTCTCTTTACAGGAGACATCCAGGAGGAGGAGAATTCCATCGGCCTGAGAGGCGAGTTTTTTTCCTCTTTTGATCCCTTCTTTCTCCACAGGGTGAAGGGGACTTCCCAACCCGGCCATATCAATAAGAGTGAAAATGGAATCCTTGACATTGATGCTTTCCTTGAGAAAGTCCCGTGTTGTCCCGGGATGAGGAGTAACGATGGCTCTATCTTTTTTGAGAAGTGTATTGAAGAGAGTGGATTTTCCCACGTTGGCCCTTCCTGTAATGGCGAGTGTGATACCCTCAGCAAGCGTTTTCCCCAAATCGTAACTTTCCACGAGACTATTGACTGAAAAGATAGCTTTTTCCAATGTTCTTAACATCCTCTTTATCGAGGTTCGCAGTCTCTCATCCGGAAATTCGATACGGGCCTCGACCTGAGAAAGGAGCTGGATGATCTGAGTCCTGAGGGCAGATATTTGCTTGGAAAGGCTGCCTTCGAGCTGTTTGAAAGATATTTTGGCTTGTTTATAGGAGGCGGCCTGGATGATATCGTTGACAGCCTCTGCCTGGATGATGTCAATTCTTCCTCTCAGGTAGGCCCTGAGTGTGAATTCTCCCGGGTCAGCGTGTCTGGCTCCTTCTTTTATGCCAAGGCGGACAAGCTGCTCAAGAATGAGGGGACTCCCGTGGCAGCTGATCTCAACCATGTCTTCTCTTGTGTAAGTGTATGGCCTGGGGAAGTACGTGAGATAGGCTTCTTCAAAATAGTCCTTCTGTTCTTGATTGTACAGGTTCCCGAGCACAGGACGTCTGGGCATGATTTTGGTTCCTCTTTTTTTTGGTTTGAATATTTTTTTTGCTACGAAAAGAGATTTTTTTCCGCTAAGCCGTACAATCCCCAGACCCCCATGGCCAATAGGAGTGGAGACGGCGATAATAGTATCGTCAAGCATAACTACCCTTAATCATTCATAAAATCTGCCGACACCT
>JABAOF010004780.1_pt7 | contig 21356 bp, 18 predicted proteins | sample 7062171 | NCBI WGS metagenome assembly JABAOF01 (sample SAMN14538628, study PRJNA623070) | marine sediment metagenome | biome: marine biome [ENVO:00000428]; feature: marine pelagic biome [ENVO:01000023]; material: deep marine sediment [ENVO:00002113] | place: India: Gulf of Khambhat ...
GCTACGGCACCGGTCGTATCTGAATCTCCACCGAGATTTACCGCATTCAAAACGGTCTCTGAAAAGGACTTACCATTCAAGAAACACCAAAGCGCAGCCTCCAGGGTGTCAACAACGTATCCACTCGAACGCACCTCTTCCTCAGGCAAGAGAGCTATATCGTTGTTTAAAATCCTCCCGTAGTGCACAAGCTCCTCTTTGTATTCGGCAGCTTTGTAAAAATTTATTATTTGAGTTTTCATCTGTGTATAAGCCGCCTCCCGGTCAAGTCCTTCCAGGAGATGCAGGGCAAAAAGCACGTAGATCCCGCAGGCAATGTGGGATCTTTTATGAGCATGGGTGATAGATGAAACGTCGTGAATTATCTGAAACGCTGAGGCCATGTACGTGGCCGAAGTCTTGTCAGAGGCTGAGGCCATGTACGTGGCCGAAGTCTCGTTAAAGAGCGAAATCGCGTTTTTTGCCCCTTCTATTCCTCGAACTTTTATTATATAGAAGACAATGGGTAAAATACGCATTAGAGAACCATTTCCATTGCTGAATTCGTCCTTCCCACCGGCATCCTTAGGCTCGGAGCCCTGCCTATACCTCTCTATTGCCGATGCCGTTGTGTATCCTATACCAAAGGCCTCCCCCCCGGGAGTCCAGTAACCTTCATAGAGCCATCTGCAGAATTTGCGGGCAATCGAGTTCAGATCGATACCTGTTTCAGCGAGGCTTTCAGCTAGGCAGAAGGTAAGTGAGCTGTCATCGGACCACCATCCAGCAGGAATACTCCTCGAAGAGGTTAGGTGTTCGAAACCGCTCACTGGATGCTTTTTCAAAAATGTGCGTGATGCGCCTTCAACAGGTACGCCCAGTGCATCACCAATGCAAACACCAAAAAGACCACCCTGGATCTGTTCCTCTAGACTCTCCATACTATTTACTATACCTCAATATCCACTATACAGTGCATCAATTATGAAAAAACTATGCTGTAGAGCTTCTTTTTGACATTTTGTGAAAAATTACTTATCGTTTATTATGTAAAAGATTTTTCTCTAAAGGAGGTTCTATATGAATTTCAAAGAAAGAATGGAGAAGCTAATCGAGAAAGGCATAACTACCTCTAAGGAGGTATTCGAAGTAGCGAAGGAAAAAACAAAAGAGATAAAAGAAAAAACGGCCCTTAAAACAGAAATTCGACGCCTCGAACGAGAAGCTCATAAAAAACTGGCTCAGCTCGGTTCGAGTGTATACGAAATACTGGTTGAGAAGGGACAAAGTACGGTCTCAAAAGGCACAGCGGATATAAAACCTGTCTTAGAAGAAATAAAGATGATAGAAAAGAAGATTGAAGATACTGAAAAGGAGCTGAAAAAGATTTAACGAAAAGCAGTGCCTATTCCCGTGATTTTCACCTATACTTTCGACGGTTTGTTGAGTGCGCTCGCTTCAATTCCACAAATGATGATCTAAATCACTCAAAATTATTATAACTGTGGTTAAAGAGAGGATGGGGCTGTCTCTCGTTTGCTATGAATACATTACAACTCCTCTTTCACATTTGAGAAACAGCCCGTAAAGACCTTGGTAATCAACCCTGATATTCGNNTCGAATCTGAATGGATGTATCAACTCGCCTGATGCTGAATACACCGGAAGGATAATGGTCACCTTATTGTATCGTGGTAATCTACCTTCGAATACAACAAGTCCCTCGTAGCTCGCATTTGCTTTAACTTTGAGACGAGCCGGAACCATATATTTCCTTGTGTTGTACTGTACCTTACCAGCACTCCATCCCTTGTATGATCCTGGGATGTAATTACCGCCCTGATTTCGAAGCTTGCCACTCCAGTAGGAGGTTATAAAAAAATCTCTCAATGGTTGTAAATTTGATCCGCCGGTCTGTAATTCAATAGTTCCCAGGTCGAGTCTTATATCCACGGGAGTTTCAATCGAGACATTAAACGTAGTCAACGGTGAAGGACCGAGTCCGATAAATGGGTTGTTTCTTTCTCCGTAACGCTCGATCAGCTGTTCACTATCAAGGTAGTGAATCTTGATACGAATATCTTCCGAAGAAGTAGAAACACTCTCAAGCATTTTTCCTTTTGATTTTCCAACACCGGTTTCATCGGCAAGGCTCACTGAAGCCCAAAATAAAACCAGAATTGCAGTCATCAAAATTATCCATTTGCGTTTCATAGCACACTCCATATTAGAATTTTCTTAGATACTACGATAATTCTCCCCCAAGCAAAGTCAAGGGCTTCCAGCGAGAAAATTCTACCTCCGTAATACCGTGAATTGACAAATGGCTTTGAAAGAGAGGAATACTGTCCCAAACCCTATGAGACAGAATTTATTGAATAGATAAATCCTTACGTAGCGGCACCGGCATCTTTCGTTGTACCTCTTACACGCCTCATCTCAGATACTACAATAGCACCGATGCCGAAGAGTGCAACTATTACCCACACGATGTAGCCAACAACCGGAATAAATCTCACAAGCCTGATGAGAAAAAGNNACCCTACAATTATCTGGCTGAGATAAAATGCTATAATATAAATAAATAGTGAAATCACCGCTAGCGGTATACCAACAATCGTAGTCATCGCTATAACAACGGCAATAGGAGTTACAAACAAAAAGAGAGCGCCCCAACCAACACATGGCCCCGGCTTCTTTTTAATCGAGTTGGAAAGTCTGTTCAGCCATCTCGGTGTAACAAGTACAAATACGAGGCCAACTATTACCATCATCAAGAATGCGATGATCTTTCCCACGATACCGGCAAGTATCATGAAGGGAAATATTTTCTTCAGTTTTTCTCTATATTCGGGTATACGATGGTTGATGTTGCCGACTACCTCTGCTCCTGAAAAAATAACTGCCTCCTCTTCACTGAGATACAACAGATCACCGCCTATACGTGCGCCCTCTTTGAGCGTAAGGGTTTTCACCGCAAAGGTAGCATCTCCACGCACCAAACTGCTTACACTAATCGTCTGTCCGGCTCCAAGTATGTATCCGTTAATCGGACCATCGATTCGTACCCTCTGTCCAGCTACAATGAAATCTCCGTCTACTTCTGCCCTTTCACCTATAGAGATATTCTCACCCATGACCACGATATCTCCACCAAAGTTCCCGTTAAAGATCAATTCACGTCCTGCAGCCTTGATACCATGACCGATCGTGCCTGTAATGGTTATCGAATTTCCAGCTATCAGAGCACTATCCCGAATAGATCCTGTAATTGTGATATTCTCGGCAGCTGCGTAGAGATCGCCATTGACCGTTCCGTCAATCACAATTGTGCGCCCTGCGAGAAACAAATCCTCGTTTATCACCTCATCTCTACTAATTATAAGGTCTTCTCCTGCATCGGCGATAAATGCATAGCCTGATGTCCCAGCAAAAAACAGTGAAATGGCAAAAATAAGGCACAGCATAGGTTTTCTTCTCATGACAAGCTCCTTTGATCTTATACTAATACGTACATTTTTTTTCATTTTCAGTATAGGAACAGATCAAAAAAAATACAAGTTCAATCGAGAGTCTCTCGATAACTTATGTTTGGTTTTAGAATTACGATAATAAAGATACAGAACAGCCTAAGGGCTGCTCTATGAACATACGGCTCGCACACGGGACAGGTTAATGGATATTCTTACAAAAACACAAATTTCTCAAGCTACAGTCGATCTGACAAAACCGATAAATATACTTCTTATCGAGGGAGACCCCGAGGAGGCACACACCCTCAAGACACTCGCAGCCGATAACGGAACGAACTGGGCTGTAATAAAGTGGGTAGATCGGCTCTCTTCGGGCTTGAAGAACCTCTCTGAAGGTATATTCGACCTCATTCTGTTGAACCTTTCACTTCCTGACAGTGAAGGCTTGGAAAGTCTCAATAAAATTCTCCACGAATCAAAAGAGCTGCCGGTTATTGTTATAAACAGCCATGATGATGAAGAGCTCGCTGTACAGGCGATACAGGGAGGTGCACAGGATTTTCTCTCTTTGGACCATCTCGACAGATTTCATTTTTTCCGGGCTCTACGGCACGCTGTAGAACGACAGCACATTTTAAAACACCTTGAACATTCCAGAATGCTCGAACGATATCTAGCCTATCACGATACTCTTACAAAATTACCAAATAGACAGCTATTTTTCGACCGACTCGTTCAGGCAATTGCCCACGCAAGAAGAAGCGAAGCCTCCGTAGCGGTACTATTCCTGGATCTCGACGGCTTCAAGCAGATCAACGACACAATGGGACACAGCGCAGGTGACCTTCTCCTGATCTCAGTAGCAGACAGACTCAAGAGCTGCGTCCGCGAGAGTGAGACAGCCTCGAGGTTTGGCGGAGATGAGTTTACCGTGATTTTAGGGGGTATAAACAGGGAACAGGATGCAGCAATTGTTGCAAAGCGAATTCTTGAAGCATTCAAGTTACCCCACATGATCGCTGAACAGGAGAGCTATATAAGTCCGAGTATTGGCATCAGCATATATCCCGACGACGGTTCGGATGCAGAGACACTCGTTCGAAACGCCGATATCGCAATGTATCTTGCAAAGCAGGAGGGAGGGCATCAGTATCTCTTCTATACCCCGTCAATGAATCAGGGAATACTTGAACAGCCGGTCTATGAGAAGAACATCGAAAAAGCGTTGGAAAGGGAGCAATTCCTCCTCTACTATCAACCCCAGGTATGTCTGAAAACAGGAAAAATAATCAGTGTCGAGGCACTTGTACGCTGGAAACACCCAAAATATGGCATCATACTGCCTGAGCAATTCATACCAGCTGCAGAAAAGAGCGGGTTGATCGTGCCAATTGGGGACTACGTGCTGCTCAGGGCTTGTGAACAGAGCATGAAATGGCAGGACGAAGGATATCCGCCTGTTCGGGTTGCGGTAAACCTTTCGGTTCATCAGCTGTACAAAAAAAATCTCATCAAACTTGTCAATCAGGTGTTGAAAACCACAAAGCTGAAACCGCGGTACCTTGGTTTTGAGATAACAGAAAACAGCACGTTGCATCATGGAGACGACACCATAGAGCTGCTCAAGTCGCTGAAAAAAAAGGGAATAGAGCTATCAATTGACGATTTCGGCATAGGATACTCTTCTCTGGGATATTTAAAAAGACTCCCTATACAGACACTGAAAATCGATAGATCCTTCATACTCAACATAAACCGGGACTCAGAAGATATTGCAATAATCAAGGCAATAATTGCTATGGCCCACAGTCTCGGCATTCAGGTTACTGCCGAAGGAGTCGAGACTGAGGAGCAATCCGAGATACTTCGCTCACTTGAATGCGACGTAATTCAGGGCTACTACTTTAGTAAACCCATCCCCGCTGATATGATGGGACATTTTCTCCAGGAGTTCGCTTGATACTCCCCGCAGAGTAGGTACAAACCTATTGACAGGTATTGAGTACCCGATTAATGTCAAACCTATAAAACGCTTTATTGTCCAGCTAATATTATCTGAATTTTGCTCGTTTGTGCCAGTAACGCAGTGTGGCTCGAAGCCAGTATCATAATTTCTATTAAATCTCGCGCTGCACGAAAGGTGCAAGGAGAAGAATATGCGTGTTTTGCATTATACCGGAATCCTCCTATCCGGGCTTTTATTTATGAACTTGGTACTCGTACCATCACAACTTCGCGCTGATTACAGTCAGTATCAACCTTATCTAGTCCAGGATGCAGAAGATTCCACCCCNNCCCCGGATCAGGTTGTGAAAATACAACTCGAGGCGCTACGGACCAACGATGAAAGCGACAGAGGTATTGAGGTTACGTTCAGATTCGCCTCACCGGCAAACCGGCGTTCAACAGGTCCTCTTGAAAGGTTTGCCCGAATGATAAAAACGACACCTTACAGTTGGATGCTCAACTATCTTGACGTTCAGTTTGATTCGGCGAAAATTGAAGGAATAAGGGCAACACAGCGTGTAACCATAATCGCAAAAGATTATACAACCGTATCCTACATTTTCTACCTTTCAAAGCAATCGGAAGGAGCATGCAAAGGTTGCTGGATGACCGACGCTGTATTCATCGAACCTCCAAAATCCGGAGGCAAATCTATATAAACCGGAGAGCATCTCTGTTGACCTTTCCCGCACCCTTTATTATTGTGTTTTCAAACTTTCTCTGTTTACTCAGAACCTCTGATTCTTATGAAAAAACATAGATTATTCCATTTCAATTTTTTCCTCGCATTTCTGCTCCTATTCTATATAAGCTTCAATAGAGTTTACATCTCGCAAGCTCATGCTGAAACCTACCAAACAACCTCTGATGTACACCCAAACATCGATAAAGCAGGAGAAGATCAAGTAATTTTGGAGGAGTTACCGAACGGATTGAAAATCCTGGCCCTTCCGAGGCCATCATCCACGGTTGCGTACGGAATGATCGCAGTTAAGGTGGGCGGGCGGTATGAGACTGAAAAACTCGCCGGTATATCCCATCTCCTCGAACACCTCATACTCAAAGACAGCAAGCATTTCAATTCGCTGGCTGAGATAAGGGAGACCGGGGGCAACGTGAATGGATTAACTGATATGGAGCTTACCAGCTATTTTTTCACCGTACTGCCTGAAAATTATGAGCTTGCCATGAATGCGCTTTCCCGAATGCTGCTTAATCCACAATTCACGCTTTACGATCTTATAAGGGAACGAGAGGTTGTTCTCGAAGAACTTGCGACAGGATTAAATGACCCTCGAGCCCTCGTGCTTACCCAGCTGGTCAGGGAAGTTTTTCCCCGATCACCATTTACGAATTTCGTCATCGGCACAAAGAGATCGCTCAAACGTATTTCTATGAATGATGTACAATCCTTCTACAATACCTATTACGTTCCCCAAAATATGATCGTTATAGCTGCAGGTAAAATCGATACTGTAAAGGTACTGAACCAAATGAGATCACTGTTTGGAGGCCTCAAAAAACAGGGCGCTCCTCAAAAACAATTCGAAGTTCCGACTCCGGCTGTGTACCACTTAACCAAGAAGATTCCGATCAACCAGTCATTTTATGTGTGGGGAAGTTTAACACCCGGTAAAGAATCAGATGACTACTACGTTATGAGGATAATGGACATTTTGTTCGGTTCAGGTGTAAATTCACGGCTGTATAACAGGATCGTTTCAGAAGAGGGATTCACCGAACAGCTCTACCCGATCTGGTTTTCATATTCAAACACCGGTGCTTGGGCAGTGCTCTTGAGTATCAACCCTGATAATCTGGTGGAAGTATCCTCCATAATATATGAAGAGATGGAGTTAATTCAAAAGGGAAAATTTACAGATGAATACCTAGAGACAGTGAAACGTGCCCTTATATCAAAATTGCAGCTTTCCCTGGATAGCCCAAAAGAACTTGCCCTCTTCCATCTGGAAAATATTATCAACCGAAAGGAAGTCACCTCAGTTGGAGAATACATAGAATCGATCGAAGCAGTCAGCAGAAATGACGTTATTGATCTGGCAAAGACCTATTTCTCCTCTGAGAAAACGGTCACCATTGAAATTATACCGGCAAAGGGACCGGAAAAGCTCTTCCTCATTCTTAAATATCTGGCGACCAAATCCATATGATAAAAAAAATTCTCCCTCTAATCATTGTACTCCTATCTCTATTTTCCACGAACCTCTTTGGACAAACCGTTGAACACCGTTTTGATAACGGCATCCTTATACACCTGAACGAAAGTACCCAGAGCAGTTTAATCGGAATGAGTGTTCTTGTCAGTGGCGGTACACGGTACGAAAAGGAGAGCGAACGTGGCACCTTCCGTTTAATTACCGATATGTTGAAACGCGGTACGAAAACCAGATCGAAACAGGATATCCGTAAAGCCATATCCCTTTTAGGAGATTCCTATGATGTATTTGTTGGAACTGAGTACTGGGGTATTAATGCAACCGTACCATCCGAAGCTCTTCCTTCACTTATAGAGCTAACGAAGGATCTGCTTTTCAATCCACTATTTGATGAAAGAGATCTCGCCAAGGCCAAGAACATCGCCATACAAACGATCAACACACTGGAAGACTCACCTTATAACAGCATGATAGACTTTTACCAGTCTGTATTTTACCCCGATCTCTATGCAACCAGTAAAATGCGGATAGAAAATATACAAAATATGGAGCTTCAGACCCTGATGCAGATCCATCAGGATTTTTTTACTCCGAAAAACATGGTAATAGCACTCACTGGCAATTTCGATTCTCATTATGCTTTTCAACTTTTAACCGACACCTTTGGCCAACTTCCCATGCAGGACAAATCTATTCCAGGGTATTCAACCGAACAAGGGCAGGGTTCCATGCCGCGACACAGGGAAAAAGTTGGTGGCCTCACTCAGGCAGGAATATTTATTGGAACGAGACTCACTGGATTTGACAGGAAGGATGAAACGGTAATAAAGGTGGTGAATGCAGTTCTCGTAAATTCGGTTGGTGGAAGACTCTTCAAAGCGGTGAGAGAGGAAAAAGGATTGGTCTACGATATTCGGCCGCACTACTCACTGCGCGTCAAGCCATACACCTGGTTTGTTTTTGGTACCTCCAGAAAGAAAAACATCCGAGAGGTTATCGAGGAAACTGAACGGGTATTGAGAATGCTCAGGAAAAATACTCCCACTGAAAAAGAGTTACTACTGGCAAAAAATTATCTCAAAACCAGACTTGCCATCTCCTACCAGTCTCCAATGAACAGGGCCGTTTATAATGCAGAACAGCTCATGAGAGGGGATATACCGAAAAGTTACACTGAACGTGTTGCGGAAATCGATGCTGTTACCCTTAATGAAATAACATCATTTATCGATACCCATCTTTCCGGCAGCTGGACGAAGCTCGTTATCCGCTAGTTCTTTGAAAATTCACCGTTCCGGTACGATTACAAGACGCAGCGTATCGGCGGTACTGTTCTTCGCAGGATAGTGCTGTGTCACATGGGTTTTATATCCCTTTGCAGAAATCTTGATATGTATATGGGGCGGCCTCCCGGGATAAATTCCTGGATAGTCGCTTTCAAAACGGTAATGACCCTCTCTATCGGAAAACACCGTAGCCCTGTATTCATCACTGTACCTACCGTCTGGTCCTGCCAGCCAGAACTCAATCTTTACTCCAGGGATNNCAGGGATGGCATTACAATCCGATGACGATAATACCGTGCCGCTCAAGACATACCCAGTTCCAACGCTCGAACGAACTGGAGCCCCTGGCTTATAGTAGGGACCAAGTGCATCGTGCCGTGTAGGCTTACAGTCAATTCCCAGGGCTGTCGGAGTAATAATCGTGTGGAGCATCATAAATAATACCAGACTGGCTGGGTATACAATATGCAGCCTCTTTTTTGGATTCCTTTTTAGAAATCTAAATAAACCCATTTCATAACCTCTCTCAATTTAGACCTTTATGAAAAATATAATCGAAAACTCATGGTGGGATAGTGCTGATTATTCGAGGAATCATGGCTTTAAAACTGCAGCACCCTGCACCCGCCCATCTTTCAGGTCATGCAACGCCTCGTTTGCCTTTTCCAGAGGGTAGATCTGTATCTCATTTTTCACCGGAACCTGTGGTGCAATCTTCAAGAATTCCTCACCATCAGTTCGCGTCAGGTTTGCGACCGACCGAAGAGTTCTCTCGCCCCACAGTATGTGGTATGGGAAGGATGGAATATCACTCATGTGTATCCCGGCACAGACAACGACACCCCCCTTTCTCACTGCTCGCAAGGCCGCCGGAACAAGGCTGCCGACCGGTGCGAATATAATTGCTGCATCGAGTTCCTCAGGTGGGGTCGAGGTCGAATCTCCGGCCCAAACCGCACCTAACCCCAGAGCAAACTTTTGCCCATTTTTATCGCCCGGTTTAGTAAAGGCATAGATTGAACGCCCCTGAAACGTTGCCACCTGAACCAGTATATGTGCGGCTGCACCAAAACCGTACATGCCGATGCGCCTTGCCTCGCCTGTCATAATAAACGATCGATAGCCAATCAACCCAGCGCAGAGAAGAGGCGCAGCTTCGAGGTCAGAAAATCCTTCCGGTATTGAAAAACAGTAGCGTTCAGCAGCAACTGTATATTCAGCATAACCACCATCGATATTGTATCCAGTGAATCGCGCATTATCACAGAGATTCTCCATACCCAGCTTACAGTAGGTGCAGATCCCACAGGTGTAACCGAGCCACGGAATGCCCACCCTATCGCCTCTTTTGAACTTTGTGACCCCTTCACCGACCGATACAACAGTCCCCACAATTTCATGGCCGGGAATGAGCGGGAGTTTTGGATCTGCCAGCTCACCATCAACGACGTGCAGGTCTGTGCGGCACACCCCGCAGGCATGAACCTTCAAAACCACCTGCCCTGCACCGGGATCCGGTACGGGTATATCCGATAATTCAAGAGGATTACCGGACTTCTCCAAAACCATCGCCCTCATTGTGCCCTCCAAAACGAAACATTGATCCTTTAGTAACTGGAATGTAAAAACGCCCGAAGCAAATTGATCAGCCGATCCCCTTTAATTTTTCAGGAGTAGCCTCACCGATCATCATCTTTATAATATTCTTGTACCCAATCTGGCGGTTATCCTTAAAAAACTGGGCAAACTTCTCGTAAGCTTCAGGGTACTCTTCCCTCATCTTTTTCAGCGCGATCTCAATAGCCTTCAGCTCCTCGAGGGTTGCTATGGCAGGCATATGTTCCTCCCTATCTATTTTCAGATGCTCTGTATTATATTTCCTAAATTTTACACCCTTTTCTTCAACTGGGAAACCAAAGTTTCAAAATTTTTTCTCTGAAGAGCGCCGTAGATGTTGAATCAAAGAGTAAAAAGTAGTTAATATATGATAAAGGTGCGTAATACAAAGAATATGAATATATTTAGATATATACCGGAATTATGCGATGATAGTAAAACATGAATTAAATCCTCTAATCACTTCCGCAGATGTAAAGCCATCAGTCGATGGGTACAGGGTCCTCGGGGCTTTCAATCCAGGAGCAACGATATTTAACGATGAGGTAATACTCCTCTTGCGTGTTTCAGAAAGCTGTATCGAAAAAGAGGGTTACATTCGCGTCCCGGTTTACAGGTTCAAAGGAGACAGGTCCTATCCCGATATTCTTGAATTCGACAGGTCCGATTCCGAGGTTCACCTAAAGGATACCAGAGGCGTCGTTTATCGAAACCAGAATTATCTCTCTACCATGAGCCATATTCGACTCGCACGGAGCAAAGATGGGATACATTTTCGGGTCGAAGAGCGACCCTTTATCTTTCCGACGGGCGAAAATGAGAGGTATGGCACTGAAGATGCACGGATAACCAAGATTAACGCTACATACTATATTAACTATACGGCAATTTCTCAAGATTCCTGGGCCACTGCACTGGCAAAGACAACTGACTTCAAGAATATTGAGAAAAAAGGCCTCATATTCCACCCTGAAAACAAGGATGTGGCGATATTTCCTGAAAAGGTGGGAGGCAAATACATCGCCCTTCACAGACCGAACAACACTGGATTTGGCCGAGCATCCATCTGGTACAGTGAATCTCCAGACCTTTTACACTGGGGAAACCACCGCTGCATTTTAAGGCCCAGGGATACGAAATGGGAATCCCAGAAAATCGGAGGTGGCGCACCTCCAATAAAAACAGATGAAGGCTGGCTCATAATTTATCATGGGAAGGGCGACAACAGCCTGTACTCGCTCTTCTGCCTCCTGCTCGATCTTGAACAGCCCGACAAGGTTGTGAAGCGAGCAGAAAAACCCCTGCTAGTTCCGTCCGAACCATATGAAACGGAAGGGTTTTTCGCGAACGTGGTTTTTTCGAACGGCGTGGTCCAGAAGGACAAAAAGGTGTTTATCTATTACGGTGCCTCAGATGAATCGACCTGTGTTGCAATCACAGATTTAGACTATCTTATGAAAAGTTTTTAAGACTCTCAGGGAGAGCTCAGTTTTTGGCTTGAACGCCCTTAGCTCTTGACACATATCGAGGAGCTTACTTTGAACCTTGTGATGGACTTTCGAAAGTTCGATGGTATAGTTGGAGGTGTCGAGCAGGGTGTCATACAGGTGGCAGCCTATGCATCATCTCACGGTCATAGGGTGATACTCCTCTCCAAGGCCAATAAAACAGGCGAGGTGAAGAGTCTTTTCAAGAATCAGCAAAATATCAGCCACATCCCGATCAAGGTTAAAACCCATGTCATTTCGCTGAGAAACACGTATTACGACTCGATAAAGATTCAGAAAATTGCCCGGAATGAGCGCGCACATGTCATTCATTTCCCCTACAACTGGAGTTTTCCCTTGGTGAAGAAACTCCCCACTGTTCTGACGATCCATGATGTTATTCCCTTTACCTTTCGAGAGGCAATGGGATTTTGGAGAAACCGCTTCGTGTACAAACCTGCCATCAGGATGGCGGCCAGGCTCAATACGATTATCTCTACTGTTTCCGAGTTTTCAAAACGGGAAATATGTGAGAAAACTGGTATCTCCCAGGAGAAAGTTAAGGTTATACCCAATGGACTCAGAGTCCCCAGTATACAAAAAGAGAGAGACAAAAGCTTGCTCTTAAAAAAATATGGCGTACATAATGTATATATCCTTAACGCTGGTGGAATTCACGAGAGAAAAAATATTCCCGGTCTTATTGAAGCATTCTCCAGGCTTGTTGCGAATAATGATTACCCGGGAAAGCTGATAATAACGGGAAGTGTATCCGGCGCACCCTATCAGGAAAAAATGAAAGCAGTCTGCGACAAAACGGTTATAGAAACAGGTATGAGAGATCGGGTAGTCTTCACCGGATTTATTCCGGAGAAAGAGCTCGATTTTCTATTCAAATACGCTCAACTCTTCATATATCCTTCATTTTACGAAGGTTTTGGAATTCCCATTCTCGAAGCGATGAAAATAGGAACGCCTGTTGTAACATCGAATAATACTGCAATGAAAGAGGTTTCCGGAGGTGCGGCTTTACTCATCGACCCCAGCGATACCGAAGGGATAATGGCTGCAATGCAAAGACTGTTGACAAACCACGAACTCAAAAAAGAATTGGTTCGAAAAGGTAAAGCGGTTGCTAGGAACTATTCGTGGGAAAAAACCGGAGCCCAATACCTTAAACTCTACACTGAAATTGCACAAATATATTAAATTAGTAATAATATTATCACGAAGGAGGCGATAAAATGACAATAATCACAAAACTCACCAGAAAACCAAAAACGCTTTTACTGGTACTGATTCTCACAATCATAGTATCTGTAAGTTATGCAAAGGATTCAGAGGTTCGCGATTTGAAATCTTTTGATGGCGTAAAGGTATCAGGTCCAATCACGCTGTACCTGAAACAGGGAAGTACAGAAAGCGTGAGGGTCCAAGTTGATGGTGTCGGGCTTGACTTGGTAATAACTGAAGTCGAAAACAATACTTTAACCGTACGAATGAAATCGGAAATAAGAACCGGTGATTTTGATGTTGAAGTCTATGTCACGTATACAAAAATAAGGGATATTCGCTCCATAGCAAGTGCCAAACTTATTGGTCAATCGGTCATCACAGGAGATAAACTCACCGTTATTGTTTCCACCAGTGCAACTGCTGATCTCGAGGTAAATCTCAACAACGTTGAATTGGAGGCTCTCAGCGCAGGAGAATTAACCATTTCTGGAAATGTAGAGTCACAGGAATCAAAAATCAATACTGCCGGTAAACTATATGCATTTGATCTTACCTGTCAGAACGCCTACATGCGTATTGGTACCGGTGGCGTGGCAGAGATTCTGGCAAAAAAGCTCATTGAAGGCTCGGTGAGAACTGGTGGAAAACTAAGCTATAAGGGCAATCCTGCAAAAGAAAGGATTACCAAGAACACCGGTGGTTCCATAGCAGAAGTAATCGACTAGTATTTCTGTTTCTCCCTTGATAAATCAGATTAAGAATATCCTGCTATCTTAAAACCTTTTCAAAACTACACCCATTTCTCGAAAACAAGTAATTAGTATCAAACAATTAATTATCATTCTCGCTTAGATAATTATAAGAATTTGATATATTCGAAACTCACGATAAAATTATATATTGTAAGGTTTATAAAATAAGTTCGATAATTATGTAAGGAGCAATGTTATATGGATTTATTGACCAAAACAATAAACAATCGTGAAAAAAATGTTATCTATACGAGGATCGTCATATTATTTGCTGCATTTATGGTACTAATGCTGTTAGTCTCTAGAAATTTTTTACATGCCGCAGTCTTCGATTATAAAGAACATAACTCTATTGCTCCTGTCTCCATCCCGGTTTTCGAACCACCTCCAATACCACCGGCAGGAGCGACCAATGTCGGTATGGCGACATTACGGTTTAATGCGCAAACAGGGACCACTCCTCCAATTGGTAGAATTGGCAGCGTTACAGTACGCTTAATCACCGATGGCACTTTCGATGTATCAAAGATAACCAGTGTTAAAATATTCTGGGACGATGGTGATAACATCTTCGAAAGAACAGCAGATACCAATGTCACTTCAGGCGGACCATACACATTCAGTGGCACCCCACCTGAAACCACAATATCCCTCAATACAAGCGACCCAAACAACTTTGATGATAGTGGATTCGATAGATTTTACGTAGTTTTTGATTTTGCAAACGATGCGGATACAACGGCAAATATTGCTACGAACCTCGGTTGTGAGGTTATTTCTTTGCTCTATGGAGATAACCCAGGGCCTTACACGACTCCGTACGATAATGTAAGTCCGACTGATCGGAGACATGGAGTAAAAGAAGATTTCGATGATTATGAGGCATCTGTAACAGCCATCGGTATCGCCCCTACACCAGCTGAAGGACAGCAGGGTGAGTTGCGCGTGCCGATTCTGAAATTGGTATTTTCATCTACAGACGCAACACTCGACGTACCTCAATATTCAAATATCGACTCAATAAGGGTCCAGAGAATTGGGTCTGGTTCTGACAGCGATTTTACAAGCGGCGGCATAATCCTTTATGATGATTCCGGGACCATTTCGGGCAGTTTCGACGCTGGTNNAGCTGCTTCTCTCATTGGTGGGTACGCAACAATGAATCCTACACTTAACCAGCCCATTACCTCCACTGGAACTACTTTTTTTGTCGCAATCAATATTGATGCATCTGCACAGGTTGGTAAAACTATTGGTCTCCGAATCGAAGATCCAAAAAATGATATTACATTTGCCGATGTAATAGCGGATTCATACACGCAGCTTGGATTTATCGATTCCTCAGTTTCGACACCTGCAAGTGGTAACACCGTAACGATAACAGAGTTGCCACTGGTGGATACAACCCCTCCAACGGTCTCATTTACCGATCCGGCGGATGCTGAAAAGAATGTATCAGTTAATACCGACATAACAGTTGTTTTCTCCGAAGAGATAAATCCGGCTACAATATCCACGTCTAATTTCACCGTTGAGGATATTTTCAACAACCCGGTCACAGGTACAGTCAGTGCATCGGGTTCAAGTGCTACCTTCACACCCACGTCGGTGCTTGCATTCGAAACCATATATAACGTTACGGTGGCTGCTGGAGTACAAGACCTTGCAGGCAACCCCCTGGCAGGCGACTACAACTGGAGCTTTACAACAATAGAGGACGTTCCCGAACCTGTTGCGGCGAACAACCGGATACTTCCGGGGCAGACAGAGCCTGTAAAAATTTACATACCTGTTCCGCCTGGAGGTCAGAGCGAGAAGGTAACTGTCCAGATATTCACCGTAACTGGTGAGAAGGTGGTGACCCTTGTCAAAAACAGGCCGTACAGCCAGATAGCCGGTTCACTTCCCCTGGAATGGTTTGGGAAAAACAGCAAGCAGAAAAATTTAGGCCCTGGCCTTTACTTCATACAGATCAAAACAGACAGTTATACAAAAGTTCTCAAGGTTTTGATCGTACGATAATTCAGCGAACAGGAAAGTTCTTATGAGAAACAACTCAGCACAGAAAAAACTTGTGGGCATCTATACTCTTATAGTTGCTCTTCTGCTGTCCTTAACGTTTTCTTCAATTCATTTATTTGCCGATGAGGAAGGTGGAACCTCAGGTGCCGAGTTCCTGAACTCTATCCCAACCACAAGGTACAACGCAATGGGAGGCACTTCAGACGGGTTGGACGCCTATCTCGAAGGTATACACTACAACCCCGCACTTTTATCACCTCTTGATTCGATCGGCTTGCAGCTTACCTTTAGTCCTTATCCAAACGAGGTTAGTCATAGCCAGGCTAGTTTCGGTATGCATATTTTGGGTGGAGTTGGTGCAGTTTCTGCTCAGATTTTAAATACAGGTGGATTTACCTACATCAATGAGGATCTGCAGCCAGAAGATACGGTTTCTATCTATGATACTGCAGCGACAGTCGGGTATTCCCGTTATGTATGGAACACACTCTCTTTAGGAGCCAGTATCAAAACCATATACCGAAAACTTGGAGATTATAACGCGATTGCTGTCGGCGGCGACTTCGGCGCCGCATACTGGCTTGAAACACCTCATTTCGGACAACGCCCAAAGCCGCCTACAGATAAGAAACTGGAAAAGGAGTTTCTCGATAAAAAAAAGTCATTTGACAGCGAAAAAGAAAAGCGAATTAAAGAAACTAGCATCAAGGTCAATGAAGCCGAAAAACAGAAATCCACTCTAGAAAATGAATTGGCAGAAATCAGGGTGAAAATACAAGGTGCCACAGAAGAGAAAAAACCTCCGTTATTAGAAAAAGAGGCTGCAATATATAAGAAATTGCAAGAAGTCCGGGATACCTTAGAGGCTGAAACAGATAAATCGAAGACTTCCCTGGATGAAATAGAAGAGTGGTATAAAAGAGCACTGGAGGCAGCTGATGAGGTGTATGCGAAAAAGCAATCAGACTTAAAAATCGTAGAATCTGAGAGAACAAGGCTGTACTCAGTTATCAATGACCCCACAACAGAGCTCACAGAAGAAATGATAAATACATCTATCGATGAAACAATCGATAAGACTCAGGTTTTTCTCAACGATAGAGCAATCGCACTCGAGGAAGCGCAAAAAAAGTATCGAGAGATACGACAGAATCGAATTACTGAAATTAACAGTGAGATCAGTTCATACAAAAAACAAATTGATGAGGAGCTGGGACCTGAAATACAAAAACTTGAAGCTGAGCTGGCATCACTGAATACGGAAAAGGATGCACTCGAAGCACAGGAAGAGGTCGACAAGGAGAAGGTGCAAGAACTTCAGAAAAAGATAAGTGAAAAGGAACGGGAACTTTCCACCGCAAAAGCCGATCCCTGGGTGAAAAAACTGGATAGCCGCATAGGAGAAAAGGAAAAGGAGATAGAGGCGTTAAACAAGGATATCGAGAAGAAGGATGAGGAAACAAAAGCAACACTTGCGGAAACAATTAAAACAGTTCAAAAAGATATAGACAATTTCGATATACTTCGCACCTATCTCAACCGGGAATTGAAGAAGGCTAAGTTGAGAAAGGAACTGGATCTACTGAAAGCGACAAAGGAAAAGAAAAAAGAAAAAGGACTCACTGTCTATAAAGAACGGGAGAAGGAGATTTACCTCAGGCTTCTTTCACTGATCTACAAACATGAGGAGAAAATTCTGGATGCAAGGGTTGAAGCGATGAAAGAAGATTATTCTAACCTCATATACGATCTCGAAACAGAATCGAAGAAAGAACTTGAAAGATTAGAGAATGAATTCTCCTTTCAGGAACGATTTTTAAATCAAAAAATATCAGACCTCGAAAAAATCACAAAAGCTAAATCAGAAGAGGTTGACGAAACAGCGATAAGCGAGCTCAATGCGCTGAAAGCGGAACTGGAAGAGAAAGAAGAGGCCTTCCGGAAAGCTACTGATGAACTCAAAGATAGAGAGAAAAAGTTGATAGGGGAGGAGGAGGGCAAATTCGAGAAAAACATGTCAGAGCTCGAGTGGGAGATCAAGCTGACCCGTCTTATATATCTGCAAACGGACAAACCCTACCTCAATACCTCAGTCAACGCTTCTATACAAAATTTCGGATCAAAGGTGAAGTTTGAAGAGGAAGGATACCCGCTGCCCACAACTGTTCATTTGGGAGTAGGGTACGCTATTTGGAATACGGATAATCATGCGATTAAACTGGGTGTTCAGGCGAATATTCCATTTCACAATGTCTTCTCAGTTGGCGTTGGTATAGAATATGCATTCCTGAATATGTTTTTCGCACGGGGCGGGTACACTTTCAACTCACCGAATCGAAGTTTCTCTGGAGGAGTAGGTGCACGCGTCGGACTCGGATTCACCGAATATGTCGTAGATTACAGTATCCAGCCACTTCCTGAATACGGTATTCTGCACAACTTTGGAGTCTCTGTCTACTTCTAAATGCGAACAGCAGCTTAACTCTGGAGTTATCCATTTGTATATTTTTCTTTCATTTCAATTATCTCATCAATATTCTTGAAAAATGCCTTAACAATAGCAGGGTCGAAATGCGTCCCCGTTTCATCCTGCAAAATACCCAGAGCCTTTTCGTTTGAATAGGGCTCTTTGTAAGGTCTTCTGCTTGTGAGCGCATCGAATGCATCTGCCACGGCGCAGATCCGACCGAAGAGAGGTATCTCCTCACCTTTGAGACCCTTTGGATACCCGGTTCCATCCCACTGTTCATGGTGTGACAGGGCTATGATTTCACCAGCCTTCAACAGCTCTGAAGATGATCCTGAGAGAATCGAAGCACCGATCGTGGTATGACTCTTAACTATTTCGAATTCACCCTTTGATAGCTTCGATTTTTTCAGAAGGATCCCATCGGGAATCCCGATTTTACCGACATCATGCATCGGGCTGGAAACGATAAGGGTCTCTACATTACCGGGAGTCAAATGTATGCCTTTTGCGACTATCTCACAGTAACTTCGGATACGCTTAAGGTGGGCTGCAGTTTTTTTATCCCGGTATTCAGCTGCGAGAGCCAGGCGATTTATTGTATCGATGTACGCATCATGAGTTTTTCGCTGCGCTTCAGTCATATCATCAAGGGATCTGCGGAGCAATGTCGTTCTTCTTTCTACCATTTTCTCTAACTCTCTCTGATGAGATTTGAGCTCAAGCTGAGTATCCCTCAGCTTCATGAGAGAGGAAGTGCGCACCCGAATTTCCAATAGATCGGCGGGCTTGGCGATAAAGTCGTTGGCGCCAGCTTCAACGGCGCGGAGGCGGTCCTCCCTGCTGTCTAAAGCGGTTACCATTATAATCGGAACATCCGGTGCTTCTTCCCCTTGCCGAATATTCCTCGCTACCTCAAAACCATCCATACCGGGCATTTTTACATCGAGTAAGACGAGATCGATATCCAGTCTCAGCTTTGCCATTGCCTCCACACCATCACTGGCAACTTCAAATTCATAACCTAATTCCTCGAAAATATTTTGAAGTAACAGCTGGTTTTGAGGCTCATCATCTACTATCAGCACACGTCTGGGACGATTCATCAACCCCTACTCTCTTATTTCATATTGCTCCCGCATACCTAATTTTAGGAGAAAAAAAGGGCACATTCAATATCAAGCGTAATTTTTTAATAAAAAATCACGGAATTTTCCCATTATGTTTTAGATTGACTGCAGAATGACTAAGGAGACGGGCACACCAATCACTCGTTTAGTGGTGTACCGTATGCCGCAATTTCTATCAAACCTGTGTTGTCGCCTGTTGAATCGACAACGTCGAGTCTGATTGTGCGGGTGACGGCATCGACTTCGTAACGGTAGGTCTTTTTGTCATCTTTCAATGTGAAGGGACCAAAGGTTTCTACAGAATCGGTTGTCAGTGTAAACGCTTTGATAATAGCAGTTTCATCGCCCATCGATCGAGCTGTGGGCTCCCCCACTCATATCCTGGCCGATGGAGATCATTCCATAGGCGAATGTTTTTCCATACACCACAGAGCACGCCAGCAGTATGCTCGATGTAAAGATCAACTTTGTATCTGTGCTGGTGATATCCACAATTCACGGTGGACCTTTACTGCTGACCGCCCGCATCGGCTGCACCCTATAAGAATTCCCCGCCTCTACTGGTGCCTATGGTTTGCCTGCACCTGCTATCACGAAACCCGTAACACCTGCAGGAGCGTTGGTGGTTAAAATTACCATAACATTCACTAGGAGTAATATTAACAGTACTCGATTCGTCCTAGCATGAAACGAAAATTTCATAATCTATCTCCTGTTGATAGGCACTCATAAACAATATAATCCATTGACATAAGCGGGGATAATGATAAAGTGGTTGTGAAAGGGGTACAATGAATAAAACGATCGTCATTCTCGGTTGTCTTGATACAAAGGGTGAAGAGTATGGCTTTATCAAGCGGCATATAGAGAAAATGGGGTGTGACACCATAACCATTGACGTGGGAGTAATCAACCCCCCGCTTTTCGAGCCTGATATAACAAAACAGGAGGTTGCCAAGGCAGCCAGTGAGGACTTCGATAAACTGTACAAAGACGGGCCTTCAAGAGACCGGATCGCACCGGTAATGGCCAAAGGTGCAGCTGTAATTGTCAAGAAACTGATAGAAGAGGGAAGTGTACAGGGGATAATTTCCTGCGGGGGAACGCAGGGGAGTACTCTTGCAGCACTGGTCATGCAGGAACTACCCGTAGGTTTCCCAAAGCTGCTCGTATCGACCATGGCTTCCGGCAATACGTCGAATCTCGTGGGTATAAAGGATATCACCATGATGTTCTCAGTTGCGGATATCATGGGTTTGAACATCGTAAGCAGAAAGATCCTCGGCCGCGCAGCCGGGGCAGTATGCGGCATGGCCCAAACCGAGATTGAACAGGAAAAGAGCGAGCGTCCCCTCATAGCGATCACGACCGTTGGCATTACCACACCGGGAGCAATGAAGGCGAAGGAGGTTATAAATAAGGCTGGATTCGACACCATTGTTTTCCATGCGGTTGGTACAGGCGGAAGAGCAATGGAGTCGCTGATGAAGGAGGACCAGATCAATGGGGTACTCGACCTGGCCACAATCGAGGTTATTCAGGAGATGCTCGGCGGCTATCTCGCCGCAACTCCAGAGCGAATGACTGTTGCCACAGGCCTGGGTATTCCACAGATTATCTGCCCAGGCGCCATTTCATGCAACACCTATGGTCCTCCGGAAACGATCCCCCAGAAATTCCGTGACAGACAGATGGTACGGCATAGCTCGCTGTACACGAACGT
>JABAOF010001255.1_pt6 | contig 21351 bp, 25 predicted proteins | sample 7062171 | NCBI WGS metagenome assembly JABAOF01 (sample SAMN14538628, study PRJNA623070) | marine sediment metagenome | biome: marine biome [ENVO:00000428]; feature: marine pelagic biome [ENVO:01000023]; material: deep marine sediment [ENVO:00002113] | place: India: Gulf of Khambhat ...
CCCTCGTAGATCTGGGTGATCTTCGCGTCGCGCATGTACTTCTCGATCGGGTACTCCTTCATGTAGCCGTACCCGCCGAAGACCTGCACGGCGTCCGTCGTGACCTTCATGGCCGCGTCGGAGGCGTGGGTCTTACAGATGGCCGAGGCCATTGCGATGTCCTTTGCGCCGGTGTCGATCATGCGGGCGGCCGAGTAGACCAGCGCGCGGGAGGCCTCCACCTGGATCGCCATGTCGGCCAGCATGAACTGCACGCCCTGGAACGAGGCGATGGGGTGGCCGAACTGCTTGCGGACCCGTGCGTAGTGAGCTGCCTCGTCGAGAGCGCGTTGCGCGATCCCGACCGCCTGCGCCGCCACACCGGGGCGCGCGCGATCGAACGTCTTGAGCGCGACGATGAACCCCATGCCTTCGCGGCCGATGAGGTTCTCCTTGGGCACGCGTGCCTCGTTGAAGATCACCTCGCGCGTGGCCGAGGCCCTGATGCCGAGCTTGTTCTCCTTCTTGCCGAATTCGAGGCCCGGCGTGTCCTTGTCCACGATGAACGCGCTGGCTCCCCGGGCGCCCTTGGCCTTGTCGGTGAGCGCGATGACCGTGTAGACCTCCGCCTCGCCCCCATTGGTGATCCACTGCTTCGTGCCGTTCAGGACGTAGTGGTCGTCGTCCTTGGTGGCAGTGGTGCGGATGCGGGCCGCATCGGAGCCGGCATCCGCCTCGGTGATGGCGAACGCTGCCAGCTTCTCACCCCGGGCGATGGATGGCAGGTAGCGCTGCTTCTGTTCGTCGCTGCCGAACAGGAGGATGGGGTAGGTCCCGAGCCCCGTTCCGCCGAGGGCCAGCGCGATGCCGGCGCAGCCCCACGAGAGCTCCTCGGTCACCAGGGCCGTCTCGAGTACCCCGCCGCCCATCCCCCCGTACTCCTCCGGAATCGGAACCGCGAAGATGTCGGCGTCGGCCAAGATCTTCACGATGTCCCAGGGGAACTCCGCGGTCTCGTCGTAGCGCGCCGCGACCGGCTTGATCTGCTCCTCTGCGATCTGATGGCAGAGGTCCTTGATCATTCGCTGTTCTTCAGTGAGGAGATAGTCGATACTCATCCGCGTCCGCTCTCCGTGCGCTTGACCCATCCTGTGCTCCGGGTGGTGGGAGGGCGGGATCGGGAGTCAATCCCGGAGCCGAGGGGATGGGTCGGGTACCAACCTATCGAGGATGACCGGAGGAGGCCACCCGGCAGGCTCGCTCGGAGGCATGGCGAGACACCCCGAGTTAGGCTAGGTTGTATCCCTTTCGACGGCTCTGTGACCGGAGGACTCCGTGAGACACGCACAGAGGACGGTACCACGCTGGGCGCTCATCTTGGGAGCGTCGAGCGGGTTCGGCGAGGCCACTGCCAGGGAGCTGGCGAAGGCCGGGTACGACATCTGCGGCGTGCATCTGGACCGGGGCGCTGGCAAGCAGCGCGCCAAGGACATCCAGGAGGACATCGAGTCCAGCGGTCGGCGAGCCCTGTTCTTCAACGTGAACGCGGCGGACGAGGAGAAGCGCAACGAGGTGCTGAACGCGCTCGTCGACGACATCGAGAAGAACGGCGGCACGGTCGCGGTTCTCATGCACTCATTGGCGTTCGGCACGCTCAAGCCGTACATCGCGGACGACGCGGTCACGAAGCGGGGCATGAACATGACGCTCGACGTCATGGCCCACTCGCTGGTCTATTGGGCGCAGGAGGTGGTCGCGCGCAACCTGATGACCGAGGGTGGGCGCATCTTCTGCATGACCTCGTCAGGCTCGAACCGGGTTATCCCCTCCTACGGCGCCGTGTCGGCGGCGAAGGCCGCGCTGGAGTCGCACGTGCGCCAGCTCGCGGTGGAGCTCGCGCCCTACGGGGTGACGGTGAACGCCCTGCGAGGTGGGGTGACCCGGACTCCGGCGGCGGAGCGCATCCCGGAGAGCGACGCCCTGTTCGTGGAGGCGGTGCACCGCAACCCGCACAAACGGCTCACTACGCCTGAGGACGTGGCGCAGGCGATCGTGGCCCTGTCGAAGCCGGGCACAGATTGGATCACCGGCAACGTGGTGAACGTGGACGGTGGGGAGGAAGTCTCGGGCTAGGGTCGGCTAGCGGCTCTTGAGGCGGAGCTGCTCCAACTCCTCCTCGAGCAGCTCCAGGCGCTGCAGCACCTCGTCCTCTTCGGGCTCGGACGCCACGATCGGCACGCCCCGGCGGTTCAGCAGGGTCTCCACCAGGGCGTCGGTGTACCCCACCACGGCGTGCGAGATGCCACGGTCGAGTATCCGGTTGAGCCGCAGCACGGCCGCCATCGACTGGCGGGCTGGGAGTGTGGCAACCGTTTCTGAGAGGTGGTGGATCAGGATCTCGCGGAGCTGCTGCAGCTCCTCGACCACCTCGCCGGCGGCAAGGCCGCGGTTGGCTGCGGTCTGGCCATACACCTCGCTGGCGGTGAACCACAGTTCCGCCACCTGGCGCCGCAGGGGGCCGGCGGACTCGATGAGGATGTCGACGAGGAGCGCGAGGTGGCGCTCGACCGTGGGGGTGCGGACGTGCGGGGCCTCCCGTACACGTCTCGTGACCCATTGAGCCCACTGCTCAATGAGCCGGTCGCGGCTCCCGTGAAGCGCGCGGCTCACGGCCATGAGGGCCGGATTGGACGGCCGCATCGTCAGGCCCATGCCGCGGTTCCCAGCTGACTACACACGAGATACGGAATTTAATTTCGGGTCCACGGGGAGGTCAAAGCACGCCATGGCAACCGTTACCAAAACCCCTTTCGAGCTGGTCGGCGCCGATGGCGGACCGCTGCGGGGAGGGGTCCGCACCCAGGAGTTGGGCGCGGGCCGCCCGGCGGTGATCATCTGCCACGGGTTCAAGGGCTTCAAGGACTGGGGCTTCTTCCCCCACGTCGCCGAGCGGCTGGCACGAGCCGGGATGACGGCGGTCTCGTTCAACTTCTCGGGGAGCGGGGTGGGCCCCGACGGGGAGTCGTTCTCGGAGCCCGAGCGCTTCGGGCGCGCCACGTATTCGGGCGACCTGAAGGACCTGGAGACGGTGAGCGCTGCGCTGCTGGGCGGCACACTGGTCGAAAGGCTGGCCACGCCGACGGCCCTGGGGCTGTTCGGCCACAGCCGGGGCGGAGGCCTGGCGATCCTGTTCAGCGCGCGGCACAGCGAGGCCAAGGCCCTCGTGACCTGGGCGGCCATCGGCAGTCTGATCCGCTGGGACGAGGCGACGCTGGCCCAGCTGCGGGAGGAGGGGCGGATCGACGTCGTGAACATGCGTACCGGTGACGTGTTGCCCGTTTACCGCGACGTGCTCGACGATTACGAGGCTCACAGGGAAGGCAAGCTGAATCTCGATGGAGCAGCGGCCGAGATCCGGGTGCCCTGGCTCATCGTGCACGGCGAGGAGGACGAAGCCGTGTCGCTGTCGGACGGAGAGAAGCTGCACGGCCTGACGAGAGGATCGGCCCGGCTGGAGCTCATCGCCGGGGGCACGCACACATTGGGCGCGCGCCATCCGTGGGCGGGATATACTGCCGAGCTGCAGCGGGGGATGGACCTGACTACGGAGTGGTTTACCCGCCACCTGCTGTGACGGGCTGAAGAGCGACCGGGCGGCCCCAGCGTGGAGCCGCCCGGCGTTTGCTACAGGCCGGCCGCGTAGAGCGGATCTACCGTTTTCGAACGACCGGCGTGCACTGCCACCAGACGCCGGCGCCGCAGCAGCAGGCTGGCTGCGGTCGCCGCCGCGACCGTGGCGAGAGCGAGCAGTCCGACACCGAAGCTTCTGATACGTACCTCCCTGAGAAAGTAGCGCGTCGCGGTCAAGGGCAATCGCCCGCAGACAATATAGTGAGCGGCGCAAGAGAGTCAGTGCGCCCGGACACATACTACACTTGGGCTCGTGTTTCGGTTCACGCGACATACTGCCTCGGTTCCAACGCTGCCTCGGTCTACCCAACGGCGCGCGGCAGTACATTGCACTGCAATGGAACGGACCACCGATCCCGTGCGGCATTGCACCCAGTGACACATCCCAAGCTCGAACGCCTGCGTCAGCGCCTCGTGACTCACGTCCCCGAGCGCGCCACCGGACCGGGCAAGATCGAGGCGGCAGTGGCGATCGTGCTCGCGCCCGGCGAGGCCGGCGACCTGGACCTCCTGTTCATCAAGCGCGCCGAAGAGCCGGCCGATCCGTGGTCGGGGCAGATGGCGCTGCCGGGTGGGAGGCGTGAGGAAGGCGACGCGGATCTGCTGACGACGGCCACGCGGGAGACGTTCGAGGAGACAGCGGTCGTGCTGCCGCGCGACTGCCTGGTGGGCGAGCTGGATGACCTGGCTCCGGTGACGCCGGTACTCCCCCCGGTGGTGGTGCGTCCCTTTGTGTTCGGCCTGGAGGAGAGACCAACCGTCACCCCCAGCCCGGAGGTGTCGCTCTACGTCTGGACCTCGCTGAGAGAGCTGCCGCACCGGGCGGCCCAAAGCGAGGTGACCGTGCGCGGATCCCAGCGCACCGTGCCGTCCTACCTCGTGGGGCCTCATGTGGTGTGGGGCATGACCCATCGTATCATCAGTCGTTTCATGGACTTAACCCGCTGACCCTCGGCGGGAACTTGATCCGGTAGGGGAGCCTTCGCAAATTTAGGCAGGCATAATTCTGGGATTCAGGCCCGGGAAAACGTCCCCCCCGAGGTAGGTCCATGAGCGCCGACGCGAAGTCCACCGGATACAGCCGCTCCACCGAAGACTACCTCAAGGCGATCTACGAGCTCGAGGCGCAGGGCTCGCCGGTGCAGACCAGCGCCATCGCGGAGGCGCTGGACGTCGCGCCGCCCTCGGTGAGCGGGATGGTGAAGCGACTTTCGGAGTCAGGGCTCCTGGAGCACGAGCCCTATCGTGGCGCGCACCTCACGGCGGCGGGGCGCCGAGCCGCGCTCAAGATGGTGCGTCGGCACCGCATCGTTGAGACCTACCTCACGCAGAAGCTCGGCTACGACTGGGACTCCGTGCACGACGAGGCCGAACGCCTGGAGCACGCCGTGTCGGACGGGCTGATCGAGCGGATGGCCATGGCGCTCGGCAACCCGCGGTACGACCCGCATGGCGCCCCCATTCCCACTCCGGATGGCGAGATCGAGGAGCAGGACCTCTTGCTGCTCACAGACGTGCCGGTGGGTAGCATGGCCGAGCTTCGCATGGTGAGTGACCGCGACCCCGCGCTGCTGCGCTACATCGCCTCGCTGGGTCTCAAGGTGGGCGTGGCCTTCGAGGTTATCGGCCGTCAGCCGTTCAAGGGGCCGGTCACGATCCGGCTCCCGGGCAGCCCGCCCCGTGATCAGGCAATCGGCCACGAGTTGGCCCTGGCCCTGCAGTGTTGGGAGCTAGAGGGGGAAGTGGGATAGACCCGGGGACGGGCAACTGGTGTTCCAGGGGCCCGCCGCGGCCGCCCCGCCATGCCGTCTACCTCACGGCGCTTCCCACGGTGGGTCGTGCTGCCACAGCGCGCCGGCCTGATTGGGGCCGCAGGGACCCGCCCAGGGGTCGGCCAGCTCGTAGAATCCGGTTCCCCAGACCTCGAAGTGTAGGTGCGGGCCGCTGGAGTTCCCGGCGCTGCCGGCTTCCCCGATCTTCTCTCCTTGCTGCACGGTCTGACCCGGTGACACCACGATCGAGTTCCGCTTGAAGTGATCGTAGCGGGTCGCGAACACGCCGGGGATGCCGGAGTGCCGGATGACAACGACGTTGCCACCGGCGAAGCACCAGAAGCAGCAGCACGTTCCGATTCCGCAGTAGTCTCCCAGCCCGGTGCACACCGTGTGGCCCTCGTTCATTCCCGGCGAGAGGGGGCTGCCGGGTGCTTGGCAGTCGGGCTCAGTCGCGTTGGGACAGCGATCGTACTTCCCGTCGAATACCCACAGCACCGTGCCGTCGGCAGCGGCGAGCACGTCCACGCCGGCGTCCATCTGGCTCCACGTCATGCTGATGTCGGTGCCCTGATGCCCGGTGTATCCCGGCTGGCCGCAGTTGAATGCCGTGCCGTCACCATCGATGTCGGGGTAGCCGATTGAGGCCGAGCACGTCTGCCCTGGGACGCAGTCGATGGGCCACGCGAGCGGCCCGGGCAGCGCCACGGTGACCTCGGCCCAGCCGCTCACTCCGCTGAGCGTCGCCGTGATCATGGCCACTCCGCCGGCGACCGCAGTGACCAGGCCGTCCCCGTCCACGGTCGCCGCAGACCGATTGGATGAGTTCCACGTGAAGCTGGCGTCGGGGATCACGTTGCCGCTTGCGTCACGTGCCACAGCGGTGAACCGAGTCGTGTCGCCAATACTGGTGAGCGTAGCGCTCGCGGGGCTCACTTGGACGCTGGCGACCTGGATCGGGCTGGTGCCGTCGCCACAGGGGGCCAGGAGCATCGCTGCCACGGCCACGATGACGGCCTGCTTGCGCTTCGTCACGATCCCATCCTCCCCCGGAAGGCCTCCCTGCGTGCAAAGCTGGGCGACAGCACTCTGAGCGCAAGAACCCCTTGGGGACGACCGGCATTGGCAGCCACGCCACGTCAGTACGACACCGATATCCCGAGTGTAAGCCCGCTGGCCTGCGGGACGATGCTCACCCGCACGACCTCCATGGGCACGTTCTCCCAGCGCTCGGTCTTGATGAGGGCTCCCACGAGCGTACCGAGCGGTACACCGATCAACATGCCGGCGGCCCCTGTCATCGCCACGCATTCTCCCTTGCTGAAGAGCGAGTCCTCGCACGCGGCGGCGCCGGCGAGCGTGCCGATGGCGATTCCCGAGACCGTGCCGACCCACATGCCGGTCTTCCAGTTGGACTTCTTCCCCTGGCTCACCTCCAACCGTGTTATGTCGGCCACGGCAACCGACCATGAGTCCGAGCCGCCATCGGTGGCACGCTGCAACACCAGCGTATCCCTCGCGAGATCGGAGATGGCACCCACGTGCTTCCCGTCGATGCGCACGCGGATGCCTTCGGAGAGGTCCTGGTTCTGCTGGGCGGCCAGTGAGGCTGGCATAATGATGACGAGAGCGAGGAGAGGCATGTAGCGACGCACGGTCGGCTCCTGTTCGAGACGCGGACAGGCTGCCGACGCTCCGTCAAGCGACCGTCAAGCCGAGATCAGGCGTCCTTGGAGCGCTCCAGCCCCCAGAGGATTCCCGCCAGCCGCTTGTCCCGTGCGGGCTTGATCACGTCCACCTGCTCCTCATAGGCCCGCTCGATCAGGCTGATCAGCCTGCGCTGTTGCTCGGGCTCGAGGTGCGACCAGGTCGGCAGGTCCTCCCAGATGGTCTGGAATGTCTGCAGGAGCTGCTGCAGGAAGCCCGCTACGCCGCGGTTCCCGGCGGCCAGATGGTAGGTGAGATGGGGTCCGGCCGCTGCCCACCCGAGGGCTGGGCCGAGTGAGATCGCCCGGTCGAGGTCGTCCACGTCAATCACGCCGTTCAACACGAGGTCGATCGCCTCGCGCCACACCGCTGCGGCAATGCGGTTGGCCACCGCGCCCGGTACCTGCTTCCTGATCACCACGGAAATGCGGCCGAGGGCGTGGAGCCAGCCTTTGACCAGCTCCACGAGGCCGGCGTCGGTATCTGAGCCGGGCACGATCTCGACCAGCGGGATGAGCTCCGGGGGGTTGAGGGGGTGGACGATGAAGCAGCGTCCCTTGCGGAGGCAGCGTGCCGCGATGTCGCTGGGGCCCAGCCCGCTGGTGGAGCTCGTGATGGCCCGAGCTTTTCCGGCCACCGACTCGATGGCCTCGAACATCTTCTGCTTGGTGCCGAGGTCCTCGGGTCCAGCCTCGATCACCCACTGGGCGTCGTCGCAGGCCTCGAGGATCGAGCGACCGAGCTTGAGGCTCGTAACGCCGGCCTCGACGGTTGCCTCGTCGGCTTGCTTGAGCAGGGCGAGCGCGCGGGCGCGCGCGATCACCTCCTCCTTGGCGTCGAGCAGCGCGCTCATCTGAACGTCGTAGAGCGAGACGGGCCAGCCGTGCGCCGAGCACAGCGCTGCCCACCCCCGTCCCATACCCCCGGCACCGACTACCGCGACACGTACCTGCGCGTCAGCCATGTCTCTCCTCCGTCGTGCGGAGCCTTCTGGCTCGGCCGGGGGCCCACCTTCGCGAACTGCCGGCGCAGCCGGGATGCGGGGCGCGGGGGACCTCTCGACAGGGGCTTCCGACGCACCGGCCCACCACCCCGTACCTCTCACTCCACCCACCTGTACCGCCCCCGGAAGCCCCTGCTTAACGAGGCCCCTTATCGCCCTCACGCCTCCAGCTCCTCGCCGAACACCCGCCCCAGCAGCTCCCGCATTCTCGGGATGTCGACCCGAACCGCTACCTGAGTCGGCACGCCGTCGGGGCTCTCGACCGTATGCCCCCGGTGCTCGCCGTCCTCAAGGTTCACGTCGAGCGGTAGTTGCGCCAGGGTGAGGAGACCGGGGGAGAGGATCTCGCCCAGCGGCAGCACGTCGTTCACGACGCAGCCGTGGAGCCGCTCTTGCGCCACGTGGAACTCCACGTAGAAGCGGAGCGCATGGCCCAGCCACGCCGTGTGGGGTTCGCTCGAGTCCGCCAGCCGCTGCACCTCCGCCGCCGTGAGCGTCATCCTGCGGGTAACGTCGAGCCCCACCATCTCGGTGGGCAATTCCGAGCGCAGCACCACTCGTGCCGCCTCGGGATCGCTCCAGGCGTTGAAGTCGGCCCAGCGGTTGGCGTTGCCCCGTTCGTGGATGTTGCCGAACATGCCGAGGTGCCGTGTGACCCTCTGGCGCACGAGCTCGGGATCGGCTTCGAGGGCGTGCGCGAGATTCGTGAGCGGCCCCAGTGTCACCAAGGTCACGCGCGCAGGTGCGGCTGCCAGCACTTCCAGCAATACCCTCGGGTTGGCGGCCGTCGGCTCGGGCTCCGGCACCGGCGCGTAGCCGACCCCGGTGGGGCCATGCGTTTCGGGAGCCGTCACCAGATTGCGCACCACGGGCCGGTCGGCGCCGGGGCGAACCGGAATGTCAGAGCGGCCCACCAGCTGTAGCAGCGTGCGGGCGTTGCGCGTGGTCGCGTCGAGGGTCGCGTTGCCGTAGGTTGTCGTGACCGCCACCACCTCGAGCTCGGACGAGCGGGCCGCGAGAGCGAGAGCCACCACGTCATCGATGCCCGGGTCGGTGTCAATAACGATCGGCAGGCGCGTGTGGCTGGCGTGCATAGATGCCTAAGATATGTTTGACGACGCCCGGAGCGGAGCCGTCAGATCTATGAGCTTCCCACGCCCCTTCTACCGCTGGCGACCACACCCCTGGCACGGGCTCGACGCGGGCCCGAACCCGCCGGCGCTGGTGCACGCCTACATCGAGACCTCGCCCTTCGATCTCGTGAAATACGAGGTGGACAAGGAAACGGGCTACCTCCGAGTCGACCGGCCGCAGAAGACCTCGTCACAACACCCCACACTGTACGGCTTTATCCCACGCACCTACTGTGGCGAGCGCGTGCGCGACCTGATGAGCGACGCTCAACGGGGAGACGGAGATCCGCTGGACATTTGCGTCGTGAGTGAGCGGCCCATCGAGCGTGCGGAGATGATCGTGACTGCGCGCGTCGTGGGCGGGCTACCGATGCTGGATCACGGCGAGGCGGACGACAAGATCGTCGCCGTACTGGAGAACGACCCGTTCTGGGGCGGCGTCGAGAGCATCGGCGAGATGCCGCACGCGCTGATCGAACGACTGCGCCACTACTTCATGACGTATAAGTCGATGCCAGAGGAGCCGGCCGATGTCTCCATCGGTGAGGCGTACGACCGCGACCACGCCGAGCAGGTGATACGCGCGGCGCTGCAAGACTACGAGACCGAGTTCGGGGGTGAATGAGCGGCGACGGGACGGGGAATGCCTGACGACGCAAAGGCCCAGTACGCCGCCCTCGTCGAACAGTTCGGCAAGGGGTGGGAGGCGGGTGAAGCCGAGCACCTGACGGAGGTGTTCACCGAGACGGCGGTGTTCAGCCCCGACCCATTCGCCAAGCCGGTCGAGGGCCGCTCGGCCATTGCGGAATACTGGCGGGACATCCCGTACGAGCAATCGGAGATCTCCTTCCGGTTCGGAGAGATCTACGTGGCTGGCCCCTGGTTCACGACGGAATTCAAGTGCACGTTCAGGCGGCGCCGCACGGGCGAGCCCGTGGACGTGCGTGGCGCGCTGTTCTGCGAGACCGAAGGGGGGAAGATCTCGGAGATGCGCATGTACTGGCACCGGATGCGGGGCTAGGCGTGGAGCTGTTGCTCGGTACGCAGGGCTGGGAGTACGGCGCCTGGGTGGGCCCGTTCTACCCCCAGGGGACCAGGCCGAGGGGGATGCTGGGCATCTACGGGAGGGCGTTCTCCACGGTGGAGGTGGAGTCCTCTGCGTACGGGCTCCCGTCAGATCCCGCCGTGCAGAGCTGGTGCCGGGACACGCCACCGGGCTTCAAGTTCGCGCTACGAGTCCCACAGGCCATCACGCACGAGCGACGCCTCACCGACACCGATACGCTGGTCCGCCGGTTCCTAGACCGGGTGAGTCCCCTGGAGGATCGCCTGGGGCCGATCCTCATCCAGCTGAGTCCCGCCTTCCGGCCCACGGGCGGCAATCAGACGGTGCTGGAGAAGTTCCTGCGGGCTCTCCCGCGGGGCTTCCGCTGGGCGGTGGAGTTCCGCCATCCCGGGTGGACCACGCCGGCGGTCGCCGAGTTGCTGCGCTGGCAGAACGTAGCGACCGCGCTGGTGGACGGTCGCTGGATCCGGCGGGAACAGATGATGGAACTCGCGATCGAGCCCACCGCCGACTTCGCATACGTGCGGTGGCTGGGTACCGGGAAGCGACTAGTGGACTTCTCATTCGCGCAGCTCGATCGGGACCGGGAGATCGAGCTGTGGGCCGAGACCGTCCGTACGCTCGCCGGTCGGGTCAACAGGATCTACGGCTACTTCAGCAATCACTTCCAGGGCCACGCGCCACACAGTGCGCGAGCGTTTCAGCGGCTCGTGGGCCAGGAGCCCGTGAGTCCCGAGGCATTGCGCGAGCAGGTGGAACTCTTCTAATTACGGCACTTCTGGGAGAGGAGGCTTGTGGCGTCCCGGACAGTCCTCTTCATAGACGACGACACCGATGTCCTGCGCACGCTCGGTGATTATTTCGAGCGCATGGGACACGAGGTGTATCGCGCGCCGTCGGGTAAGGAGGGGATCGAGATCTGGAAACGCGTCCAGCCCGACGTGACGGTGCTCGACCTCTACATGCCCGAAATGAACGGACTGCAGGTGCTCGAGCAGCTGGGGCACCGTAAGGCGATGGTGATCATGCTGACGGCCTACGGTGACGTGGAGTCGGCGGTCGAAGCGATGCGGCTGGGCGCCGAGAACTTCCTCACCAAGCCCATCGACATGTCCCATCTGGTGCAGGCGGTCGAGAAGGCGGGCGAGAAGACCAGCCTGCACCGCGAGGTGGTCGAGCTGCGCGAGCGTCTGACCCCGAACATCAGGCGCCGTGTGTTTCGCGTGGCCCTCTTACTGGTCCTGATTCTCATCTCGGTGGCTCTAGGTCGCCTGATCGGTAACCGCGGTGGCGAGGCGCGGCCGCGCGAACCGATTCCTGTGCCGGTCGACTCGGCACCTAACCCGGCACCAGCGCCCGCCGCTGCCGTCGGTCCTTAGGGCAGGCCCTGGGCACGCCCTCGAAGACGGACACGAACTGGCGACGCGGGGCACCGCGTCGTTTTCTTTTCCCCATATGTGCTTCAGAGCGATACTGAGACTGGCCGGGTTGCTGCTCGTCGCTGTGCTCGGGTCACGATCGTTGGCGGCTCAGGACCCTGCCGATCCTGAGATCGTTCTCGCCACGACGACGTCGGTGCGCGATGCCGGACTCCTCCAGGAGCTCCTTCCGGTGTTCGAGCGAACCAGCGGCTACCGTGTGAAAGTGATCGCCGTGGGGAGCGGCCAGGCCATGGCGCTGGGAAGGCAGGGCGAGGCCGATGTTTTGATCCTGCACGCTCCCGCCGAGGAGCAGGAGTTCATGCTGGAGGGCTTCGGGACCGAGCGCCACGCGTTGATGCGCAACGAGTTCGTGATCGTCGGACCGGCAAACGATCCCGCAGCGGCGCGTGGGGCGGATGCGGTGGCGGCCCTGCGGTCCATCGCTCGAGCCGACGTGCTGTTCGTCTCGCGGGCCGATCAGTCAGGCACGCACATCAAGGAGTCGATGTTGTGGGAGCTCGCGGGAGTGGGACCCGAGCGCTCCCGGTACCGCGAGTCGGGGCAGGGGATGAGCGCCACTCTGCAGATCGCGAACGAGCTGCAGGCCTACACGCTGAGCGACGTCGGGACCCTACTGAGCCACGAGTACCCGCTCGAGCTCGAGATACTGGTGCAGGGCGACTCGCTGTTGGCCAATCCGTACCACCTGGTGCTCGCCAGCTCCGAGCGGTTCCCGTGGCTCAACCCGTCCGGCGCGCGGGCCCTGCGCGACTACCTGCTAGCGCCGGACACACAACGCGCTATTGGCGCGTTCAGGCGGGGGCAGTACGGGCGGTCGCTGTTCCTGCCGGCAGTGAAGTAGTGTCGCTCCCGGCGGCGGTCTCAGAGCCCCGAGCTTCCGCGCGGCGCGCGGGGCTTCGCAGTTGAGTGACAAGTATGGTCAACAATGGTGCAGCCATTCGGTCGCTCGGGGCGTTACCCAGATAGAGTCCCAGCAACGGAGGCCGCGATGAGCACGAACGTCGTGTTTCTCCTCCTTACCCCACCCGCGGTTGCGCTCGGCCTGTACGTGTATCGCAGGGATTACCGGCGGTATGGCAAGACGACGGTGCCGGGCGTGATCCTCCTTCTCGCGGGGTGGTTCATGCCGATGTGCGTCGTGGGGTATTCCCTGCCGTGGGTCTTCCCGCCCGAGACCACGATGCAGCACGTCGGGTGGGGGATCATCGTCCTGTCGCTTGTGCTCTGCGTGATTCCGCTGCACCGGTTCAAGCGCGGGATGTGGATCGGCAGGAACGTAGACGAGCTCGTTACTGACGGCGTGTACCGGTTCAGCCGCAATCCACAGTACGTGGCCACCACCTTGATGCCCTTTGGGTACGCGCTGACGGGCTGGTCCGTGATGGCCTGGGTAGGTGTGGTCCTGGTGTGGCTCACGATCCATCTCACGGCGCTCGTCGAGGAGGAGCACCTCGAGCGGACCTTCGGCGACGAGTACCGGCGGTACAAGGAGCGCACCCCGCGGTACCTGTTCGTCTGACCTCCGCCCGGCTGGCACTGGCTCCCGTTCCCCGCCTTACCCCCCTCCCGCCATCCCGCCTATCTTCATCCCATGCCCGATCTCCACCTCGTGGTCGCCCAAACCCGCCCGCGCAAGGGCGATTACGCCGAGAACCTGCGGCAGGTGGGCGGCGTGTTCGGGCAGGTGGCGGGCATGGAAGAGCCGCCGGGACTCGTCGTGTTCCCCGAGACGGCCCTTACCGGCTACTTCCTCGAGGGCGGCGTCCGCGAGCTCGCGGTCACGGCGGGGACTCTGTTCCGCGATTTGACCGCGCAGCACGCCCTCTCCGGCGCTCCGCCGGTGGACGTCGTGATCGGCTTCTACGAGGAGTTCAGGAACCGCTACTACAACTCGGCGCTGTACGCGTCGCTGGGCGGCGCCCAGCCGGGAATTCGGCACGTGCACCGCAAGGTGTTCCTCCCCACGTACGGGCTATTCGACGAGGAGCGCTTCGTGGACCACGGGCACGGGGTACACGCGTTCGACACCCAGTGGGGGCGGATGGCGCTCGCGATCTGCGAGGACGCCTGGCACTCGATAGTCCCGATGCTGGCGGCGCTTGACGGGGCGCAGCTGCTCCTCGTCCCCAGCGCGTCGCCGGCGCGCGGAGTGGCGCCGGATGTGGAGCGAGGCCATGACCCGGAGAGCCGGCCCACCAGTGTCAGGCGCTGGGAGATCCTGGCGCGGCAGATCGCCGACGAGCACGGGATGTACGTGGTGTTCGCTCAGCTCGGTGGGTTCGAGGGCGGCAAGGGGCTCCAGGGGAGCTCGCTCGTCGTCGGACCGCGGGGCAATGTACTGGTGCGCGGGCCCCTGTTCGACGAGGCGCTGCTCAGCGCCAGGCTCGATTACGACCAGATCACCCGGGCGCGCTCCGAGCAGCCGCTGCTGGCCGACCTGGAGCTCCAGCTGCTGAACCTCCTCAAGGCGTCTGAGACCGCCCGCCCTACCCTCGAGTACGACCCGGAGGACGAGTGTCCTCGCACGCCGAAGCCCTCCAAGCCGGCGAAGCACGAGGTGCGCACCGTATCCGGGGTCGGCGATTCGCTGATGATCGATCCGGCCCTCACCGAGCGCTGGCTGGTGAGCTTCCTGCGGGACGAGGTAGTGCGGCGCCGGGGCTTCGAGAAGGGGATCGTGGGACTCTCGGGCGGCGTGGATAGCACGGTCACGGCCGCCCTGGCCGTGCGGGCGCTCGGCAGGGAGAATGTGATCGGTGTGCGCATGCCCTACCGGACGTCGAGCGAGGAGAGCCTGGCGCACGCCGAGCTGGTGGCCCGGGAGTTGGGCATCGAGCTCCTGACAGTTGACATCACCGGCGCCGTGGACGGCTACCTCGAGGCTGCCGATCGCGACGCCGACCCCACGCGCCGTGGCAATGTGATGGCGCGGATGCGGATGATCACGCTGTTCGATCTCTCCGCGAAGTACCGCGCACTGCCACTCGGCACGGGTAACAAGACCGAGCGGTTGCTGGGGTACTTCACCTGGCACGGCGACGACGCGCCGCCGGTGAATCCCCTGGGCGACCTGTTCAAGACCCAGGTGATGGCGCTGGCGCGGCATCTCGAGGTCCCGGACGCGGTCCTGGGCAAGCCGGCGACGGCCGACCTGGTCACCGGCCAGACCGACGAGGTCGACCTGGGGGTCACCTACGACAGCGCGGATCGTATTCTCTACTGGCTCCTGTTGGGCTACGGGCAGGGCCAGATCGCCGCGATGGGCTTCGAGGCGCGCGAAGTGGAGATCGTGAGCAGTAGGCTCCACACGACGCACTGGAAGCGGCGCTTGCCCACCGTGGCGATGGTGAGCAGCACCACGATAGGGGAGAGCTACCTCAGGCCGGTAGACTACTGAATCCCACGCGTCTCAACCTCAAGCCCACGAGGAGAGCACCGTGACTCAACAGCAAGGGCTTTCACCGTCATCCCTTCGCTCGAACGTGGAGGCGGATGTTGCGCGGCAGCTCACGAGACTGAGCGACATCGTTCGGCACATCGCCTTTGCGGGCGTCGCCTGCATTTGGGTGCTGCGGCACGCGGGTAGCTCCGGGCCGGAGCTCACGATCGAACTGGCAGTGGCCGGCTTCTTCCTGATTTGCGCTCTGGGCACAGACCTGCTGGAGGCCGGACTGCGGGTGATCGTGAGCGCCCGCGGCGGCCCGCTCTCGCTCGACGTCTACGAGTCGGGCAAGGGTTGGCGCTACTGGATCAAGGGGTCCCCGGAACGCCTGCTCCTGTTCCTCAAGCTCGGCCTGGTGATCATGGCGTACTTGTGGCTCCTGGCACATCTCTACGGCATCATCGTGGAGTTGCAGATCGTCTGATCGTCTATCGCAGGCGAACCATGCCGTTCACGTATGTCATCGATCCCGATCGCAACCTCGTCTCGATCGAGGCGAGGGGGAAAATCACGCACGAGGAGGCCCTGGCTACATTCGACGAGGTGGTGGCGCACCCGGAGTACCGGCCCGACATGGGGGTGCTGTCGGATCACCGCGAGCTGGAAACGGTGATGAGCGTGGAGTTCGTCAAGGCGTTCCTGAGGCGTGTGCAGCGGCGGGAGGATGTGTTCCGCGGCGCCAGGTGGGCATTCGTGGAGCGGGGGCTGGTGCGGTACGGGATGGCGCGCATGACCTCGATTCTGTCCGATGCCCTGGGGGTCGAGTTGCGCGCGTTCCGCAGCATGTCCGAGGCCCGCAGGTGGCTCGGCGTAGAGGAAGATTGATGGCGCCCGGGCGCGACCTCACCCCTCGCCCGGTCCGCGAGTCTCAAACCACCATGACCGAGCTCATGATGCCGAACATGGCCAACAATCTCGGCAATGTGTTCGGTGGAGTGATCCTGTCCTTAGTGGACCGGGCGGCGGCCGTGGCTGCGATCCGTCACGCGGGTGGCCCGTGCGTCACGGTCTCGGTCGACAAGGTCGACTTCCGCCAGCCCATCCACGTGGGCGAGCTCGTGATTGCCAGGGCGAGCGTGAATTTCGTGGGGCAGACGTCCATGGAGGTCGGTGTGCGGGTCGAGGCGGAGCACGTGCCCTCCGGCGGACGGCGCCACACCAACAGCTGCTACCTCACGTTCGTGGCCATCGACGAGAACGAAAAGCCACGCCGCCTCCCCCAGGTGGTGCCGGAGAGCGACGACGAGAAACGGCGCTACGAGGCGGCGCAGGCCAGGCGGGCGCGGCGGAAGCGGGCCGGGGAGGGATGAAGTACCAGAGAGTCGTGGCGGTGTTGAGCGGGGGTGGGGCCAAGGCAGCCGCCCACGCCGGCGCGATGCGAGCGCTGGAGGAGTGGAACTTGAAGCCCGCCCACTACGTCGGCACGTCCATGGGCGCCGTGGTGGCGGCCATGTTCGCCTGCGGACTCGGCTACGATGAGGTGCTGAAGCGCATGCTCCTCATCTCGCGCAACGATGTCGCCACGCCATCTGCCTCGCTGTTCCTCGGGCCGTTCGCCACGAGCCTCCTCTCGGGGAAGAAGCTCAAGCAGGCGATCCGTGACCTGGTCCCGGCGGATAGGTTCGCCGAGCTCGAGACCCCGCTCACGGTGACGGCGGTGGACAGCCACACCGGCCAGCTCGCGTTGTTCGGGGAAATGGGGTTCGAGCGGGTCTCTCTCGTGCAGGCGCTGTACGCCTCCTGCGCGCTTCCCATCTACTACCCGCCGGCGACCATCGAGGATCGGGAGTTCGTGGATGGCGGGCTCAGGGCGGTGCTGCCCCTGGACGTGGCAAAGGCCCTCGAGCCGGACCTGATCGTCGCCTCGGAGGCAGGCCCCTCCTTCTTCGCCGATCCGGTGGAGCCGACGCTTCCGGTCCCGCCCATGATCACCGCGCATAACGAGTCCATGCGGATCCTCATGGCAGCCCAGACGGAGGAGACCATCGCCCGCTGGAGGAACGGTCCCGTGCCCCTGGTGTTGGTGCGACCGCGGCTCGGGCAGGGCGCAACGTTCGCTCTGAGCAGCGTCGTGGCGTACGTGGAGGAGGGGTACCGAACGGCGCAGCGGGCGCTGCGGGATTACCTCGACCCGGAGTGAACGGGCTCACCCCTTGCCTGGCGGCTCTCTAGTTACCTTTCAGCGCATGCCGAACGCGGGGCACTCTTCCATCCCCTCCGGACGCCCCGCTGGGAGGTGCGCTCATGGGTGAGAAGAGGGCTGCTCGGTACTTCACGCTGGAAGAGGCCAACGCCACGATTCCGTACATCTCCCGCATCGTGGAGGACATAGTGGCGGAGTACGAGAAGTGGCGCGACTGCATCTTCCGCTATGAGGTGATCGCGGCCAAGAGCACTTCCGACGGCGAGACTGAGGCGCAGGAGGAGCTCCGCCGGGAAGTGGACGATATCGCCCAGCGCATCAACGCCTACATCGACGAGCTCACCCAGGTCGGTTGCATCTTCAAGGGCTTCGACGGCGGGCTGGTGGACTTCCGCAGCCGCATCGACGGCCGGGAGGCCTTCCTCTGCTGGAAGCTGGGCGAGCCCGAGGTCCAGCACTGGCACGAGCTGGACGCCGGATTCGCCGGCCGCCAGCCGTTGGTGTCCGAGCTTTAGAAGGGAGAATCCGACTAGTGGTCCTCTTCGTCCACATGCTGGGCATCGCGTTCTGGATCGGCGGGGCTCTCGTGGCCCTCGTCGTCGATTATGGGGTGAAGGCGGAGGCCCCGGAGCTTCGGGCGGGGGTGGCGCGGCAGCTCGCGCGGGTGCACACCATGGTGATCGGCCTCGGCGCCCTACTGGCTTCGGCGACCGGCGTGCTGCTCGCCCTGGGGCTGGAGACGAGTGAGCGGGCCGAGGCCATGCGGGAGCCCAGAATGTGGCTGATGCAGCTCGCGGGAATCCTGGGCGGGTTGATCGTCCTGTTCGTGGCGCTTCCCACCGCGGTCCGCATGGGCGGTCTGGCCGTCACCACCGAGAGCGGCGGGCTCCTTCCCGCCTTCGAGGTCTATCGCAAGCGTCTCAATGTGGTCACCATCATCGGGTGGGTGCTCGCGGTGGTCGCCCTGTTCGCGTGGGAGGTGCTCTGACGAGCATGCTGGCTGGTGCGTTGCCCACCGCGTTCCCGCTGACTGCACATGGCTGAAGAACGCTGGCGCCTTTCTTCGGCGTACCGCATCCCCATCGAGGGTGCCGCCAAGCTGGACCTGCGGCGCTACCTGGGGCGGGGTTTCCTGCAGGCGGCCACCCACCTGGGCCGCGTCACCTACCTGTTCGTAGAGATCTTTCGCGCCCTTCCCGATTGGCGCATCTGGCTGCCGCGCACCTGGGAACAGGCGTACCAGGTGGGGGTCGGGTCGCTGTTCATCGTGCTGTTGACCGCGGCCTTCGCGGGAGGGGTGACGTCCCTGCAGGCGGGCTATCAGTTCACGGCGACCATTCCGGTCTACTTCGCGGCCGGCGTCATCACGCAGTCGCTCATTCTCGAGTTGGGACCGGTGCTCACCGCGCTCATCCTGGCCGGCCGGGTGGGCGCGCGGTATGCTGCCGAGCTCGGCACGATGCGTGTCACCGAGCAGATCGACGCGCTGGAGAGCCTGGGCCGCTCGTCAGTATCACACCTCGTCATTCCGCGGGTGCTGGCGGGCACATTGATGCTCCCGGTGCTGGTGATCTTCGCCGACCTGACGGGGATCCTGTCGGGCTGGGCCGCGGCCAAGCACACGCTGGACATCACGAATCACGACTTCGTCTACGGCGCACGGTACTTCTTCAAGCCGTACGATTTGTGGTACTCGCTGTTCAAGTCGCTCTTCTTCGGCGTCGCGGTGACATTCGTGCCCTGCTACATGGGGTTCAGCGCGGGGAAGGGCGCCGAGGGTGTGGGCAGGGCGACGACCGGGGCGGTAGTGAGCAGCTCGGTGCTCATCCTGTTCCTGGACGCGTTGTTGTCGGAGTTGCTGCTCTAATGATCGGGAACGCGGAACGCGGAACAGGGAACGGGTCGTGCCGCGGAATGGTGGGAGGCCGTAGCACGTGATCCGCCTGATCGGCGTCCACAAGCGCTTCGGCGACAACATCGTGCTCGACGGGGTGGACTTGAACGTCGAGGTCGGCGAGACGCTCGCGTTGCTCGGCCCGTCGGGCGTCGGGAAGAGCGTGCTGCTCAAGCACATCAACGGGCTGATCCACCCCGACGCCGGCGAGGTGTACGTGGATGGGCAGTCGGTACCGATGCTCGAGCGCAAGGATCTCGCCCGGCTGAGGACCAAGATCGGCTACGTGTTTCAGTTCGGGGCGCTATTCGACTCGCTGAGCGTGTTCGAGAACATCAAGCTGGGGATCACCGACCAGGCCAGCTCGTCCAACGAGCATTACTGTCGGATGCGCGTGCAGGAGTGCCTCGATCTGGTGAACCTCGCGCCCGATACGGCGCTGAAATTCCCCGCAGATCTCTCGGGCGGTATGAGGAAGCGCGTGGGGATCGCGCGGGCCATTGCGGGGCAGCCGACGTACCTGCTGTATGACGAGCCGACGTCCGGGCTCGACCCCGTCAACGCCGACATAATCGACGCGCTGGTCAGGAAGTTGCAGGATGAGCTGGGAGTCACCAGTATCGTGGTGTCGCACGACGTGCGCGGCTCGTTCCGGGTGGGGAACCGGGTGGCGCTGCTCGCCGAGGGGAAGATCCGGCACGTGGGACCGCCGGGTAGCTTTCAGGACTCCCGGGACCCGGCGGTCAGGCAGTTCCTCGAGCGCGACTTCGGTCAGTAAGGACTGAGCGACTAGGGCCATGGATCTCTATTACAAGCAGGAAATCACGGTCGGGGTGCTGGTAATCACCGCGCTCGGGATCATGATTGCCGGGCTGCTGTGGCTCACGAGCCAGGATGTCTTCGGTCGCGGCATGGTCACCGTGCCGGTGCAGTTCCAGACGGTGAGCGGACTCAACAGAGGCGACCCGGTGCAGATCTCCGGTGTGACCGTGGGTGAGGTGCGTGCCGTCCGGCTGGAGGAGATCGGCCGCGTGATGGTGCGCATCCGGGTGGACCGATCCGTGCGGCCGCGGGTGGACGCGCGGGCCGAGATCCGCGCCCTGGATTTCCTCGGCGCCAAGTACGTCGCCTACATGCCGGGGACCGCCGAGCAGTTGCTGCCCGACGATGCCGTCATCGTAGGGCTGGACGAGACGGAGCTTTCCGAGAGCGCCGTCGCGCTGGCCGAAGAGGCCACGCGCACTCTGCTGAGGGCCCAGGACGTCATGAGCGAGGACGTGGTCAATCAGGCCAGGGCCACGCTGGCGGCCGCGGAGCGGGCCATGGACGTGGTGGCGCGGGTGGGGAACGGTCCGATGGTCGAGAGCGCGACCAGCTCGCTCCAGTCGGTGCAGAGCGCGGCCGCCTCGCTCGATTCCATCGTGTCGAACCCGTCGATCCAGGAGTCGCTCAACCAGCTCGACGAGATCACCGAAGGCGTGCATGAGATGACGGACGGCCTGGCGGCGGTTACCCAGCAGCTGGCGCAGTTGCTCGAGCAGATGCGCTCGCCTGAAGGCACGACCGGGCGCCTGATGACCGACAGTACCCTCTACGTGGACATGCACGAGACCCTCGTGGCCCTGCGGAAGCTGCTGGATGACATCCGCGAGCGGCCGGGACGGTACATCAATGTGACGGTGTTCTAGGGAGCCGGGAGCGGACCTCCCAGCCCCCCGAAGCGAGACGCGCGCCCGGTGAGAGCCGGGCGCTTTGCTCTTGGTCAGTGGGGGAGCCTTGCGGAGCCTGGGCCAAGGTGNNGAACTCGATCTTGCGGTCCGCTGCCCGGGCGGCAGGTTATGGCCTGTCAACTGCCGGCGGTCTCGGCGGCCCGCCGCCCGGGTGGCGCCCAGCGCCCGACGCACCCCCAAACGACTGGACGCCGGACCACGGACGGCAGCGCGCGCGGCTTGACGACCGCTTGACGCTGGGACGGCAGGCTGCCTGCCGACTAGACCATCACAGGGGGTGAAGCATGAAGACCGCAGCCAAGCTGGGTGCGCTGCTGGCGGTCCTGTTCGCGGCCGCTTGTTCCGACGCA
>JABAOF010005976.1_pt4 | contig 21351 bp, 19 predicted proteins | sample 7062171 | NCBI WGS metagenome assembly JABAOF01 (sample SAMN14538628, study PRJNA623070) | marine sediment metagenome | biome: marine biome [ENVO:00000428]; feature: marine pelagic biome [ENVO:01000023]; material: deep marine sediment [ENVO:00002113] | place: India: Gulf of Khambhat ...
CTTTTCAAAGTGTGCGCCACGACAAAAACATTCACGCTCTTCTCAGCCGGTCTAAACCCCTCGATAAGCGGGTTCACCTAGGAAGCAGCCTCCTGGCGGGCCTTAATGTAGGCATAGGCATCACCAACAGTGATAATCTTCTCGGCCTCTTCATCAGAGATCTCCGTCCCATATTCTTCCTCCAACGCCATGACGAGTTCGACCAGGTCCAATGAATCCGCTCCCAAATCGTCGACGAACTTGGCCTCTGGGACGACCTCACTTTCGCTGACGCCCAGCTGCTGAACAATAATCTCTTTTACCCGTTCTTCTATGCTCATACAGTTCCTACCTCCTTTGTCTGAGATCCTGCATCTGCATCCTTCGACGCCTCTTTACCTCCATCTCATACGTCGTATCCTTAACATAAAATCGAGGCTTTCCCAACCCCACTTTTCTCTTTTTAGGCGAGTCAGCCTCGCAACGGGTTCCGCCGACAACCACCATGCTCGTGGCTACATGTAGAGACCGCCATCAACCTGAAGCACCTGACCAGTCACGTAAGCAGAAGCGCTTGTCACGAGAAAAAACACGGCTTTGGCAACATCCTCAGGTTTTCCAAGCCGATCAAGGGGTATCAGCTTTTTCAGCTCCTCTTTGACATTCTCCGGAAGGGCCTGTGTCATCGGGGTGTCGATATAACCCGGTGCGACAGCATTGACAGTAATTCCCCTCGAGGCAAACTCCCTTGCCACCGTCTTCGTGAACCCAATGAGCCCGGCTTTCGACGCAGCATAATTCGCCTGCCCCGCGTTACCCATGAGACCCACGACGGAGGCGATGTTAACGATCCTGCCGCTCCGTTGCTTCATCATGTGGCGGATTGCGGCCTTTGTGCAATTGAAAGCCCCCTTGAGGTTCACATCAAGAACCAGGTCCCAATCCTCCTCGGACATACGAAGCATCAAACCGTCTCGAGTAATGCCTGCGTTGTTCACGAGAATATCGATTCGCCCAAGGGCCTCGACCGTCTCCCGAACCATTCGCTCACCATCTTCAAATCGTGCGACATTCGCTTCAATGGCCAGAGCCCGACGGCCGAACTCCTCGATTTCCTTTGCTGTGGCACGAGCCATCTCCAAATTGATATCTGAAATCGCCACGTCACTCCCGTTCCCCGCAAGCATCAGTGCCACAGATCTCCCGATTCCCTGTGCTCCACCGGTAACCAGAGCCACCTTCCCCGAAAGTTCCATCCTATTTAGCCTCTTCCAGGAGCGTTTTGGTCTTTTTCAGGCTTTCCGTGTCCTCCACATTGGCAAGGTGAGCCCCACCATCCATCCGTCTCATCAATCCGAGCAGTACTTTGCTCGGGCCTACCTCAACAAACTTGCGAATCGCCTTTGAAAGCATGGCCCGGGCGGATTCCTCCCAGCGCACTGGGGCACTTAACTGCCGGACCAAGAGCTTGGCAATCCGGTCTCGGGAGGTATTCGGCTGAGCATCCACATTGGCCACAACCGGCACCTTAAGATCCCGGATGACAACCTTCTCCAGGACCTTTTCGAGTCGTTTCCCCGCAGGCTTCATCAGCGGAGAATGGACCGGAGCACTCACGGGGAGGACTATCGCCCGCTTGGCCCCCTTTTCCTTGGCGACGTTTAAGGCTCTCTTGACCGCCCCAGTGTGACCGGAAATAACGATCTGCCCTGGGCAGTTATAGTTCGCCGGGGTGAGGACCTCTCCTTGGGCCGTCTCTTCACAGATCGAATCGACAGTGGCTGCGTCCAACCCAAGCACAGCGCCAACCGCCCCCTCTCCCACAGGAACCGCCTCCTGCATGAATTGGCCTCGGGCACGGACGACTCGGACAGCATCCGCAAAGTCGATAGCCCCACCTGCCACGAGGGCTGAATACTCTCCTAGACTGTGGCCAGCCAAAAGGGTTGGAGATAGGCCCATCTCCGAATCCAAGACTCTCAAAGCCGAAACACTTACGGTCAAGATCGCAGGCTGAGTATTGACAGTCAACTTAAGTTCATCCTCAGGCCCCTCAAAGCAGAGCTTTGAAATCTTGAAATGAAGGGCTTCATCGGCTTCGTCGAAAGTATCTCTGGCCACCCTAAAATCCTGATAGAGAGCCTTTCCCATCCCGACATACTGCGAACCCTGTCCGGGGAAGATAAAGCCGACCTTTTCCATTCCTAACCCCCGTGTCACCGCAGTCGGCGATGACTCGCATATTCTTTGCTCAATTCCAAGCCGATCACGTTGCGCTGGATCTGGTTAGTTCCCTCAAAAATCTGCAGAATCTTCGCGTCTCGCATCATCTTTTCCACCGGGTACTCTCGCATGTATCCATACCCACCCAGGACCTGCACAGCATCTGTGGTAACCTTCATGGCCACGTCGCTGGCAAAAACCTTGGTCATCCCCGAGACCTTCGAGTAGTCTTTTGGGTCGCTGTCGATATATCGAGCCACCGAATAAACCAAAGCCCGTGCCGCTTCAACAGCGGTCGCCATGTCGGCCAGGATATGCTGAATGGCTTGAAAGGAGATAATCTTTCGACCAAACTGTTCGCGCTCACGAGCATAGTAAACGGCCTCATCTAGGGCGGCCTGGGCCAGGCCGACTCCATGGGCGCCAACACCAGGTCGCGTTTTATCGAAGGTTTTCATCGTGATGATAAAACCCATCCCCTCTCTGGCGATCAGGTTCTCCTTAGGAAGCCGACAATCCTGGAAGATCAATTCCCGGGTCGCCGAGGCTCGGATTCCCATCTTCTTCTCTTTCTTGCCAAAGCTGAATCCAGGCGTCTCCTTTTCAACGATGAAGGCACTCGCTCCCCGTGCCCCCTTGCTCCTATCTGTCATTGCGATGATACTGTATATCTCGGCTTCACCGCCGTTCGTGATCCATTGTTTCGTACCGTTGAGGACGTAGCCGTTCCCATCACGGACTGCTGTGGTCTCGATAGCTCCAGCGTCACTTCCAGCATTGGCTTCGGTGAGCCCGAACGCAGCCAGTCGTTTTCCACTCGCAATATGGGGAAGATACCTCTGCTTTTGCTCCTCATTCCCATAAACAAGGATCGGATAGGCACCGAGACTGCTCCCGGCATAGCTGACGGCGACTCCGAGACATCCTCTGGTCATCTCTTCGACGGTCAGACAGTTCTCAAAGACACCACCGCCAAACCCTCCGTATTCTTCAGGAACGCAAACCCCAAAAAGGCCTGCATCGGCGCAGACCTTCATGATCTCGCTCGGGAATTCCTCTTTCTCATCCAATTCAGCGCGGACGGGAATCACCTTCTCCTGGGCCACCTTCCGCGCCAAATCTCGGATCATCTTCTGTTCCTCACTCAGAAAATAGTCCAAACGCTTCTCCCCACCCCGAACCATTCGCTGGTATATGATAAGTTCGGTATTCTACCGTTTTCAACCATCACAATCAACCCGTCTTTTCTCACCTTTAGGGGCTGGGTCCGGCAAAAAGGTCCCCCCAGAGAAATTCGATTTATTTGCTCAATCGATACTTGACAAATCCAAAACTCGAAGGACGGCCGAAGCGTCCCGACAACGATCCAGTCCGAAACAAATCCACACGCCCTAAAACTTAATGAAGATATGCCTAGACCCCTCAGACTTGTTTTCTACGAGTGCATGGGTGTCGGCTATATTTGGGAAATTGAGTATTCGGGCTTCGGGATTCTCTCGGCCTACGACGAGCCCCCAGCGACAGGCTCTGGGCCTGACTCAGTCGAAGGCCCTGCGATAAACTCCAGATCTGAATTGTTCAAAGGCAGTCGCGTCGATCTCGATATTCGGATTTCGGACCTAGGCGTCCTAAAAGGTCTCTTAAACTCAACAACCTGTAATGTTCTTTAGCAATATCGTCTCTCCCAGGCCGGATCCCAACTCGTGTCAGTGAATAATCCGATCTTTCAGCTGATCCAGAAATCGCATAACCTGGCGTTGACTCAGTCTCAGTAATTCCTGATTCTTTTCCAAATCCTCCATGAGAAACCTATTGAACTGGCTGTCTGCAAGATTCTTTGCCAGAACGATGGCATTCGTAATCGCCTTGGCTGAGGAACTGCCATGGCAGATCACACATGTCCCGTTGATACCGAGCAAGGGTGCCCCACCGTACTCTGAGTAGTCGACTCTCTTCGCCACGGCCTTAAAAGCTGATTTTAAGAACAGAAACCCCACTCTCGCTCGAAGGCTCTTTTTGATCTCTTCCTGAAAAATCCGTCCCAGCACATCGGCGATACCCTCACTCATCTTCAAACCCACATTCCCGACAAATCCATCACAAACAACGACATCGGCAGTACCGTTGTAAATATCTCTACCTTCGACAAAGCCGATATAGTTTAAGCCGCACCGCTTCATGATCAGATGCGTCTCACGGGTGAGTTCGTTCCCCTTGCTCTCCTCCTCGCCGTTGCTGAGAAGGCCGACTCGAGGCCTCTCTTTATTCAACACTCGCCTGGCGAAGACGGATCCCATAATGCCAAACTGAGCGAGATGAAATGGTTTACAGTCGACGTTCCCCCCGGCGTCGAGGAGAAGTGAGAAATCTCTTACTGTTGGGTGAAACGTAACAATCGCCGGTCTGTCTACCCCTTCCATCTTTTTTAGGATAAACATGGCCACCGCCATCGTAGCCCCCGAATTGCCGGCACTCACCACGGCATGGGCCTCTCCTCGATGCGCGAGATCAAAGGCAACGCGGATGGATGAGTTTTTGATTCTTCTTACCGCGGCTGAAGGGGAGTCAGCCATCCCAACAACCTCAGGAGCATGCCGGACGCTGATCAGAGACGAGACAGACTTCTTCTCTTCCAGGAGGGCAGTGACTCGCTGTTCGTCACCCACCAGAATCACAGGGATCTTCTTCTCCCTGGCAGCGAAAACCGCTCCGGAAATGACGGCTTCCGGAGCATGATCGCCCCCCATGGCATCGACTGCAATTGCCATCGAATCACCCGCGATCCTCAGGTCTCCTCGACCTCTAGGATTTGCTTCCTATTATAGGTGCCGCAATGAGGACAGACCCGGTGCGGAAGTTTCGGTTCACTGCATTGGGGACAAAAAGAGGTGGAAGCGACAGACAGCCGATAATGGCTTCTCCGCTTATTCCTTCTCGATTTCGAGTGTTTTCGCTTCGGGACAGCCATCTTGTCTCTCTCTAGGATTATTTTCCCTTCAGTTTCAAATTCTTCAATGCCTCAAATGCCGAATCACGGGACTTCCGATCACACCCGCAATCAACCTCGTTCAAATTCGTCCCACACTGCGAACAGAGTCCTTTGCATTCCTCACTGCACAGCGCTTTATAGGGAATGCCTAGAAGGATCTGTTCTCGGATTAGCCCCGATAAATCGACCTCATCCCCTGAAAAAAAACCTGCCTTCAGATCCGCGCTCTCTAGCTCAATTTCTTCTTCCTGGACCTCATCCTCATCCGGAAACAAGGTGACATCGATCTGGGAGGTAAGGGGATAAGAAAATCTCTCAAGACACCGGCAACACTTAAGGTCCAAAGCGGTATGCACCCAGCCTCGAACTTGAATCACTCGTCCAACAGGCTGCAGACTAATCGCCGCCTCGACAACTTCGCCTATGCTAAATTCGAGGGCCGGTATCTCACAGAAATACTGGTTCCATTCTTCCTTTGGATCGGAAAAATGAAGATCCAGGCCCTTCTCTGGAAGATCTTCAATCCGTACTTTATGCACGGCCAATAACGGTAGTTCTCCGTTCTCAAACGAATCGACCGAAATTTGAACTTTTAAATATAATGGAAACATTGATTTTGTCAAGCGCAAATCGGTCGGGCTTTCGCGAATGCCCTTATTCTCAATGGGAGACCAGAAGGACAGCAAGATGCATCAGAAAGGGGATTTCAAGGCTCGACCCGTGCACCTCATTCGATATTATGTGAAAAGTTTTACTTGAATCTTACCCCCCAATATGTTAACTACGACTTAGTGCTTCGATTCGCAAACATGGTAACGTATCCTGCACTCTCCGATTCCCACATTTACTCACTCAGCACTAAGTCCTGAGTAAATNNGCGCTGTGGAGGAATGGACCCTTGTATTCAGAATACTCATTCTAGGGTTCTGTGGGGTCTTCGTGACACTGGCTATCTTGATGGTTTCCATTCTCATTTCAGGGGCAGTCATTCGGACCTTTAAGGGTGACGGTTAGGACGGGAAACCATCCTCATGGAATTCTCATTTGTCAACACGATAATCCTCAAGACCGGGCTTCTCCACCTCTACTGGGGACATGTGGTCATGTGGGTTATCGGCTTCGCCTTTATCTTCCTCGCAATCAAAAAGGACTTCGAACCGCTTCTTCTGGTTCCCATCGGTTTCGGGATTTTCATCGTTAACCTTCCGGTTACCCCTCTCATGGGCATAAACCAGGAAGGAAATCGAGAGCTTATCAACATCTTCTTTCACTATGGTTTGGAATGGGAGGTTATCCCTCCACTGATTTTCCTGGGCATCGGTGCGCTGACCGACTTCGGCCCACTGATTGCCAACCCCAAAACCCTTCTGTTAGGTGCAGCCGCCCAATTCGGCGTATATGTAACCTTCTTCGGAGCCATCTTCCTTGGCTTTAAGATCCCCGAAGCAGCATCTATCGGCATCATCGGAGGCGCGGATGGGCCGACGACGATCTATCTCACGGCGAAGCTGGCTCCGCACCTGCTTGGCGCTACGGCCATCTCGGCATACGCATACATGGCCATGGTTCCGCTCATTCAGCCCCCTATCATGAGGCTGCTTACCACCGAAAAAGAACGGATGATCCGCATGAAGCAGCTCCGCCCAGTATCAAGGCTTGAAAGGATTCTCTTCCCAATGATGGGAACCGGGATCATCTGCCTTTTGGTGCCTGATGCGGCCCCCCTCATGGCCATGCTCATGCTGGGAAATCTCTTCCGCGAGTGCGGAGTTGTGGAACGTCTCAGCAAAACCGCCCAGAACGAGCTCCTGAATATTGTCACGATCTTTCTCGGTATCTCTGTGGGGGCCACCATGAAAGCCGAAGGTTTTCTCACCCCGAAACCGGTTTTTATCTTCTTCCTCGGCCTTGTGGCCTTCGCCTTCAGCACGACCGGAGGACTGCTGTTGGCTAAATTCTTCAATCTCTTTCTCAAGGAGAAAATCAATCCTCTGATCGGATCTGCAGGAGTGAGTGCTGTTCCCATGGCTGCTCGAGTCTCCCAGCGGATCGGACAGCAGGCAGATCCGAAGAACTTCCTTCTCATGCATGCCATGGGGCCAAATGTCGCCGGCGTGATCGGAACGGCAACAGCTGCAGGGCTCTTCTTGGCCATACTCCGATAGAGGAGCTTGGAAAAGGGGGATTTTCCCATGAAAGAAAACAAAAAGAATCCACTCAAGGTTACTGATCTCACCTTCCGGGATGCCCACCAGTCGCTTTTGGCAACCCGAATGCGGACGGAAGACATGGTCCCCATTGCTGAAGCCATGGACAAGACCGGATTCCATTCGGTTGAGGTCTGGGGGGGAGCAACCTTCGATGTCATGCATCGTTTTCTTGGCGAGGATCCTTGGGAAAGGCCTAGAATTCTCAAAAAACTGATGCCCAACACCCCCTTCCAGATGCTCTTGAGAGGACAAAATCTGGTGGGCTACCGGAATTACCCCGACGATGTGGTCGAGCCTTTCGTCGAAAAAGCCGCCGAGGTCGGTATTGACATCTTTCGAGTCTTCGACGCGGTCAACGATGAGCGAAACTTCGAGACTGCCTTCAAGGTGATCAAACGATGTGGGAAGCACATTCAGGGATCGATCTGCTATTCTCTCACTGAGCGGAAGATGGGGGGCCCGGTTTACAACCTTGAGTACTATTTGAATAAGGCCCGCATTCTCGAGGACATGGGCATCGATAGTCTGTGCATCAAGGATATGGCCGGCCTGATTGCTCCCTATGACCTCTATGAACTCATCAAGGCCCTCAAGGAGACCGTCCAGGTACCCATTCAGATTCACACCCATTTCACGAGCGGCATGGCCTGTATGACTTATCTGAAGGCCATTGAGGCAGGTGTTGACGTCATCGATACGGCCCTTGCGCCTCTGGCCCTTCGAACGGCTGCGCCCGCGGTTGAGCCATTTGTTGTGGCCCTCGAGGGAACCGACAGGGACACGGGACTCGACCTCGGCCATCTTTTGAAACTAGACGAATACTTCGAATCGATTGCTCCCAAGTACCGGGATTTTGTCAACCGAACCCGAATGGCAGTCATCGACACCCAGGTCCTCAGACATCAGGTGCCGGGAGGCATGATATCCAATCTGGTGAACCAGTTGAGGGAACAGAATGCACTCAACCGGATCGATGAGGTCTATGCTGAACTCCCTCGAACCCGCGCCGACCTGGGGTATCCACCCCTTGTCACCCCAACATCTCAGATCGTCGGAGTTCAGGCAGTGATTAACGTCCTGGCTGGGCGCTATAACATGGTCTCCAATCAAACGAGGGATTACGTTTGCGGCCTCTACGGGAAACCCCCGGTGCCAATCAAGGAGGAAATACAGGAGAAGATCTTGAAAGGGGGTGCGAAACCGATCACGTGCCGTCCGGCAGACACCATAGAACCAGAATTGGAAAAGGCCAAGGCCGAGACCGAGGGACTCGCCCGAGACATCTATGACACCCTGATCCACGCACTTTACCCATATACGGGGAAGCAGTTCCTCCGATGGAAATACGGCCTCGACGAAGTCCCCGCAACCATGAAGCCGAAGACCCTAGAAGACATTGAGAAAGAAGATGAAGCCATGGCCAAAGCCAAAGATCAGGTGGAAAAAGAACGGCTAAAGCGGAAATAATGCCCCTAGAGGGACAATTTTTCTCTTGACTTTCGGGGGTTTTTTCCTGTATTTTGTCGTGAAAAAAATCACATGACAAAAGGAGGTGGAATGCACCCATGAAAAAGCTGACCCTACCTATTCTCATCGCGGTGTTTGCGACATTTCTGTTGATCGGCGTCATATGGGCAAAAGAGCATACGGTTGTTCTAGAGAGTAAGTATGGCAACGTAGAACTCGCCCATCAAAAACACGCAAGTCTGAAATGTCAGGAATGCCATCACACCCTCAAGGAGGGCGAAGAGTCGCCGCAGTCTTGCAGCGAATGCCACACGGCTGGGGCTAATGTCGATGAAAAATCGGCCTATCACACCACGTGCAGGGATTGTCATAAGAAGNNGCAAGGAATGTCATCAGAAATAGCATTCTCGAATCAGCATCCCTAAGACCCGCCCCTGTCTTGAAATGACAGGGGTGGATTCGTTTCTAAGCACATGGTAGAACCGCATATCTATATCGGCGTCATTGGTGAGAGTGCATGCACAGAACCGGGTCGGCGAATCGCTGAAAAGGTTGGACGGCTCATCGCAGAGAATGGAGCCATTCTCGTCTGTGGAGGCATGGGCGGCATCATGGAGGCAGCATCCCGCGGTGCGAGTCTCGCGAAAGGCATCGTTCTGGGGATTCTTCCGGGTCTTTCAAGGCGAGAAGGGAACCCCTATCTCACCTTCTCAATTGTCACGGGAATGGGCGATGGACGAAATATCATCCTCGTGCAATCCTGCGACGCCATCATCGCCATCGGAGGCCGCTACGGCACCCTTTCGGAGATCGCTTTCGCCCACAAGCTCGATATTCCCGTGGTGGGGATAGGTACATGGCGATTGATGAGAAACGAGGCAATCGACAGAAAGATCATCGAGGCCCCGGATGAGAACGAGGCCGTCGCCAAGGCCCTTGAGCTCGCACAAAGGTCCAGAAAATAACGACGGCACAGGGCTCACCGAAAAAATCCATCCCTATTCGTTTTGTGCGGCTTTTCCCCATCCGAGGGCACGTCTCGCGTCCAGAACGAGGCTGAATAAGGTGGGTACCAGCAACAGGGTGAAGAGAGTTGAAACGACGAGGCCCCCGACCACCACGCTCCCAAGGCCCCGATAAAGCTCAGAGCCAGCACCCGGAAAGAGAACGAGTGGCAGCATACCAAAAACACTCGTGCTCACGCTCATGAAAATCGGGCGAACGCGATTCTTCACGGCCTCATGAATCGCCTCCCTCGGTGCCACCCCTCTCTGTCTCATAAAATTCAGCGACTGGTGGACGATGAGGATCGCATTGTTGACCACGATCCCCACAAGGAGGATAAACCCCAGCATGGTGAGAACGTCAAGGGCCTGTGGGGCGATCAGCACATTGAGCACCCAAAGCCCCAAAAAACCGCCGGCCGCTGCCAGGGGGACGCTGAACATGATGACGAATGGATAGAGAAAACTCTCGAAGAGAGAGGCCATGAGGAGGTAAGTAATGATCACGGCCAACAGAAAATTCCACTGCAAGGCTTGCCGGGTCACGGAAAGCTTGTCGGCCGTCCCCGCCAGTTTGATTTCATCGGACTGACCCAACCTCCCCGAACGCCTCAGCGGTTGGACAACCTGGCTTTCGATTCGGTCCAAAGCGGTCTCAAGCGGCAACTGCTCCGGAGGTATGACCCTGATAATGATGGCCCGATCTCTTTCAACGTGGTTAATCTGCTGAGGCCCGGAAACCAGCCGAATATCCGCAATAGATCCCAAGGTCACCTGCTTCCCGCCTGGCGTTTGGATGAGTAAGTCCTCCAAATCCTGGATTTTTCGGATTGCCTGGATCCTGCCCAAAAGGGTAAGATCGATCTCTTCCCCCTCATGTTGGTACTCACTGGCCTTGATGCCGTCCAGAATCGCATCGACGGCGATACCGAGTTCACCAGTCGTGATGTTGAGGCTAGAGGTTTTTTCCCGGTCGGGAACAACCTGGATCTCTGGATTGCCAAGATCCAGACTCGGAATGGGACGCAGCTGTGAGCCGGGCATTAACCCCGCGACTTGGCCAAAAATCATCTGACCCAGCCCAACCAATCGAATCAAGTCCGGGCCAGTTATTTCAATGTCAATCGATCTGCCCTCCCCGACCCGTTCAAAGAGGCTCGCCTGTTGCACGATGGGAATGATCCCAGGGACTTTGCCAAGCGCCGCGTAGATGGCCGGAAGAAGCTCACGGACCCGCTCCTCCTCACGACTGACTGCCCCCATAAACGCTTGGTTTCTCAGGGCCACGAAAAAAAAGTGCTTTATTTCAGCGCCTTCGGATGGAGAATCCGCACGATTCCAGTAAGGAGTCAGGTCATTCTCAATCGACCGGCCCATTTCGACCATCTCCTCGAGGTTATAGCCCGGCGGTGGAAGAATAATGCCAAACAAAAGATTCCGGTTCCCCTGGGGGAGATACTCGGTCTTTGGCATTAAGAACCAGGCCATCCCAACGGCCGCCCCAGTCATGATGACGACCAGGCAGATCCTGAGGATTGTTCTCCCATAAATCCACAGAAAGAATCCTCCAAAACCTTTGGCAACCAATCGGCCCAGGAATCCCAGCCCGAATAGATTGGAAAGAGAAAAGAACCCCTTCATGACGGTCTCTTCATCGGTCACAACGACCAGCGCCTTGGGAACAGACAGGATTCTTGCCGAGAGGGAGGGAATCACCGTAATGGATACAACGAGGCTCAAGGCGACCGCACAACTCACCGCAACAGCAATATCCTTGAAGAGCTGCCCGGCCTCCTCTCGAACAAAAATCACGGGCAGAAATACAGCGATTGTGGTCAGTGTGCTGGCCACAAGGGCGCCGAAGACCTCGACAACCCCACGATACGCGCCCGCATGGGCATCTTGTCCTGCCTGGCGGTGCCGGTAGATGTTCTCAAGAGAGACGATCGAATTATCGACGACCATTCCGATCGCAAAAGCCAGGCCAGCGAGACTGATGACGTTAACGTTCCGGCCAAACAGAAACATCATGAGAAAAGTCCCGATCACACTGATTGGGATGGCCAGGGCAATCACAAACGTGCTGGATACGCTTCGCAGAAACAGAAGGAGGACAATAATCGCAAGGCTGCCGCCGATATAGATATTTTGTCGAACAAGCCCGATGGCGCTGTAGATATAATCTGTCTCATCATAAACCTGTTCCATAGATAAATCGCGATAGGGAAGGACATCGGCGTTGATTCTCCTGACCTCCTCTTTCACCGCCTTCATCACGGTCAGAATATTCGCGCCCACATCCCGAACCACGTTCATGGCGATCGCAGGATTTCCCTTTTGCCGAACGATTGCCGGAGGCTTTTGATAACCTAGCCGGACCTCTCCCACGTCCCGCACGTAGACCGGGGCATTGTTTTCTCTCCGGATGATGACATTTTCCACATCGCTAGGGCTCTGGTATTCCCCCAGAGTTCGGACGAGGTACCGCCGCTTACCCTCGTCAAAATCACCGGCACTGATGTTCTGATTCTCCAAATCAAGGGCGCGCACAGTCTCCTGAATGGTCACGTTTCTCGCTGCGAGCGCATCCGGGTCGATGATCACTTGCATTTCCCGTTCCTGTCCACCAAACACATTGACCGCCGCGACTCCGGGAATGCGCTCCAATCGCGGTTTGATCTGGTCTTCAATAAAGTCCCTTTCCAGAAAGACCGCAGCGGGCTCTCCCGATGTCTTCTTGAAAGTGAACCAGGCAATGGCGTCCTGTTCGGTCCCGGTAGAGATAATCACCGGCTCCTCGGCTTCGTCGGGGTACTCGGGGACCTGCTGGAGCTTGTTCGACACCTTGAGTAAGGCCGCATCCTTATCGGTTCCCTGCTGGAATTTCAGTATCACTCTCGCCCGTGAATCGCGGCTTTCACTCGTCATTTCCACCAGTCCCTCTACCCCTTTGAGCTCCTCTTCCTGTTCGTCGACAATCTCTCGCTCGATTTCCTCGGGACTGGCACCAGGCCATACGGTATCAACGGTGATTTCGATCTCTTTGACTTCCGGCGTAAGCTGAACCGGGACACGGAACAGAGCGATAAAACCGAAAAGCACAATCAGGATCACCCCGACCGCAACGGTCACCGGATATTTTATGGAAGCCTCGACGACTTTCATGTCCCCTTCTTACCTGGAAGAACGCGAATCTCTTGCCCATCGCGAAGTCGTTCATTGCCCCGGACGATAACCAGATCATCCGGAGTCATGTCCCCCGCCACCTCCGCCTTGTTCCCATGATAACCCTTGACACTCACGCGGATCTCTTTCGCTTTCCCGTCCTGGACAACAAAAACGACCGCTTCCCTTCCTCGGCTCACCAGGGCATCCTTCGGCACCATCAGGGCCGTCTTAGAGTATCCCGTCCCAAAGTTCACTCGAGCCAGCATGCCGCTTTTGAGCTTGAATCCCTTGTTGACTACTTCGAATTTGACCGGGAAAACCCTCGCCTCGGGATCGCCCTCAGAAACGATTGCATGGATCCTAGCCTCGTACGTCTCTGCTCCAAGAGCGTCAGCCGTCACCGCCGCCGGCTGCCCCACGCTCAGCTTTGGGATATAACGTTCCGGGACGGAGACGGTAACATGGACCGTGCTCAGATCGATCAACGTGACGACTGCACCCCCCTTGTCCACCCACTGGCCCACTTCAGTATGTTTCTTAGACACCTCACCCGAGAAAGGTGTCACAATCTCGGTTTTATTCAACATATCCTCCAGGCGGTCGATTTCAGCCTCGTGCTGGCGCAGTTTCTTCGAGAGCGCCACGCTGTTAAAACGGTCGTCCAAGACCTGTTTCTCGGGGACAAAACCCTTGGCCACCAGCTCCTCTGATCTTTTCAAATCAGCCTGAGCCTGTAGGTATCGCTGTTCAGTCTCCTTTTTTGCCGCAACCGCCTCTTGGAGCCTCAGCCTGTAGGTCGAAGCGCCGAGTTCGGCGATTTTCCCCCCTTTCTTCACAAAATCGCCCTCTTCAACAGAAATTTTTTCGACGAGCCCTTCCACCTCTGACGCGAGGACACTCCTCGTCCTGGGGAAGACGGTGCCGGTAAGGGTCACCTTCTTTTCGACTGTCTCATTGCTGACCGGGGAGACCTCGACCGGAGCTGCAGACCGCCCGTCCTGAGCAATCAATATCGAAGGGATCACCAGATGGGAGAAAACCGCGAAAATGAAAAGCCATCTTCCTCTTATCACGGGCCTACCCCCATAGGCGTGATTGTTTAAGATATATAAACCATCTTACAATAAAATCCATCACTTTTGTAAGTGACGACCCAAACAGGGACCCGTCCCACCCCTTCCCGAATGTTGAGTTACCACATTTGCCGTCTCGCTGCCGGTATTGTCGCTGAAGCATTCGTGTCTAGCCCTCGAGCAGGAGGGCTTTCCTCCCAGAAAATGATTGACAACCCGAGATTCTCATGCCAAAGTTCCTAGAAGCGTTACGCCCCCAGGTCAATTTGATTGAAATCGACCTCAAGATCTATCAGACAGAAGGAGCCCGATCTGAGGCAAAAAGCCTCTTTGAACGTGATCCCCTCGTCAGGAGAATTCAATGGTTGTCCATTTCTCTAAATCGGCAGCATACATGGATCGTTACCCCCGCGTGGCTTTCGGGTTGACCCTGATCTCTGGCTGTCAGAATCCCACGAATCCACCCGGATTCGATCAGTACAAGAGAAAGCTTCTGAGGAAGATGAGAAAGAGAGAAAATCTTGCAGAGATTTCGGAACGTATCGATACGTACAACCAGTTCTTTAAGCGTTTCGATCATGAGTGTCCCTTGCGAAAGCATCTCCAAAGGACGATCCACAGCGGGTTTCCGAGATACAACCTCATGGTGGATGTCCACTTCATGGCTGAGATGTGTGCTGGCATNNATTGACCCTGGACCTTGCCGAGGAAGGTGAGAAATGTCGGGGCATGGGGGGTCGTACGATCCAGACCAGGGCGGGTGAAATTGTTCTGCGGGATGAGAAAGACATCGTCTGCGTGCTCTGCCAAGGGGCAGACGAGAAGACACGAGTGCGCGATGATACGCGCCATGTTCTCTTTTATGCCTACGGAGTACCCGGAATTGCCGATCGTTATCTCAGGGAAGGACTGACCATCGCCGCCGAGACAGCCTCCCAATTTGGCGACGGGAAGATAGAGTTCCTTGAGATATTCTGATTCTGTCCCAAAATCGAACCAGAATTTCCGTCAAGCAGCTCCTCGTGGTCAAACCGGGTCCTTTAAGTCGTAACTTACCCACCGAAGAGGCACAGAGAACACGGAGAAAGCATAGTTTTCTAATGCCGAGAAATACCGGCATTGGAAAAATCTCCGCCCGCCGGGACACGGAAGGTCGCTCCAACATGGCGCACCCGGGAAAGAGAGATCGGCGCTAATCCCCCGACAGGGCGAATGGTTTTTGTTTGTCGGCATTTCCCGACAAACAAAAAGATCCCCTACTCTGCGTTCTCCGTGCCTCTGTGGTGAAGCTTAGACAGGGGTTAGGAGCTAGTCTCGGCCATGAAGGTTCCAGGCTGCGACAAAGGCCAATCCCCTCTCGGTTAAGGCCTGAGCCGTGCGGTTCACGGCTGCGTGCTTATCCAGGTAATTTGTCTCTAGATGCGGCATGTCCCCCGACGAGAGGATCTCCTCCTTGTCCCGGAAATAGTCGAGAATATCCGTAGGATGCTCACGTGTAGGCTCAATTCCCGGCTCCCCTCCCTCATGCTTGGCGGATATATTCGGCACGATGGGAGCCACCTCCAGCAGGTCGTCGAGTCGGTCATAGGGCTGGCGGACAATACTCTTCCACGTCTCGGTGATGTGATGCTCGATCCGAACCTGACGTTCAAGGCCGAGGGTCTTTCGGATTTCGCCGCTCAGCTTCAGGGTCTCCACGTTTACAGAGTTGCTCAGATTAAAACCGACCAGAGGACTCGAGCCGTCCTCCCGGGAGAATAGCCGAGCGGTCATCAGCGTCCAAAGCACCGCGTAAGGGTTGTCGTTGCCCATAAAGACCGAGATCTTGAACTCCAGATCAATGCCGAGCTTATGCAGAATATAACCGAGAAGCACCGTGCCGGGGTTGATATTGAGGACCTCGCAGATACCATATTCAGTGAAGTAGTATAAGAATTCATCGACCCATTCCAGGGCGTGCTCATTGGGTTGTCCAACCCCCCCGAAGTAGCCCGTGATGGTTTCTGCTCCTCCAAGGTGAACGTTTGATCCATCAGTCCCTTTCGTATCCAGGGTCTCCACATACGTAGCACCGATGATCTGCATAGCCGCCGCCACAGCAAGGATATCCCCCTGGTCGGCCTCCTGCTCCTTCATCTTGCGAACCCGGATGTATCGAGCAGGCATGACCTCTTGGTTTTCAATCGCGTGCTGGGCCTCAAGGATGAGCCACGGAAAATACTGAAGCGCACTGATCTCCAGGGTGACGGCGTGTTTTTCGTCAAAGGTCATCTCTTCGACCCGGCTGCCCAGCACTTTGCGACGGAAGTCGGGGATTGACATAAAAGCCCGCCGGTCCTGCTCCGCTGCGAGCCATTCGATCTCTTTCAGGTAGGGCGAGTCCAGTTCGCGAAGTCGCCCCAGAAGGTTTGGGAGGTGTCGGGCTTTCCGAGCCTTCGCATTAATCTCCTCGGGAGTTCCATACTTTGCCACGATCCCAAGCATCGCGTTGATCACCGGATTATCCGGATCCAGTAAGAATTGATTCACATCCTCCAGGGCCGATACCGGAATCCGCAGGTGTTCCCTCAAAAGATCATTCATTGCCATACCCTCCTTGCCACGCTGAAGAGGTCTCCGAAATCGAGGCTTCCAGGCTCACGGGCCTTTGAGCCATGACCCACACACGGGGTATGAAAGTTTTGTCCTTTTTCGATTCTAAGCCGAGACCCTGAAGGTGTCAATGAAGTCCCTCTATTTCAACCAAGAGGTAAGCAAAAATCCTGCCTAGAGACCTCCTCTAAGCAGGCGCGTCAGGTTGAAAGCTTTTTCTCGTATTCAACGGATTAGACAAAAAGGCAGGCCAAAATGACCTGCCTTTTCGCTTTACCACCGGTGTAATGTAGGACCTAATCTTACCTACGGAACCCGTAGGGTAGGATAGAGAGGAAACACCCACCACCGCCGCCGCCCCCGGCGGGGACAGCGCCGCCACCAGCAGGTGCACCTGGGCCGCCCTGGTCGACGATTTCCGTGTCGGCGACACCAAGGACGTCGTCTCCTAGCTCGCCGTCGATGAAGTGCAGGGTGACCGTATTTCCATTGATCTCTGCTCCTGTTACGACGGGCGGACCCGTTTCGTACAAGAATTCATATAACTCCTCTGTGGGGTCACCTGGAGTCGTCGGACCGTACTTGTAATAGGTTGTGGTGGCCCCAGGCAGATAGAGTTTCACTGTGGTTTCAGCAGTAGGAACCGCTGCGCCTTCTACGGTAAACCCGAACCATCCGTAAGGAAAGTTTATCCCGGCTGGACCGTTAGGAGGCGGGGGAACGGTCCGACAATCAGAGAGTATCCCAGGAGCTTCGACTTCCAGAGTCACATAATTCCGCGCGTCATAAGTATACATAGAAGCCACATTCTGCTGCCCACTGTCTGCGATTAAGTCACCGTTTCCGTCGTAATCTGGGACAGTACCATCACCCCCCTGCTCTTCCAGGTCACACACACCGTCTTCATCAAAATCCGGCTCAAAAGCGGCCGTGACCGTTTTGTCCCCGGTCATGGCAATGGCCGCAGGATTGGCATGGCCACTCAGATCGCCACCGGTGTTCCACTCGAAAAACGCACTACCCGTAGCGGAGTCAGCTGTCAACAGAACTGTGGTGCCCTCATGATAGACGCCACCATCAGGATTCACTGTACCTGTACCCGCGCCCCCGTCTGTATTGACCGTGAGGGAGTATCGAGCCAGACCCCCGCAATATGACAGTCCCTCATTGTAATGTTGCGAAATCTCCTCCGGGGAAAGCACCCGATTGTAGATGGCCACCTCGTCCAGGGTCCCATTGAAACGGTGGCGCTCTGGATCATCTTTTCTGTTTAGGTACCCGATGTTGAGCTCAGCCTTCTCCGAGTCGAATCCGGCAGTATAGTCAACCGCATCAACCGAGGCCTGCTCGACACCATCAACATAGAGGCGAATTTCTTTTGGATCCGTATCAGCATCCCTTACTGCCGCCACGTGATGCCACTCTCCGTCGTTTACTCTCTTGCCCTCCACTTCCGCTATAACACCATCCGCATCTCGCAAGGTGAAATTAGCCTCGCCGCTTGGCCGCAATCCGGTCCACCAGTGCAATTTACTTTTCAAAGTGTCATCCCTGCCGACGACGACTTTACTATTGAGGCTGGAACTCGAATCGTTCACCCAATACTCGATAGAGAAACTTTCGTTTATGCCCCAATCAAAGGAATCATCCGGTTCCACATCAATCCCAGTAGTGCTACCGTCAAAATCCTGGGCGCTGAATACCAACCCATTAGCCGGTGTTGGACTTTCGTTACCCACGCCATCCTTGCGATTCACAAGATCTACGTAAGTAGACCCACTGGTCTCATCCAGCGTCCAGTAGGATGTCAGGCCCTCTGGGCAGTCGGCACGTGCTGAGGTGGTTGAGAGAAAAACGAGACCCAGCACACATGCAATCAACACACATAAGCAGACTCTCCGTTGATAAAGCATCTTTGTTCCCTCCTTCTTTTGAACTCAGGAATTACCACCAATTGTCTGTTTCCTATATTTAAGAGCAAACAATAGCTATGGTTATCATTAGACTGAACCTTCTAGGAGAGCAGGAAGCATGCCAGGCGAAACGGCTTAGCATTTTTACTTTGATTTCAAATAGTTAACAACCTTTACACCAAAATGTAGATGCAAATCAGTGAATACCGAACTTCATAAAAAGGGAAGCGAATTTCCACTTTTTTCGAGAGATTGGAAACATGGCTACTTGAACTAAGCACTTGAAACCAAAAACTTTACATCAAAAAGGTAGGCCAAATAACCGGTCTATTGATTTTGACAGTGTGATAGTAAGCAATGATGATCCGCGCCAGGAATATAGTGATGCAAGTCCCGTTATCAGTTTCGTAATGGTCAATACTATCCAGAGTCGCTTCAATTTCATTCACATCTTCATCGCCGTCAGATATGTCATTCGTTCCGATATGCTATAGGACAATATCTGCTAAATTGGAGCGGCAACATCCTATATCGCTTTTGTTAAGAGCAAAATGACTAACTAAGCAACCATATAATTACGGTATGTTAGGACATTCCCTTTGCATTGAGCGTATTTTGCCCTCAAGAGTCGTTGGTAGGAATTGAAGGTTTTATCGTAAAGTCCGCGCTGCCTCGCATTCTTTGGTTCAACTTTGCCTCATTCGTCGACCGCTTGTTATCGGCACCGGATTGTGGATCGCAGCCAAACCTACAAATCACATTTACCGAGTGCGCATGGGAACGGCTTTCGGAATCTGCGGCACATCCGTGGGGCTTTAGACGTCAAAGGCAGGGTCCAAACCCCCCTGCCCTTCTCTTTGGTTCTGGACCCTCCCCCCGGTCCAAATCACGCATGACTTCGAATGCAAATCAAACCCGCCGGAGCAAGGTAAATGCAAGTCGGGAGGGTGAAATTCCGGTGGGAACTCGCAACAGGAGAAACAAAAAGGGGTTGCGTTTCTGTCACAACCCCTTGAAATCATTGGTAGCGGGGGTAGGATTTGAACCTACGACCTTTGGGTTATGAGCCCAACGAGCTACCGGACTGCTCCACCCCGCGCCATTCCATATAATAGACATATAGCCTGAGACATGTCAAGAATCCTGTTTATTGCGAAGCCGTGTCCGTCGTTTGTCATCTGACCTCATCACGAAGATCTTTGGGTACCGTAGAGAATCCTTTCCAGAAAGCATCGGCCCTAACTTGACAATCCCCGTGAAGCGTGAGAAAAAAGCCACATGTTTAGGCGGTACCGGTATATTTCTGTCCTCTCGAGTTACATCTCCTGGGAATTCATCATCATTTTCCTCCTATCGGTCTGTGCCTTCAACGTGATTTATCTCGTCATCGATTTTTTCCAGTCTGTGGACAAGTTGTTGGAACATAGCGCTCCCCTGAGACTCGTCCTTTGGTACTATCTCCTCAAAACCCCAATCATTACATTTCAAACCCTGCCCCTTGCGGTCTTGCTATCGACCCTGGTCACCCTCGGAATCCTATCCCGCCACATGGAGATTACCGCCATGAAGGCAAGCGGGATCAGCCTTTATCGGATCACTCGGCCGGTTATCCTGATCTCACTCGCAATCGCTTTCATCAACTTTTTTGGTAACGAATACCTCTCTCCCTACTCTTTTAGAAAATCCCAATACATCATGGATGTGGACGTTCTCAAACGCAACCAAAGAGCATCTTTTAAGAACCTGAATATCTGGTACAGGGACGATTCTTCGATCTACAATTTTCAGGCATTTGATCCAGACCATAACACCCTCAAAGGCATCACGATCTATCTCTTCGGTCCCAACTTCCGATTGCGCGAGCGAGTGGACGCTCATGACGCGGTGTGGGAGGAGGATCGATGGACGCTCAAGGACGTGACAATCCGCAGGTTTCACGGAAGGGAATCGATGACCGTCGAAACTCACCGCCAGAAGGCTTTTGCCATGAACATAACCCCTGAGACACTCAGAAAGGTCGAAAAAGATACGGAGGAGATGGGCTACGGGGAACTGAAACGTTACGTGAGACGTCTCCAAAAGGCCGGATATGATGCGACCAAGTACGTCGTCGATTTACAGATTAAACTCTCCTTCCCTTTTGTTAATCTGATCATGGTCTTTATCGGTATACCCTTTGCCCTGAAGACAGGAAGGACGGGAGGATTTGCCGCCGGGATTGGAATTAGCCTGGCTATTGGCTTAACCTATTGGATTCTTCTCTCTGTCTCGCGAGCCTTCGGCCATTCAGGGATTCTTCCCCCACTTCTTTCCGCCTGGTCTCCCCATCTCCTCTTCGGAGGAGCGGGGCTGATCACGCTCCTGAGCATTCGTCAATAGTATTCTGCCACTGTACACCACTGAGACACAACAGAAGGGGCCTATTCAGGTTCGTTCATCGTTCGGTGAAGACTTGAGCCTGCCCTAAAGTAGCTGATGATTCCTATATGTTCGGTGCCGTTTGACAAAAAATCCCGCAAAGCGGGACTCTACAATCTTTTTGGCTCCGCAGCGAATCTCAGCCGTGGCTCCTGGTGCCATCAGAATCCAGAGTCATAGAAAACAGGCGCATATGAGAACGTATAAGAAATTGGCTCCAAATGGTCTCTCTAGCGCTTTCGGGTGAGTTCCGAGAAGGAAATTCCGGTCATGTAAGAAAGATAGGAGGGGATGAGAGGGAGCACGCAGGGGCTA
>JABAOF010010890.1_pt2 | contig 21325 bp, 20 predicted proteins | sample 7062171 | NCBI WGS metagenome assembly JABAOF01 (sample SAMN14538628, study PRJNA623070) | marine sediment metagenome | biome: marine biome [ENVO:00000428]; feature: marine pelagic biome [ENVO:01000023]; material: deep marine sediment [ENVO:00002113] | place: India: Gulf of Khambhat ...
TTCTTGAGGAGTATCCCAAGACAAAGCTAATAATTCTAGGCAAAGGCGAAGAACAGAAGGACATCATGGAGATCTCCAACAGGCTTGGAATAGAAGACAAGGTAACTTGCCGCTTCGAATTCGTACCCGAAGAAGAGAGAATCCTCCACTACGCTGCCGCTGACGCATGTGTATTCCCATCAGTGTATGAACCATTCGGCATCGTAAGCCTTGAAGCCATGGCCATGGAAAAACCTGTGGTTGTCGGAGCCAAGGGGGTCGTAGGTTTTCGTGAACAAGTCATATCCTCGGGGCCCGACCAGAACGGAATCCATGTCAACGGCAGAGACCCGGCAGACATCGCCTGGGGCTTGAAAGAAGTATTGAAAGATGCGGAAAGAGCAAGGATTTGGGGCGAGAATGGACGCAAGAGGGTTCTCCAGTACTTTACGTGGAAGAAAGCTGCTGAGCAAACTGCTGAGATATATTTGTCTCTGATAGATGAAAAGAAGACTAAGAACAACAGCTGAAGCATTGCGCTAGCCTGCTAATTAGGCAGTCCGAGTTTCGAGGCTTCTTTCTCAAGTCTCTATCAGTTTCTGCCATATTGCCAGGATTGAAATAAGCACTATAATTTCCGGACCCCATGTTCAACATGGACGTCCGAAGCAAAACCCAACACGAACGAGAATAGCTGCGGGTATGCTTATGTTTGGAAAGGAAGCTGAAACTCTAAAAAAGACTGTTCAAGGCAGAAAAGCCAGTGTGAAATGGGATTGGGCAGACTTCAAGAGCACGAAAGGTTTTCCTGTCGATGACAACCTTATGTCTTGGGTCATCGGCCAAGATAGAGCCCTCCGAGAATGTTTCTTGTGTCTCGACGAGTGGGCTCACAAGTTGAAATGGCTCGAAAAGAATAAATGGTACAATGAATGGAAAGCCCCGGGCAAAGACAAGCCTTCCACCAAGACCAAACTAAGTCCTGGACCTTACTTACTTCTTCTCGGCGACCCAGGAACTGGCAAGTCCCTTATCGGAAGGGCATTGGCTGACAAACTCACTCAGATCTACAGGGAGAAAAAGATCAAACTGTTCGACGTCCTCTGCTGGAAGAACAAGATTGTCCCAAGCGAACCAAAAGTCTCAATGCATGGGGCAGGTAAGGGCAAAGAGATAATACGGAAAGAAAAGATTCGGCAAGAGAAAAAGAAGTTCGTCTTCTCTCTGGGTTTAAGAGCGCTTCAAACAATACTGTTAGCTTTCGGGCTGATACTTCTCTTCATCGCAATGTATGGAATATACAATATCTTCACAGCATGGACCCTCAACCCGATAATGACTGAAGACGGTTTAACACTGCAAGAGTTCTTTGCCTACAATTTCGTGGAATATTTCACCAAGTCCTTTCCATCACTAGTAGTCATCTTCGTCCCTGCGGGTTCGCTAATATTCTTCGGCATATTCATCTGGTGGTTTGGAAGACTAGGAGGAAGCGTTAATCTACCAGGCATTGGTGGAGCACAACAATCCACAGTGCCCAAGCTCATAGTAGACAACTCCGCGAAGCGTGCCCCCTTCTTAGACGCAACCGGACACAGATCATCTCAGCTCTTCGGCGACATAGCGTGGGACCCTTACCAGACTGGTGGCTTGGGTACGCCTGAGCATCAGAGAGTCACCGCTGGAGACGTGCACCGAGCCGCCCTCGGAATATTATACATGGACGAGATCAAGAATCTGGATCCCGTCGAGGCTGTCACCCTCTTGACAGTACTTGAAGACGGACAATTACCAATCACAACGCGAGGCCGTCTACAACAGAGTGGAACCGCCGCATTAGCCGTTTCCACCGAACCAATTCCATGCATGTGTTTCCTCGTGGGCGCCGGCAACTTTGATTCTATCAGCCAGATACATCCAGCTCTGATGGACAGAATATACGGTTACGGAAAAGTCGTCCGAATGACTAACGATATGCCCAACACCGTGGAGAACAGAAGAAGATACGTACAATTCATAGCACAAGAAGTCCAACGTTTCCACCTAATTCCATTCAGCCGAGGCGCTTGTGAAGAGATCGTCGCCGAAGGAAGGCGGAGAAGCAACAAGAAGGACGCACTATCCACAAGATTCAGACCACTCATATCCATCATCAAGACTGCGGCTACATTAGCTATGAATGAAGGCCTAAAAACGGTAGACAAGAAGCACGTTCAAGCCGCTGTAGACAAACACTGTAAGACAATACAGAGACAGATACTGGAGCATCAGATAAGCGAAAGAGGCAAACTAATGGAAATCAAGCCCGAAGGCAGCAAACTTGGCCAAATATACGGCCTAGCTGTTGTCTCAGACCCCTACAGCGGAGAAATGACTGGCAATGTAATGTGCGTCAGGGCAAACATGGCGAAACGAAGCGATATCAACAGGAACTATCCCCTACAAGGATACTACAAAGTCACAGGGACAGCAAAAGGAGAGAAGGAGAGGTTCATCTCTGACAGCGTATCCAAGGTCAGAAGCGTCATACTCCAAAAATACGGCGTTGACATCGCCCAAGACTATCTAACGCACATCGATTTTGCCCAATCTTATGGAGTTGATGGTCCTTCTGCCGGAGTCACCATGGCGATTTTGCTGTGTTCCTTAATTGAAGGCAGACCCATCAGACAAGATGTGGCTGTTACGGGGGAGATTAACCTTGGCGTGGGGAACTCAATTCAAGTTACCGCGGTTGGAGGATTGTACGAGAAGATAAAAGCCGCCGAAGCTTGGGGATTCAAGAAAGTTGTGATACCGCAGAAGAACTTCGAGCATTCCGTAGATCTTCGTGACTATCAGGTAGAAGTAGTTCCTGGGGAGACGTTGGAAGACTACGTCAACGAATGTTTGGTATGATCCATTTCCACCCTAGTCTCATTGGTGTAGTTCGTTTCTTCTTGATGGGAACAACAAAGGTGTATTAGTCTGGTATATCTCTGAACCCGAACGTTTCCAATGGACCCGATAAAAAGCGATTCGATACTGCTAAGCTAAAGCTTACTTGGCCTTCTTTCTCCGCCGTTTTCTCTTCTTTTGGGCTCTTCTCTGTTTTTTCTTCTTGGTCTTCTTGGTCATACCGTGGTGCCTGGCCATGCTACCATATTCCTTCGATGGCTTTAGTCGTGTCGCGTCGTTCTTAAGTCTTGCGAGGAACTGAACCCATGTCGCTTCTTACGCAAGCCATCGAGGCTTCCCATCAAGATAGTCGGTTAGAAACGTGGCAAACTGCGAATCAGACGAATAGAGCTCAGAGACTTCATCACCTACTATGATTCCAAAGTTCTCAGCAACAGCTTCGGAGACGTGCCCCCCTATGCCGATTCCCCGCCCTCCGCCTTCTAGTTTCTCACGAAATAGACTTACGATGTCAGTGTGCTTTCGTTTCATCTCAACTACCCACCGCCCGTTCTCCAGACGGGGTCCCGAAATCGTATGGTCAGCATGCAGATGTTTCAGTAGAAACTGCTCACATTCAACCTTTTTTCGCACAGGCGGACCAAGATGTTTCTTCATTAGAGGTAGATGCGACTTTTCGACCTCGAAGACAAAAACGTTAAGGTCTTCTTCATTGCTCCACACGCCAACTCGTATAACATTGAAACCGCTTTGTCCAAGCATATTGCGAAGTGATCTTTGAGATTTGTAGAGCTGACCCCAAAGGATGTCGGGAACCGTTTCAATCTTTCCGAGTCTTAGGAAGATCAGTTCTGCCCCCCGATCTTTTAGGATGTTCACTAGCTTTTTGGGCTGGAGCGGTTCTATTGGCTTTGGGTAGAAGAAGGCTACATCCGGCCTCTTCAGGAAGGCTCTTGCTGCAACAATAAGCTCATTGAGTCGTTTCTTTCTCACTGCTGCTGCGGCGTTTCTTCCTTTGTCAATGGGATCGACCATGACGAGAGGTTCTTCGAAGATCTTCTCAGCCTCTTCTTCCAGTCCCTCGTAATAGCCTTCAAGATCAATAATTTTTCTTCGCTTCCAGTCTGCAACGGATCTCAGAACCTCAATGAATGAGTGATAGTTGAGGACGAGCAGTTCGCAGAGGTACCCGCTGAACCCTCCAACCTTGACTTCGGCGCCGTAGACACCAATTCCCATCATGAATCGCTTTAGGAGGCGAATCTCCCCGCACTTCTCCTTGCTCAGCAGGCTTTTCACATAGTCTGTATGGAAGGGGGTCCTATCTGTCGCGCTCATCCACTCACCCCTCTCTACTCTGTAACACGGCACTATGTTTACTACTACGCCATCAACGATAGACTCCAGATAGGGGTGTTCGGCGAACCGCTCTACCTGCCTGAATCCGTTGACGGCTCTCTTTGCTATTTCTAAGCAGATTGTGCCGAACGCTTCGCGCGGCATAGTGGTTGGCACACACATGAAAATGTCGATATCAGGCTCTTCACTCAGCCAAGTGTCTTTCGCCACCGACCCCTCCACCCTCACCTCTGCATCCACGCCGGCTTCCTTCGCCGCTGCTACCACTTTGGCTCTCAAGCCCTCAGCCAGGGCTAGAATTTGTTTCCGTCTCCCTAGGCTCGGGGTGACCCGTTTCAGAATTGTTGTTCGAACCCTTTCGAGATCGACGGAGGCCATAAGAATCACAACGAATTATCCTCTATCGCGCTGTCAGCGACAGACCTCTTTTAATGTGGAATATACTGGTCCTTTCGGAGTCAGAACACTCTTCTTCAACCGTAGGCATTCAGCTCTTACGGTTCCGAATTCGTAGTCTGCGGAGGCTTGTATGCGCTGTATCAGGGCCTTTTTGTTCCGCCCAGTCTTCACGCGCGCGATCGTAAGGTGTGGACTGAACCCTCGTGGGTCGGGCTTGAAGCCCAGTCCTTTAAGGTTAGACTCAAGTTGTTCGAAAACTCCTGCGAGTTCTGCATCACCTCTTTGAATCCCCGCCCAGACAACCCTGAGATAGTTGAGATTTGGGAACGCGCCTAATCCTCTGATTTCCACATCAAAAGGAGAGAAGGAGACCTTCTCCATTTCTTCGTAGATGGAGTCGACCATTTGCAGAATGACGTTGCCCAAGAATCGCATAGTTATGTGAATGGCTTGCGGCTTGACAAGTTTCAAATCTGCCCCCGTTTCCTCAAGCGTTTGTTGGATGCCTGAAAAGCGTTTAACAATTGCTTCGTCATCTATATCAAACGCAATGAAACTTCTGATGGTTTCCACCATAAAGGAACCCTTCTGCGAATTCTCACGGATCTGGATCAGTACCTTAATCGCCGAAGCACTAATTAAAATAGCGTACGCGCGCGAATTCAAACGCTCCGTGGGAAGTCATCTAGGATGGTCGGAGGGGTAAACTCTATGCGCACGCAGATCTTGAGGAATACCGAAAGAAGTGAGCTCAGCCCTCCGTTCAATAGAGTCGCAGAAGTTTTTCAATCCTTGTTGCGCGCATAGCTTTTTAACCCAAATCCCCACAGTTTGGAGCACGATCACGGAATGCCCAAAATGGAGAACGAGAAAATCGTTATCGGCGTCGCTGGTATGCCAGGCGCCGGTAAGAGCGTGGTCAGACAAATCGTAAAGGAGATGGACTATCCTGTGGTGGTGATGGGCGACGTGATACGACTGGAAGCCAAAAAAAGGAAGCTTCGGCCTACCCCAGAGAATCTCGGCATGATCATGCTTGAGCTCAGAAAGGAAAAGGGTCCAACTGTCGTGGCTAATCGATGCATTGCGAAAATCGAGAAACCAAATAAAGATGTGGTGGTGGTTGACGGAATACGAAGCCTCGACGAAGTGCAGACGTTCCGTCGGCGCTTCCCCAAATTCGTTTTGATGTCTATCCATTCGTCTCCTAGAACCAGATTTGAACGTCTCATTAGACGCAGGCGTAGCGATGACCCTACAGGTTGGGACGCGTTCCTCGAAAGAGATCAACGAGAACTCAGCGTCGGCCTAGGAAACACCATCGCAACTGCAGACTACATGGTTGTGAACGATGGAACCAGGACGCAGTTTATGAGGAGAATTCGCGGAGCCTTGAGGGATATGATAGCGAAATGGGAGAAGTAAAAGTCGAAGTAAAAGTAAGCGTAAACCCGACTGAAGATCCGCTTAAAGTAAAACAAGCTGTAGAAAACATTCTTGGAGACATCAAAACAGAGGTCAAAACTCTAGGCCGGGAAAGTCGACTCATCGGAAAGGCCACGGGACGAGAGTCGCTCTCCAAATTCTACAACCTGCTTCGGAGAGAGAGAATTCGTGACGCCGCTAGAGGCGCGTTTTTTGGCGGACTAAACGGCAAGTCCATAGTTTTCTACTTGAACAAGCAAGTAGCCTACGCTGGACACGTCTCCTTCTCAGAACCTACTGCAGAATCCCCGCTTGGTTCAATAGAAGTGCAGATTCAGTGTGATGAACCAAGAGAGCTCATTGAATGGCTGGCGCCAAAAACCACTTGAAAGTGGCCAGACATGCCAATCCCCCAGATCGGGCTATCCATGCTCTTCTGTCTCGGGGAACCATTTCCCACCCTCATAGAGCGTCTCCAGAAAGTGACTACCTCGCAAGTGGAAGTTCTTGACGAAGGCCTTCATGCGCTCAATGGTAGAAGGGTTGAAGCCCTGAGGAAAGTTGCCAAATCACGTAGTACTGAATTCACCGTGCATGCACCCTTTGTAGACATAAATATTGCCTCGCCTAATGCCATCTTGCGTCGTACAATTTTGAAGAGGCTCGAAAAATCCCTCTTCTACGCAAGGCAATTGGAGTGTCGATTATGGGTTTTCCATTCCGGTAAGAGAACTGGCGTTAGCCATTTATATCCTGGATCGGATTGGCAACTCAATATAGAATCCATAGGCACGCTTTTGAAGACTGCTAGAAAACATGGTGTAGACATCGCCATTGAAAACCTTCCTGAACCCTTTCCGTTTCTTATGAAGAGCGTTGAAGATTTCTCTCGTTTCTATGACGAATTCGACGACGAGCTAGGGATTGTCCTAGATGTTGGCCATGCTCACATAAATCAACAAGTCCGGAACTTCATCAACCGGTTTCCACAAAAAATCGTTCACGTGCACGTGAGTGATAACGATGGCACCAGCGATGCGCATCTCGGAATAGGCTGTGGAACAATCAATTGGGAAGATGTTGCAGAAGCCTTCAAGAAGGTTAATTATGGCGAGGTCATCATGCTTGAATCCGTGGAACATGTGGAGAAGAGCCTTCAGAAGCTGCGTAGGCTGTTTACCTAAGCCTTGGAAAGAGGAATATTAATTTTCATGAAATCCTCGGCTATCTCTACTTGAGGAAAAATCTTTTTTGCTTGATCTAAGAGTCGACGAGAATCTTTGTACCGCGCGCTTATATGGGTCAAGACCAGCTGTTTCACTTTGGCCTTCTTGGCAACCTCAGCTGCTTGACTTGGCGTGGAGTGTCCATCTTCCTCAGCCCTATCTGAAAACTCAGCATCAAAGGTCGCATCGTGGATCAGCAAATCGGCATCGTTGGCGAGTGTTGTGATCTCTTCTGACGGTCTCGTGTCCCCGGTATAGACGATCTTTCGTCCTGGACGTAGTGGCCCCAAAACCTCAGCGGGCTTGACCAGTCGCCCATCAGAAAGCTGTACAGGGGAACCATGTTGTAGTCTTGACCACAAGGGACCTTCCGGGATGCCGAGACTCCGCGCTTTATCCGGGTAAAACTCTCCGGAGCGAGGTTTCTCGGTCAAGGCGAACGCCAAAGCAGGAATCGTGTGAGCCGCCGAGATTGTGAGTACTTGGTATTCCTTCTCGTCGCATGCGATGCCGTAATCGACTATTTCGTGCAGTTCGATTGGAAATGTCAGAGTGAACTGGACGGTCCGCTTAATTGCCTGTACGAATGCTTTAAGTCCTCGGGGCCCGTAGATCTCCAGTTTCTTTTCTCTGTCCAAGAGAGACATAGTTTGGAAGAGTCCAGGCAAGCCAAGAAGGTGGTCGCCGTGCATGTGGGTTATAAAGATCTTCGTTCTGCGATGAAATCCAACGCCGGCCCTAATCATCTGCCTCTGCAAGCCTTCACCGCAGTCAAAGAGAATCAACTCGCCTTTCCGACGTACAGCAATAGCTGGCAAGCTCCTCGCCGGCGTGGGGACGCTTCCCGCAGTTCCCAGAAAGATGACGCAAAGACTCATTTCACACCCTCTCGAAGATAGCTATCTCTCTTGTTAGGCTTCTGTGTACATAAACGAGATGAGACTCTTCGTGTTTCAAACCTAAGCTCTTTCCCATCTCGCCAAGCTCTACGGATTTGGGGGCAGCCATGCAGACTCGTCGTTCCTTGGGAAGGAACTCATCCACGGATGATAAGAAGGATTCAATGATTTGCCCAGTTTTTTCTCCGAGCGTAGTCGCTGACCGGCCATAAGGTGGATCGGTGACTACGCAACCAATCTCGCCTACCGGGACTTGTCTAGCATCTGCAACAACCAGTCCCTCTGGCTCTACACCAAAGTGCATAAGGTTTTGCAGACTACCTTTTACCATATTAAGCTGCGCATCGAGACCTAGAACCCTGCATCCAATGAGTCCAGCTTCAACAAGCATGCTCGCTGTTCCGCAGAAGGGATCCAAGACCAGGTCTCCTCTTTTTGGCTGAGCGAAATTCACCATACACCGCGCGAGCTTAGGAGGCATAGCTGTCGGATGGAAAAAAGGGCGCTTCTGAGGATTTCGGTCGAAGAATGGCTTCGTAGGAGTTTCTGCCGTCTTCAATCCGAAGACGAAACAGTCGTCGCTCAATATTCCAAAAAATGTCTTATCAGGCGAATCCAAGTTCACTTTGGCGCCCTTGACCCTGCCTCGAATCAGCTCACCAAGTTTCCGTTCAAGCTCAATTCTAGTGAGGCGTGGTGCAGCCCGCTGTATTCTTCTTATGCGAACAGCAAAGCTCTCACGCGGCTTCAGGAAAGCATCTAGAAATGTTGATTGCATCTTCTCAAGGATTTCCTCGAACTCCGCGGCACAGCTAAAAAGCTCTAAACCACAGACGCGGGTCATAGCCGATCTAGATGCAACCGCCTTTGAGCTGCGAACATTTGCCTCTACCAGGAGGACTTGGGTCAGCCGTTCTAATTCCCGATACTCATGGCCCTCAGCCGCAAGGATTGACTTCAACTCTGAAAAAGGAAGACTTGGATGTTCACCCGAGAGCAGAAAGAAAAGCCTACTCACTCTTTATACTCCTCATTCAGAGCGCCTCTGCGATTACAGGAGCGACCGAAACAACGCTCACGGGGCTGGACACAGAGTCAGTTCCAACGATTCCTTCGGCTCCACTTGTCAGAATTCTATTCCGCGCTTCATCTATGAGCAGTGGATGGGCACAAGCAGCGTACACTCTTCGTGCGCCCTGCTTCTTCACGATCCCTACTGCATCAGCCACGGTTCCTCCGGTGCTTATGATATCGTCAAAGATGATCACATCCTGCCCGCTGATGGCGAATTTCTTCGCTTCGACGCTGATTTCTCCAGTGTAGAGGTCTCTCTCTTTCTTCAGCCATCCACAGCCGCCCTTAAGGACGTTTTCGGCCTCTTGAGCCAGTTCCACCGCGCCTTCATCTGGAGCTAGAGAGAACGCTCCATCAAAGCCTTCAGCACTGAAGTGTTCCGCAAGCAGACCCATCGCTGAGAGATTTTCCGCCGGCACAGTGAACTTTTTCAAAACACTCGCTTCATGAGTATTCATAGTAAGGAATCGATCGGTTCCAGCTGCTTCAAGAAGCTTGATGACCGTCTCGATACTGATTGCTTCACCAGATAAGAACCGTTTGTCCTGTCTGGCATACGCCAAGTATGGAACCACCGCGACTACCTTCTCAGCTCCAAGATCTTTTGCTGTATCAACCATCAGAAACAATTGCATGAGGTGTGTATCTTGAGGAGGCCCCGTCGACTGAACAATGACAACCTCTTCGCCCTCAACCGATCCCTCAAGTCGTATCTTGGACTCTCCGTCAGGAAAGGTCTTAGAAACTGCTGTCACGATTCTTGAGTTTGTTAGTTTGGCGACTTTCTGACCTAGTTCTCGAGACGCTGGACCTGGAATGACTATCATGTCTATCCCTCAGGCTTCGAAGGTATATTCTTTCTATCAGGATCAGTAGCGATCATGCTTTTTCTTTCTTAAGCTCTTCTATGAGCTCCTTTGCTCTGTCTAGTCTAATTTTGTGTTCTTCAATCATTCTCTCGACAATCAAGTCAACGAGGTCTCCAGTTGCTCCTGCAGATATGGCAACATTTCTGGCGTGAAGTGACATATGGCCTCTTTGAAGCCCTTCATGAGCTAAAGCCCTTAGGGCGCCAAGATTTTGAGCTAACCCTACAGCAGCCATCACTTCGCCCAGTTCATTAGCGGTTTTAACGCCCAAGATTTTGAGTGCCACTTTGGCAACTGGGTGCACTTTGGTTGCGCCACCTATTATTCCGATAGCCATAGGGAGTTCGATTGACCCGACCAAATCACCGGCCTTGTTCTTCTCCCAGACGGTTAATGGTTTATAGTGCCCGGTCCTGGCTGCGTAGGCGTGTGCTCCTGCTTCTATTGCGCGATGGTCGTTACAAGTGGCTATTACGACGCCGACTATGCCGTTCAAGACGCCTTTGTTGTGGGTTGCAGCTCTATAGGGGTCAGCGGCGGCAAAGTTGTACGCCTCCACAATTCCGTCGACAACAGCTTCTCCACCCACGGTCTCCTTTGCCACAATTGTCCAAGCTCGTGCAAGTCGCTTGGTGGCCAGATTAGAGATTATTCTGAGATAGACTCTGCCCTTTGTGATCTTCTCAACCATTGGTGCAACGGCTTCAGCCATGGTGTTCACAGCGTTTGCCCCCATAGCGTCTCGGCAGTCTACATGAAGCTCTGTGATTACCATAGGCCCCGTGTTGGCGTCTATCACTTTCACATCTAGATCTTTAGCGCCCCCGCCAACCGAGACGAGCAAGGGATCTTGTTCGTTGGCCTCTTTGAGAATCTCGTTCTTTGCTCCCAGAATTGCCATTTTGGCGCCATATGGGTCATCTACGTCAACTGTCTGAATTTGGCCAATCATGATGGGGTCGGTGCTACTTGTGAAGAAGCCCCCCTTTGTTCTCGCCATCTTCGCGGCGTAGCTAGCGGCCGCAACGACTGAGGGCTCTTCGATTGCCATAGGTATCAGGTAATCTCTCCCGTTGATCAAGAAATTCACTGCAATGCCCAACGGAACAGGAAAGGCGCCAATGACATTTTCGATCATTCGATCGGCGAGTTCCAGTCTTAATGACCCTGTTGATTGCAGAATTCGGACATCTTCACTCGTTAGTCCAGCGAATTCTTTTACGAACTGAACCCTTTCTTTGGGGGTAAGTTTGTAGAAGCCTGAGAACTCTGAGGTTCTATTCATAAGGAGCCCTACTCCAATCAACAATTGGTACTATGCCCAGAATACATATGAATTTAACGACCTCGCTGGAAATCACTCTTCTTTAACCATCTTCAGCGCAAAATGTGGTGGACTGCTTTCTCGATCTTTCAGACCCGTCAGTCGATTTTTGGTTCACACCCTGCAAAGCTCTATCCTTCGCGTGAAGTCTAGAAAAATCGATGACCTATGAAAGATCAGAAACTACTTACTGAATCGTGTACTCCAGAGATGTCCGAATGCTCCACTTGGACGCAGCACATCTAGAGTATGGCTGCTAGTCTCCGCGCACGCTGATCCTTCGGATTAAGGTCGGAGGTGTGAATCTAAGGCCTAGTCGCTGGAGGTTGGCTTTTATGGCAGTTGGCTCTTCGAGCAGGTCGCGTATTCCGTCCACGTGAGCGGCTCCCACAAGCGCAAGTATGTTGGGGTGCTTCTCGGCCTCCAGCTTTTCTGTTGCTATCCACGCCAGTCTCACTGCCATTAAGGTGTTGCGTTCATCGATTAAGACCTGCCAGATTTGGGGCGCATACCTGCGAAGCCGCTCTAGCCTTTTTTGGTGTGAGTTGAGTACTTCGTCTTTGAAGCCCTGTTCCCAGAGTCGCTTGGTCGCATCTTCCCTATGAGCGAAGGGAATGCTTACGCGGCAGATCCACGTTGGGGTAGTCAAGCGCTGGATTCTTTGCCTTATCTCGTATTCTGACATGTCTATGAGCCATATGTTGGCGTCCACATTTCCCAGGGCCTCAGTTGCTCCAATAAACTCGCACTTCAGAGTACACGAGCCATATTGGGGACATCCAAAACACGCGTTGTTCAAGATTTTGAAACGCTTCAAGTCTAGTTCGATGGCGAGGTCAGTGGGTTGAAGTCTTCTAACCGCTTCGTTAGCCTCATGGAGACTACGTCGGGTAAAGTGGGCCGTACCTAATAGGCTTATGAACTTGTTGTAATCCACATCATAGATCAAGGTCTTCACGTTTGCCACTCCTGTCAATTGATCCTTACGGTTGCTGTCTCTTCCTTTTGAAGGGTGCATACAATACTGCTTAGGAACGGTGAGCTTACCAAATGGTAAGTTACCATATGGTAACAAAACGGCGGCGTATTTAAACGTTCTGATATTGCAGCGTGACGGGGACTGCTTATACGCGAGTTTCCAGTTAGACTGTATGTGAAGAAATGAATGATGTGGACCTTTTGGAGACCAGATGCAACAACCGTGCTGAAGGACAAGGGCGCTCGAGCGAGTTTGAGGAGATACTTCGATGTCATGGTGGATGATAAGCTAGCTAAGTTCCTGATCGCCAAGAGGTTGGTTGCAGACTTCAATCAAGAAGATCCGCTAGCTACGCTGTGGGAGGCTCACAACAGGCTTACACCAGAATTTTACTGCCTCCAGAAGGAAATCGACAATCGAGAAAGACGTCTGGCAGAATTAGAGGTCCCGGCGAAGTCGTACCTTGACTTGAAGATGGAAATCGCGAACCGTATTCTGGGAAGTTGTCACTTCTGCACTCGAAGATGCGGTCTCAACAGGCTTGAGACAGAACTTGGATACTGCAGGTGTGGAACCCAGATTGCTGTGTCAACTATGTTTGAGCACATGGGCGAGGAGCCAGAGCTCGTTCCTTCGGGGACCATATTCACTCTCGGGTGCACTTTGCGGTGTCTCCACTGCCAAAACTGGTCCATATCACAGTGGTACGAGAGCGGTGCGATCTATTCGCCACAGAAGTTGGCGGAGGAGATTAAACGTCTGAGAAAGCGAGGGTGTCGAAATGTGAATCTGGTCGGCGGAGAGCCTACGCCTTGGCTTCAGCAGTGGCTTGAAAGCTTCAAGTATGTTGACGTGAATGTCCCCGTGGTTTGGAACTCCAATTCCTACTACAGTGAGGAGACCGCTAAGCTTCTAGCGGGATTCGTGGACGTGTATCTCCTAGACTTTAAGTATGGCTCCAACGAGTGCGCTGAAAGGATTTCTGACGCCCCAGGCTACTGGGAGGCCTGCACCAGAAACCACCTTTACGGCAAGAAACATGGAGAACTCTTGATCCGCGTCTTGGTTCTGCCCGAACATTTGGAGTGCTGCACAGAAATTATATTGAATTGGATCGCTCAGAATCTTGGAACTTGGGTTCGCATGAACCTAATGTTTCAGTATCGCCCCGAGTGGAGGGCTAACGAGGTTCCGGAGCTACAGAGGAGATTGACTGCCGCCGAAAGGAAAAAAACGATCGAGCTTGCCAAAGAGGCAGGACTGACCAACTTCATAACGTGACTCCCAAAATCCGAAAGCTATTTCTCATGCCTCCTCATTCATATCGCACAGCGAAGATACCTCAGAAAAGGCGTAGAAAATGCGGTACTGTCCAGAGTGTGGCGGTGAGCTCAAGTATACACCTGTTACGAAGAGCTATGTATGTAAGAGCTGCGGGCTTTCTCTATCTCACCAAGAACTCATGGAACTGAGACAGAAACTCCGACCGAGCTTTGAGACCGAAGAAGATCAGCGACGAAAAGAGCGAAGAGAGTATCTCAAGTGGTGGCTCGGTAAGAAAAAGTAAGGGCAGCTCAGTACATAGCGGAGCGTCTGCCCAGCAGACCCCCTTTTCGGCTGAACACGAACCGAACAAAGCAATTATTATCAGACCTGTCTCCATTACTCATTAGCTTCCATCGACAGATGTGGTGCCACTTGGCGGCGTCAATAGAAATAATCTGTGTCGGTAATGAGCTTCTCATCGGTAAGACCTTGAACACCAATGCACACTGGCTTGCAAAGCGAGTTACCTCTCTAGGTATGAGCGCCCGCCGCATTATAGTCGTAGGTGACGACGTCAACGAGATATCAGACGTTATCCTCGAGGCTATTCAACGAAACCCTGACTTCATACTAACCTCGGGGGGACTGGGGCCTACCTTTGACGACGTGACTCTTGAAGGCCTTGCCAAAGGCTTAGGCCGCAGGCTTCAGAAGAATGATGAGGCTCTGAGAATGGTCAGAGAGAAGTACCGCAAATACGTAGAGGAAGGCCGGATGAAACGCGTTGAGCTGACTCCCCCCCGTGTCAAGATGGCCAAACTGCCACAAGGTGGTGAACCTCTCCCCAATCCTGTTGGAACCGCCCCCGGAGTGGTGGTCTCAACAGACAACTTGACGATAATAGCGCTTCCAGGCGTTCCTTCCGAGATGAAGGCAATATTCGACGAGTCTGCCCTGCCGATTCTCAAAAAGGCAGCGGGCGACACGATTTTCTTTGAAACGAGCATCGAAGCAACGGGCGTGATGGAGTCTGAGCTGGCTCCTTCTATTGCCAGAGCAATGCATGACAATCCTTACGTCTACATCAAGTCTCATCCCAAAGGAGAGGAGCGGATTCATCGAATAGAGTTCCATCTCTCCACCATGGCTAAGAATGCAATAATCGCTCGGGAGCGAGTTGGCAAAGCGCTTCTTCAACTCTCAGAGACGATTGTGGAGAGAGGGGGAAGGGTTAATCCAGCCAAAGCGAAATCCTGAAGCCCTAAAATTCCCCTCCCGCCGCCTTACAAAGCGGAGGAGTTAGTGTGCACAAAAGAGAGAAATACGTCTTGAGGAAGTAGTTGTAGCACGGAGGAGGTGACTTCAGGAAATGAGTGGAACTGCAAAGACTCGTGAAGCGGGAAGGGGTGAAACGTACTCGGGTAATCCCGCTCCGTTCGTTTTCTTCTTCGCGTTATTTCTGTTCTTTCTGGTGTTGACTATCCTCGCATATCCACATGTCGTGGCTGCTCTGTTCGGAGCCGTCGCATTCGTTGCTGTGCTCTTCTTACCAGCCACCGTTGCGATCAATAAGGAGTGGGAAGAAGCGATCATCTTGCGTTTCGGCAAGTTTCAGAGACTTGTTGGGCCTGGCTTCTTCTTCAAGTGGCCCTTTGCGGAGACTTTTCTGAGAAGAGATCAGCGCATTACCACTTTGGATGTCTCTCGACAGGAGGTTATGACTGGGGACAACATCAGTGTGAGCGTTGACGCGGTTGTATTCGCGAAGGTTGTGAATACCAAGGATAGCATTGTTAACATTCAGAATGCCTGGAACAGCGTGATGAAGTATGCACAGACTACGTTGCGAGATGTGGTGGGAGACGTTGAGTTGGATGAGTTGCTGGCACGACGAGATGAAATTGCGGCCAAAATTGAGCAGATTGTTGAAAGAGAGACAAAAGAGTGGGGGGTAGAAATAAGCTCCGTGAAATTGCAGAACGTCGAATTGCCAGAAGATATGAAACGCGTAATTGCACGACAGGCGGAGGCGGAACGAGAAAAGCGAGCAGTCATTATCAAAAGCGAGGGTGAGTTGACTGCGGCTGAAAATCTTCAAAATGCAGTGAAGAAGATGAGCAACCGCGCCATGTACCTGCGTACGCTGTCGAGTTTGGAGGACATCAGCTATGACCAGAGTAATACGATCGTCTTCGCCATTCCGATGGATATGGTGAAGGGGGAGGTTCTCGGACTGTCGGCGTTTGCGGGTGCAGACAAGGCCGCAAAGACGGTAAAGACCGCGCAGGCAAAGGAGAGAGAGACATAGCTACAGCTGAAAACTCCCAAAGGGCAGTCTTGAAAAGTCCCTTTTTTCAACCACCTGTCAAAGCTTCTATCTAGATACCACAGAAAAACGTCAACTGTGACTCGAAAGAATGTGGCGGGCCCGGGGGGAATTGAACCCCTGACCCCCGGGTTTCTTCTGGCCTTTAAAAGCCCGGTGCTGTGGACACTGTAGCATTCTATCCTTGCTGAGCTACGGGCCCGTTCTATTTCCTTGAATAAAGCATAATCGGAAGTTATTTATGCGTTATGTCGTTCACGAAAACCAGTCTTCGCCTTAGACTGTGAACCTCTCTCCTCCGACAAGGATGCGTTCTAGCGTAGCGTTCAAGTTGATCAACCCTTCATTGGTTTTTGCTGAAACGGGTACCAAGAGAAACCTTAGTCCAAGCCGATGGATAGCATGCATCATATCTCGGCTTAGAAGCCGTTTCGTTCCACGCAGCCGCTCTTCAATGGCCGCTTCTAGGAGGTTTGCGTTGGCAGACCAGTCAACAATCCGGTTTCGTTCTTCAGATGGAAGTAGGTCGCACTTTGACAGGACGGATACTTGAGGTATGAAGAGGCGGTTGTGGATTGCTGCGGATAGAAAGAGGTTTGACACATAGTTGAGAGGGTTGATGGAGAATACCGAATCGAAGAGGTATACGATGGCTTTTGGGTCCTCGGTCAACTCGTTGGCGATGTACGGGCCGCTAGCTCGGAACGCAAAGAGTTCCATTTGTCCCGGAGTGTCCACGATAACTATGTCGGGATTTAGGTTTTCTACCTCTCTTCCTAGCTGTTCTGCTTTTTCCGCAATCAAATCAGCTGCCAAGATCAAGGCGCCATTTGGCCCGAGTTTGTATTCTTTCATGATTTGGGTTAAGTTGATGTAGTCGCGGATGTCTATGTCGGGTGCATATGGCAAGGTTATTGTTCCCGGGTCCAAGTTTATTGTTGTTGCTTTCTGTTTCTGTAGTCTTAACCATTCGCTGAGGGAGGCGGTCAAGAGGGTTTTTCCTGAACCTGCTGTTCCGATGATGAAGACAACGTGCATTTCGACCCTCTCTTGACGGATGAAACGGTTTATGAGATTCTGTGTGACTACTTATTTGTTTTGAGGATTATTTATCGATCAGAACGGGAGCGATTCTTCGAATTCTCTGCCCTCAGTTAACTATAATCTACAGTGGCAATTCGTAAATTATTTCCGAGTCCACACATGATTTTGCCTGTGAACACGGAATGCCACGAGAAATTCACAGTCGCTTCTTCGCGGTGCTAGGTGTATTACTCGGAGCACTCTATGGGTTCATCTTCAGCCTATGGACGCCACCTAGAACCGCGATAATTGCAGATCTATATAACCCCGTGATCTGGGCTATAGCCATTCTCAGTTTCTTCGTTCTACAATACGGCCTGGGAGTCCTGTTAAACAAACCGAACAAATCCAGAGAAATCTACTTTGGAGTTTTTCTCATCCCAATTACCTACACAATCTCTGTGTTAACCTTCTCGATCCCTAATTTCCTTAGCATATTTGTGGCGGTGGAAATCCCCACGCTGGTGCTTTTCATCACATCATTCTATTTCGTTTCTCCATTTGTCGCCTTCTTCGCCGGATTCGACACAGAGGCGTTGGATGAGGCCAAAATCACAGCCGAAACCGTATTCAGTTTCGATATTCGCCCTTCTACGGAAAAAGAAGGGGAGACTCTCACGTTGCTTACACGAATAGTACGAGGAATGGGCCTCGAAATCTCACTGAAGAACACAAAAGATAGCACCGGCTTGATTATTTGCCAGAATAGCAAGCTTCATATCGGAATCTTCTACGAGTTCAATGACGAGATCCTCACGGCTACATTCGTCCCCTTCGGAGTCGTGAACGATACCGTGAAGCCCGTGGAAGATTTGGAGATAATACTAGATCTTAAAGCCCAAATTAATGGAATGCTGTATGCTTGGATGCAAGATAATCTGATTCTGAGGTTCAATGAAATCCCGCCCCACCTTGAACTTGGACTCGAAAGAGTTTCTGAAGGCCTTGGACCAGTAAAAACATCAATCACCGACCACATAAAAGAAACAATAGTGTCTTTCCCTCGAAATCATCCATACCAACTAGCGATACTGACCACGGGGTCCGTGATAATCGTCAACGTCATGCTTCTTGTCTTGGGCAAAATCGTCTTTAAACAGTAAGCTTGCGCCGCTTAACCGCGGCAGAATAGGAGTCTCGTTGGAGGCAGTCAGAGATTGCTGATGATTTAAATTGTCGGATGAGGGTTGTGATAGAAGTGTTGCCTAATGAGTAGAGTTGCCATAGTACGAGGAACTGAACCCATTGAGGTCACTGTTGACGCCCTCGAACTCGTTGCGCCAGACGTGGATGCCGTTCTATCAGACGTCACACAAATCCTCATAAAGCCTAACTACATCAACGCTGAGCACCCGTCAACGGGAATCACCACAGACAGCCGAGTTATAGAGGGAGTAGTCAAGTATCTCCATGCGCGAGGAAAAGGCAATGTTATCATTGGGGAAGGCAGTGGATTCGCGGACACACATCATGCCTTTGAAGTTGCAGGTGTAGATAAGGTTGCCCGGCGATGGAATGTGAAGGTAGCAGATCTCAACGACGACGAGTTCGTGGAAGTTAGCCCACCTGATCCTTTAGCATTGAAGACCGTCAAAGTCGCCAAAACCGCCGTGGATAGCACTATAATCAGCGTTCCCAAACTTAAGCTCCACCGGATCGCCACGGTTACGTTGAGTCTGAAGAACATGATGGGCGTCTTGGCTTCAAAAGGAAGTATGCATAGAGGAAGCTTAGGCAAAAACATTGCAGATTTGGCGTCCGTTGTAAGCCCTCGCATCGCCGTCGTCGATGGGATAGTGGCTGGAGAAGGTCATGAGACCAGCAAGAATCCAGTGCAGATGGCTCTGGTCATTGCGGGAACAGACCCGGTAGCCGTGGATGCTGTCGGCGCAGCGGTAATGGGCATACCGCCTGCCAAGGTGAAACATCTCAAGCTGGCAGAAGCGAAGGGTCTCGGGACCTGCGAATTGGATGACATAATCGTATTAGGCGAGCCAATTGACAAGGTGAAAAGGAAGTTTCAGCGGTCCTTTTCATCCAGACTTCTAACTCATCTTGGATAAGACGGATAACTCTTTCTACAGCGGGTAATCGTTCAACCCTTCATTAAACCCAACGTCAATCCGGCAGTGAAACTGGTGGCCAGTGGCAAATACCCGATAATCACGGGAAGAAACTCTGCTGCCGCGCGGAGAAGGCCGGATGCGGCTTCGGTCAGTCGTCCATAGTTGACCGTGATTAGCCCGATGCCGTCCAAATAGAAAAGCAGCAAAACACAGAGTCCCAGCAGAAAGCCGACGATCTTCACGATCTTTTTCACAGCGTATCCAACCAGAAACCCGCCGATTCCGCCTACACCAAACTGCGTAATGACAGGGGGCAAAGCCGCACTCATATCACCAGCTCCAGACGCCACGTTCTGATCTTGATACACAATGCGAATCGCGGTCTAATAAGCTCTCCATCAGCAAACAACGCATCACAACAGAGTTCCTTGTGAAAAACACATCGGGGTGGCGCCCTGGCCTAGATCCACACTCGGAAAGTCAAAACCTCCATATCTTTGCCAAATACGCGCACGCACATTTAGGTGGAGTCCCAAACTCCCATCCGAAAGAGCCCTATGTTCACTCCGAATAGGGATTTTATGTCTCCCAAAACTGTGTGTCCTCCTATGGATTTTACCATAGTCACTCCGTAGGTGAGAATATTCGTGTCATAGCCAGTTGCTTGAAGCCAACCGATTTCTCGATCGCTCATTCCCTGACAATGAATAACCAGGACCTTATTCTGGAATCGAGTTTCAGCATCAGTAAGAAGGGATACAAATGGTGCTTCCTCTAGAGCCAGAACTTCTGTGCAAATTGCAAAATGAGGTTCTTCCTCCCAGTACGCATAGCCAATGGACTCATCGTTATGTTTGGCAAGCCACATTTTTTCCTGAGGTGAAGGCCTTAGAAAGGGTCCATTGATTCGTGCTTTGAGGAAATCTGGTGGTCGGTAAACAAATCCATAGCTATCTTTGGTGGCTTCCAAGAAAGTTCTGTATACAGCCGAATCGTCTCCTTCCTTGAATTTTTCAACAACGATTCTTTTAGCGAGAGGCAACGGCTTTTTGGGTGTTTTCAAAGCTATTCCTCGAACTACAAGATTCTTGTATCCAAGTTTCTTGTACATGGAGTGTGCTCCGAGTGTTTGTGAGGTTGTAAGGAAGCTATAATCGAGTTGGCGCTCAGCGAAATATCTATGGCATCTGTTTATCAAAGTTGTCATCACGCCTCTTCTTTGATATCCAGGTCTAGTAGCAACTGCATTTAGTCCTCCAACTGGAAGCTTGCCCTCAAGAGTTTTTGTTGGAATCTGCATGAGAAAAACACCTCCAATCACTGTGCTGTCATCAGCAACAGCGAACAAGCCAAACTCTGGCAGATATCTGTCATCATTTTGGCGCTTTTTTTCCAGAAGTTGTGGTGTGACTGCCCAGTTCAATGAAAGATAGTACAGAGAAGTCAGCTGGAAAATATCGTCAAGTTCGTCGTAGTATACGATCCGAAATTTTTGCAATGTAGACCCTTCCATCTTCAACTTTTTACGTGTAGACACTTCTGTTTTTATCATTTCCGCGCGTGCATTTGAACCTGCAACCTCGAGGATATAACCGTACTAGGTGAGCCAATAGACAAGGTGAAAAGGAAGTTAAAACGATCCTTTTCATCCAGACTTCTAACCCATCTTGGATAAGATTGATACACGCTTTCTACAGCCGATAGTTGTTCAACCCTTCATTAAGCCCAACGTCAATCCGGCAGTGAAGCTAGTTGCCAGTGGCAAATACCCAATAATCACAGGAAGAAACTCTACTGCCGCTCGGAGAAGGCCGGATGCGGCTGCGCTTAGCCGTTCATAATTGACCGTGATTAGCCCGATGCCGTCCAAATAGAAAAGCAGCAAAACAGAGAGGCCCAAGAGAAAGGCGACAATCTTCACGATCTTTTTCACAGCGTATCCAACCAGAAACCCTCCAATTCCCCCCACACCAAACTACGTAATGACAGGGGGCAAGGCCTCGCTCATATCACCAGCTCCAGACGCCACATACTGACCTTGGTTCATAATGCGACTTGCGATCTAATAAGCTCTCAATCAGCAAAAAATACATCACATCAGGGCGTCTTGTGAAGAATCTATCGGGTGGCGCCCTGGCCGGGCTTCGATCCCG
>JABAOF010012040.1_pt1 | contig 21310 bp, 19 predicted proteins | sample 7062171 | NCBI WGS metagenome assembly JABAOF01 (sample SAMN14538628, study PRJNA623070) | marine sediment metagenome | biome: marine biome [ENVO:00000428]; feature: marine pelagic biome [ENVO:01000023]; material: deep marine sediment [ENVO:00002113] | place: India: Gulf of Khambhat ...
GGCAAAATTTCCCAGGGGTCGCGGACAGATGGCCCGTCGGCGGGGCGACCGACCCGCCATTTCATCCCGGCAACCAGCTTATGGGGTCGGAGATCCGACTTGGAGGCGGGATGCGGATACCGCGTCATCCGAAGCGGGAAGGGGCTGCAGAGCCCCGGTGGCCGGATCGATAGGGTCCGGCAGCCAATCGTGGACTTCGGATCCATCCGCCGCCGGCTGGGGTGCGATGTATTCGGCACCGGCGGCATGGTCGCCCAGCGGGATGCCGCTAAAAATATCCGCCCGCAAATCAATCGCCGCTCGGCTCTGCGGATTGTAATGGATTGCCAGATTCACATATTTCAACGCGCGTTCCGCCTCCCCCAGGGCCCAGGCCCGCTGTGCCTTGAGGAAGTAGTTGTGTGCGATACGTCGCTTGGCCAACGGGCTCAATTTTTCGAACTGGACGGCATGCCGATGATGGAATTCCATCGCCGCATGGTTCCCTTCCTGAGTCAGCTCGGTGTCGCCCACAATATGGGGCGTGATCACGACCAGGATTTCGCGGCGATCCAGGGTTTCGGACTTTTGCCGGAAGAGGGGTCCCACGGCGGGCAGGCTGCCCAAGAGGGGGATCTGCGTGGAATTCGACGAGATATCGTCGCGGATCAAGCCGCCGATGATCACGGTCGAACCATCGTAGGCGATGATGTTGGTGGTGACTTCCGTCACTTCCTTGTCGGGCAACGTGAACCCCCCTTCCACACGCACCGAACCGGTCGACAGTTCGGGGTGAATTTCCATCCGGACCAGCCCGTCATTGGAGATAAACGGCCGGATCCGCAACTGCGTGCCGACTTCCAGAAATTCGACCGATTGCGTGGTCGCTGTTTCGGTAACCGTCGAACTGACGTAACCCAATTCGGCACCAATCAGAATTTCCGCTCGCTGCTTGTTCAAGACCAGCAAGCGCGGTGTGGCGATCACGTCGGTATCGCCAACCGTCTCCAGGGCGTCCAGCAGGAAACTGATGCTGCTGTTGAGGATCCCGACTTTCAGTCCCCCGTCGCTGAAATTCAACTGGCCCAGGGAGAGGGGCGGATTGCCGGAGATGATCCGCACGTCGTCATGGTCCTTCAACAACTCGAAGTCCACCCCCAGTTGATTCGAATCGTTTAACTTGACACTGAGGATCATGGCCTCGATCGCCACCTGCAGCGGTCGCACGTCGACATCGCGGAAGACCCGATCGATCTCCTGCAAGACCGACACATAATCCCGCACCAGCACGACCTCCGCATCGGCGTAATTGTCACCGCCGGCATTCGCCGAGTCGGCGCCGATTCCGCTTTCGGCTGGCGCGGTGACACTGACGGTACCCAGCGAGGGGGTCAGCAGCGGCGTGATCAAGGCCTGCAAATCGGACGCTCGAATGTAATTCGGCCGAAAGATCCGCGTTACGATTTGTTCGACCTCCGCGGGCTCGGTTTTGAATTCTTCGGGCAAACCGACGTAGATAATCTCCGCTTCGCGGTGATCCACATATCCGGTCGACTTCAGAATTCCGCGGAGGGCGGTCTCGAACGACACGTCCTGCATCGTCCCGGTGACCGTTCCCTGCACGCTTTTCGTCGCCACAATGTTGCGACCGCTCCCACGGCTCAACAACTCCAGCACTTCGCGAATATCAATATCTTTCAATTGCAGCGAAAGTCGATCTTGGCCTGCATGGATCACCTCTTTGTGCGAACTCGGTGTCGCCGGTGGCGCCAGTTCTGGCAAGCGTCGTTGGGACGGGTCCGTTGTGGTTGACTGGCGAGCGATCTGCCGATCGTCCTCGCGTTGGCGGCGCTCCAGCACCTTGTCCAGCAACTGCATCATCGTGGAAACGGGCAGCGACGGTTCGCTTTTGTCGACTTCCACCTGTTGGCGAACGGCCGGACGCAGCGTCGCCACAACCGGCTCGCCGGCGGCGGCCAGCGGCATCTCCACCGCGGGGTTCGGCGACAAACCGATTGGCCTGGCTGGGATCGAGTGGGGTGTGGCAGGTTGGGCGGCCAGGGGGCCGGCCGGGGGCGTCCGTCTCACGGCACCCGACGCCGATCCGTTGCGGACCGGCCCCGGCCAGGCGGTGGTCGGTGTTGGATCCGCGGGCCCGGAGCCGAGCGGATTGGCCGATTCCCGCTCGATACGCGGGGCCTGCACCTCCGCCTGCCCGGCTTCGACAAAATCTTCGCCGGTGTCCGCTGCGGTCTCGACTGCCGCCGAGCCGACTGCCGCAGGGCCGACTGCCGCCGGACCGGCACTCGCCACCTGCGGGGTCGCCGGGGGTTGAAAAAAAGAAAGGGCGATCCGTGAGGAAAGATCGTTGGACGTCGAGAGGTAGACTGCGGCCCCTGCGCCACAAGCGGCGAAGATCGATAACAGAACGATGCGACCCAGCATGTTCATAGGCCTTCCGTGGCTGGCAAGTTCGTGGCGTGGGCCCAGCGCAAAGCGGTCGCCCCATCACACCACGTGGGGCGAACTAATGGCTTCCCGTCAAAAAATGAATCCCCTCATGATCGCCAAATGTCGGCAACCGGACGCTCAGTTCATATTCTTCTCCGCCGCGGGCCAGCACCAGGCAGCCCGGACGGGCGGACACTATCTCGAATTCAAAGTCACCCTGGTCCAGCTGGTAGCGCAGTTTTCTCCTTGACCGCGAGGCAGGCATCGTCTCATCCGAAGGGAAACTGTACGTGCGGCCGCTAATTTTGACCACCGTGACCCGCGGGCCCACCAGGGTACCCGTCAGGGTCATGCCCAGATTTTCCGGCGTCACCTGACCGGCGGTAACCACGGCCTCCTGCTGCCCCTTCTCGCTGCCCATTCGCCCCGGTTGGGCCATCGCGTCCAGCGGCGCGAAGGGATCCGGCCTGCCATCGGGCATGGCGGCTGACCGCATCCGCGGATCGTTTGCGATCCGATTCATCAATTCGTCCCAGTCGGTGTTCGCAGCCGGGGTGGCAGCGGTGGCTGCGGGTGGCCCCGCCTCGGCAGCCACCGCAGCTACCGACGGCGGATCGAGCGAGGCGGTGGCAGGCCTGTTTTCCGCGGAAAACAGGCTGCCAAGTGCCGGGATCCAGTAGTAAACGGCGACCAGGATCGCCATCCCCAGAAACGCAGCCTTGCCCCTGTTGGCCAATATTTCCCGTGTTAGTTGTCTGTAAAGTTGATGGTGCATGGATAGGGGGGTCGTGCCTGGACGAGCCGGCATCTCTTTTATCGGTTATCGTCAGGCTCAACCTAATCGGATTTGCTTTGATTGACCGCAAAAATTACCACATTTGTCTCGCTTTCCAGCAACGCTCCTTCTTTGGCCGGCGCTTGAATGGCCAGCCGATCGATCCACACCGTTGCTGGCAATGCTTCCAGCTGTCGCAGCATGTGGAACATTTGAGCGAAATTGCCGAGGGTCCCCAGTTGGAGGGGTGTCTGCCTGATGGTTTGCAGGCTGGTGGTGGTTTGGGGGTCGAAGCGGACGATTTGCACGCCCGATTCCTGGACACTCTGGCTGATCTTGGCCAGGACGGAGGCGGCGTCGTTATCATTTTCTTGCATCCACCGCGTCACAAACGATTCTGTCTTTTCCAATTCTTCTTCTTTTTGGAAGATGGCGATTGAGAGGGGACGGGTGCGATCAATTTCTGCCTTACAGGCTTTTAATTCCGCGCGGCGCCTGGCGAGCTGGGCTTTCGCCGGCAGGAAGAAGACCAGCAAATATCCGATGCCGATCGCTGCCAGTCCCAGCGTCAGCAGCCAGTTTCCGTAGCGCCGTTTGCCGTTCATGAGGGATTCTTTCCATCTTCGGGTGGACGGTGATCTTTTCCTGCCTGCTGGTCTGGGATGGGCTTTCCGCGGATCCCGCAGGCAGGCTGTACGGCGAGGTGGGCGTCGAATCGGGCGATCGATGGCCGGCCATCCGGATTGGGCTCGCTCTCTATCGAATCCAGTTCCACCTCCGCAAACAGGGGATCCCGTCCGAGGCGGGAGAGGTAGTCGTGGAAGTGTCGGCTATTGAGCGTCGTGCCGGAGATCCGGACGACCAGTTTGCCTTCCGTTTGTTTTTTAAGTGACTGCCGATCTGCCTCGGCGGGCACGACCGTCGCGGCGGCCGTTTGCTTGGCAGCTTGATTTTGCGGGGGGCGAGCGGGCACGGCCCTTTCCCGTTGGACAACGATTTCATCCAGGGACATCGTGGCGGGCAGGGCTTCAATCAGAGCGGCGACGATCTGGGTATGCGGCCAGGGGTGTTCCAGGTAGACCGCCAGCTGTGCCATGGCATTCAGTTCTGCCAGACGGTTATCCAGGCGTGCCAGGCGGAGGGCTTCGGTCTTGGATTCGGCATGGTGTTGATCGATTTCCGCCAGTTGTTTCTCGACCGAGAGGCGCATCCGGTACTGGAACAAGGAAGCCATGGGCAACAAGGTGGCAAAGATGAAGACCACCAGGATTTGGGAGACCTGCGAGCGGCGGCGCGCGTATTCCTCGCGATAATGGTCCGGCAGAAAATCGATCTGCTGCTGAACTCGCTGTTGGTTCCGTTCCCGCCCCATCAATCAGTTCTCCCCGCGCAGTGCCAGGCCGGTAGCGATCGACCATTGGGACCGCCGCCGCGTCTCGCCACGGTCGTTCAGACCACGGAACGGATCCCCCAGCTGGCAGGGAAGTCCCAAGCGGCGCCCCAGCCAATCCACCAGCTCCTCGCTCGCCTCGCCACCACTGATAATCACCCGTGACAGGCCTTGCTGGCGAAAGGTGACCCCGTAGTAGCGGACGCACAAGGAGAGTTCACTGCAAATCCGGTCGCAGACCGGCCGCAGCGCCTGCTGGATGGCCGTGATCATTTCCGGATCTTGCTGATCACGTCGGCGGTCGCCGTTGTGCATCCGCAGCATGCCAGCGGCCGCCGGATCCATGCCCAGGCATCGGGAGACGGCTTCATCCATCTGGCGTCCCCCCACGTCCAAATATTTGACAAACAGGGGCGCTTCCCCTTGTGCGATCACCACCAAACTTTCGCCGGCGCCGATATTGACCAGCATGGAGCAGCAATTTTGATCGTGGGACCTGCGAAATTGGGAGGCGTAGCTGCGGACCAGAGCAACCGGCTCGACATCCACAGCGATCGGTCGCAGTCCCACGTCGACAATCGGCTGCAGGAACGCTTTTAGCTGATCCCGATGGCAAGCCATGAGGACAATTTCCCGCCGCATCGAGTCGCCGTGCCGCACATCGGCAGCTTCCAGATAACGCAGCTCGGCCTCGTCCAGCGGAAACGGCAATTTCCCCTGNNNGATATCGGGCGAGCTGGCGACGCGAATATTCTGGATGAAGAGGTCCGCCGCCCCCAGGCAGACCACCGCCTCGCGGCCGTAAAATCGCCGGCTGTCCAATCCCTTGCTCAACGCATCCAGCACCATGTCCGGCTGCCGGGCAGCATTCCTGTCGGTGGGATGACCCAGCAGGTCCCACCGCGCCGCCTGGGCAACCGTCTTCCGATCTCTGCTCATCTGCACCAGCTTGATCGAGCTGGTGCCGATATCGACACCGATCGGGCTGTATCGTTTACTGGCAAAACTGATCATGAAGATCTCGTCTCTCTTTAGAAAGGGTAAACCTAGGATGCTTTGCCGTATAAACTGCTGGGCAGATCCCGCTGGGGATCGTGCAGGCGGGCGATCCCGGTCAGCGGATGGATTTCAATGGCCAGGTAGCGGGCTGCGTCCCCCGCACCGGCGGTCAGCCAGATGATCGTGGGCCCGCTTGGGGCAGTTTCCCCCAGGGGGCCGAATTCCACCTCGGCCGGTTCCGGCAGCGGGTCGCCCTCCAGCCCGGCGGTAGCGGCGAAGATCGTGACCGATTCCCGGATTCCTGGCAAGGACGTCAGAGACAAAATCTGCTGGTCGGGAGGATCCGAGGGCGACCGGTTGGGGGACGGTGGTAAGGCGTGAAGGGTCGTGTCGCTACCGCTGTGCTGAATCACCACTTGGTTCAGCGATTGGTTGAAGGTGACCCGATAATGGCTGTTGAACGTGACCGCCAGATTGCGGGCATAATCCAGCTCGGCAGCCACCACGCGCCCGGCCGAGCGGAGTTGTTCGGCAATGCCGGGGCGCATGTCGGGAATCACCAAGGCGGCTACGGTGCTGAGCAGCACCAGCGCGATGAAAATCTCCAGGAGGGTGATACCGGAACGTCTCGATTCAGGATTCCGCATGGTCCGCCCCAGCCAGGCCGCTCGTCGTCGCCAGAGATCCGGACGGCACCGCGGGCCCTGCTGTCGCCGGGCGGCACGCTACCTGGCCGGTTGCGGCGCTACGATGACCGCCAGCTTGCCGCTGCTCAGCAGGGTATTCTGCTCTCTTAGGAGACGATTGAGCTGTTTGAGTTCCTCGATCATGATTTCGCGTTGTTCGGCGGGATTGACAAACGGAATCTGCTTGCCGGGTGCCGCCGGACTGGTTCGGTAAAAGCTTAGCACGCACAGGCACAGTACGTTGGCCAGAATCAGCAGCGGCCAGAAGTTGCGTTTTCGCATCATCGGAACCTCCATGGTGGTGGCAGTGACAGCGGTCTACCGTCTGCAAAGGGCAAAGACGTGCCGCTTTCATAGAATCGTTACAGATCGTCGACCCACTGGACCAAATCCCAGCGAAGAGCTTTATCCTTGGGGTGAGGCACAAAAAGCGGATTACTCCAGTCCTGCCAGTGATAGGTGACCGGCTGCGTCGCCGGTTTGATCTGGAGCCGCGGTTCGACGAGCAGCCCCTGCTGGGCCTCGACAAATTGCGGAAAGTAAGCCAGCGGACTGTTGTTGGCAACTGCAGCCAGGAAGTCGTTGGCGCGGCTTAACCACCAGGTTTCCGTTTGCTGCCATTCGTATCGCGATCGCACGCGGAGGGCCCCTGTCGCCAGCCGGCCCTCGAAATCACACGCCGTGGTCTGGGACCCCATTTTGATCTCAAATTCATCCCACACCGTGACCATGCCACGCAACACCGCCTCCGCGCCGCTCTCCAGGCGGAGGTCATCGCTGACCAGTGCGGAGGGTAGTTCGACGGCAGAGCTGGCATTGAGCAGTGGTGGAATGTAGGCGGGCGAGATGTGCACCTTTGTGCCCGCAATCCGCAGATCCACGTTGCCCCCCGCACCCATCAGGGTGCCCTGGATCGTCACGTCGTCGTACAGCAGCAGTTCGCCATTGGAATAAAAGAACCCCAGCGGATTGGTCTGCATGTCGGGCGTGAAAGAGACCCCCGCCAGACTGCTGGCCGGAATCTCTGTGGCCGAGTACACCGGACCACCCGCGTACAGCTGGTAGGTCGGCACCATGTCGGGAGGATCGAAGGGAGGGGTGTTGTGGACGGGAATGTCGTTGATCCCGATTTTTTGATCGTCCTCCAGCAGCGACAGGACGGCGGCATCGGTAGGCGACCGCGGCAAATCGACCGGTCCCTCAAACGTGCGATAATCGCCGGTACCGGCCTGTTGCATGGCTGACAGGTCGCGGAAGTAGCGGGCTCGCGTGCTGCCGGGCGGATTGTCACCCAGGTAAACCGGTACGAGGGGGTCTGTGGTGATCGTCCCCAACTTGCTGGTCTCGCCAACGAGACCGCCATTCTGGTAGAGCTTCATCGACGATCCGTCATACACCGCGGCAGCAAATACCCACTCACCGGGCTGCAGTTCCCCGCTGGAGGCGATCAACTCGGTGGTCGTCCCGCCCGTTTTCAGCAGAAACTGCAGTCGGATCTGGCCGCTGGATTCGGTGGTGCCAAGCATCCAGAAATGGTCGGCGACGGCGGGGCTGGTCGCCTTGGAAATGATTCGGCCATCGGCATAGTCAAAGTCGTCCGCGCGGAACCATGCCAGGATTGTCATGCTCGATCCACTTAGATCGATCTGTCCCAGGTCGACGTAGTCGTTCAAGCCGTCGAAGGCGGCCCCTCGGTAATCTCCGGGCACGCCATCGCTGCCCGCCACCGCGCCTTGGTAAGTCCCTTGATGCCGCTTCATCTGATCGACGGCCGTCGTCGCCTCGGCGGCTTCATTCAGCCGCCACCAGGCGATTGGCCCGTACGAGGCGTAGATGTTGGCCATGTTGTCCTGCACCTCGTCCGAGGGCAAGAGGGCCGCATCGTAGATCGCTTGCAGCTCGCCGGCAGAAAAAACTCGCGAATACAAGGCTACCTCGTCGATCCCGCCGTCAAACGGCCTGCCGGGGTAAGGGTAGTCGTCAAAAAACTGCAGCGGTCCCTGCAGGTGCACCGGACCTTCCGCGCGAAAGGGTATTTCCAGATACGTTTTCGCGCTTTGCCATTGAAAAATCGTGTGGTTCTGCACGTCACCCCATCCAGCCACCGCCGGCGACAGCTGGCGCCGGACCAGCTGGACCACCGCCATCGCCCGGTGCACGGCACGGGCCGAGGGATGGGCCGGGTCCGCAGAGTAACCGGTGCTGAACAGCGTCACCCGGTAGGGATACTCCTGCCAGTCGGGGTGCGTCTTGGTGATGGTCGTGTCCCCGGCCACAAATTGGACCTGGTAACTGTCGGTGTTGCTCAGCTGGCCCTCCAGCGTCGTTCCCACTCCAGCCCAGGAAGTCGTATGCATCATTTGCAATGCGGCACTCAGTCCGGCGTGGGCCGCTTGTCGGGCCGCTGAGCGTCGAGCGGCGTTGTGCTGCAGAAGCATGGTGGTGGTCTGCGAGCGCATCATGGCATAGGAGACCGCCAGCGCCAGGCTGATTACACCCAACACGATTACCACCGCCAGACCGCGACGATCACGAGCAGGTCCGCTAAAGCGACAGATGGGGAATCTTGGGGACATAGAGATCAGCGTGACAATTGGTAATACAAGGCGGCGGATCCGAAGAAGGGGATTACAACTTCCGAGCTGACAGCGGTGCCGGGTTCATCGGCAAGCAATTGCAATTCGATATGACAGAGGGACTGTCGCAGGCCCCTATTTCCTCCCTGAATATCCTGAACCCAGGCCAGATCATCCCAGGCCAGCGAACCGGCTTGATATGCATCCCATTGGCTGGAAGGAGGCCGCAGACGTTGATGGAAACGGACGACGCCCCGCCGCGCGCCCCCCGACTCGATGGGCATCGTCCGCAGCGTTGCAATCAGGACCGATCGGTCGACGTCGGCTTTCGCCTTGATCGCAGCCAACTCCGCACGCCAGCCGGCCAGGTCGCTTAAGGGAGGCGTCGCGCGATTGTCTTGCGACGCGCGGATCTCCACCAATTGCTGGGGGGAGGCCGGATCGGGACAATAGATCACCAATTCGCTGAACAGCGGTGGGCCGGCGGGATTCGCGGCGGTGCCCAAAGGGCTCCACACCACCAGGGTATCCGGAAAATCCCAACCGTGGACCTGCTCGTGCAGCACAAAGAAACCAGGGAATTCGGCAGTCGCGGTCGCCCGAAAGACCCGGTTTTGTATCCGCAGCACAGCGACTCTGGCCTGCTGTACCGCAGCGGCGTGACCAAACGTGTAGGCACTGCCCGATTCGACTGCGGATGACAGCGCGCCCAGCGAGACCGCCACCATGCCCAGGATGGCGATCGCGATCAGAGTCTCCAGGACCGTCAGGGCCTTGCGGCTGGGGGTGCTATTGCGGTGCGGGAACATAGGCATATACGCGGCGCAAATTCGCCAGATCTCGTCGGGTTCCGTCCGGATTATCGCGGAGGATCCGCACCTCCACAGCACGGTAGTCGCTGGCCACGCCCGGATCGAGCCGCAAGGAGTGGTCGGTGGCGTCGACGTAGTAGACTTCGATCTCTTCGCGCCAAGCGGCGAAATAACCGAGCGGCAGGCGGAAATTGGGATGCCGTAAAAAACCGCCGCTCTCCCCCTGCCCCAACTCCTGGCCCTGGATGTTTTCGACCGGCTGAGCAACGAAGCCGTTGTAATCGTCGCTGTCGTCGTACCGCGCACGGCCCTCGCCATTCAATTCCCACAAGCTGGCCCCCAGGGGATATTCGTAAGGCCCCGCGCCGACGGCCGCATAGCGTTGGCCCATCACCTCGTCAATTAATTGCTCGGCAATCCCCATGGCGATGCTGGTTTCGACGGACACCTGGGTAGTCTGCACCGAACTGGTGAGGGCCAGCATGATGGCACCGCCGGCCACAGCCAGGATGGAAATGGCCAGGAGAGCTTCCATCAGCGAGAATGCAGATCGTCGTCCAGCAAGCGGTCGCGTCATGTTGTTACCTCGCCGGCGGTCGTCGAGCCGGATTGATGGAGGCGGATCTGAGCGACTCGAAAAGTCCGCTGCCAGAAAAAAAAGTGACGCGGTGGGGTCCCCTTAGAGCTCCCAGCGTTCCCCACCACGTCGCAACACCCGCTCCCCTCCCCAAGGTAACGGGTGCTCTCAACTCTAGGTTGGCGGTTCGCCGAGTCAAATCGGGGAAAAAACCGGACAATCGGCCCACCGCGGGGTGCGGATCTTCCTGCCGCTTCGCCCTCGGACCCCCAAAGGGTGAACATTTCGAAGCCTGTTGCCGAAAGGCAACATGGGGGGCCTAGAACAGCCCCCGGGGCCGGCCGGTTTACGTCACACCATGGTTCCCCTGGTGTGTCTGACGCCAGGACCGGCTGAGGAAAAGGCCGGTAGTCGGGGAACTTCCTGCCAGCGAGCCGCGTGGGAAAAGGGATCGCGGGGCGGCCAGATCCAAAGCCGCCTGCCGGCGGCTGTTTGCCTTCGCTTCGCGGCGTCCCCCCCGCCGGGCAATTCCCGCGGACGGACAATCCCCGGCGGCAACCAGCCGGCTGGGGAAGATCGCATCCAATGCGCCCTCCTGTGTGGCCAGGGCCACCGGAAGGGGTCTCGCCAAAGGGCTACCCTGCCGGGGACGCGGTCGGTTCGCCCGTGGCAGCGGGTGCGTCGTCGCCGGCCGGTCGCTGGTAGAACTTGTACGCGGGATTGTCGCGCTGAAAATCTTTGTCGGTCAGCCCCGGGTTCAGTTGCAGTTCCAGGTAGGTGTACTCTTCCCGCAGGGGGGGTGGCTGGCCATTGGCGGCCGGCCAACCGTACGATTCGTAGCGCAGCGGCAGGGGCAACTTCTGGTCTACAAAGATCCGCGCCAGATGAAACCGCAGCTCCTCTCGCTGCACGGGAAAGCGGACCTGAATAACCCGGCAGTCGCGACCGTCGATCTTGGCGCCCTCGCGGATCTGGACCTCACACTCACGCCGCTGGCGATCCGCCTGCAAGGACTCGTAGCCAACCTCCAGCAACCGCTGGCCCATCATCCGGATCCCAATCTCGGTCAACGGATACCGGTAATCGCGCATCGCACGGGGACTGTCGGGGGACAGTGACAGGGTCACATCCTGCAGATTCCCCGTGCCACCATTGCGAGCCAGCAGTTCGCCGTTGTTCTGCCCCTCCACGTAAAGTATTTCACGCCCTTGCAGGCTCTTCGGACCCAAAAAATTAATGTAAACACTAAAAGGAACCGTCAGCTTGTGATTGGCGTCTATTTGCGGCTGGCGGACCTTCAGGAACATGTATTCGTGACTCTTCAGCTTGCCGCTAACCCGTTCGCGGGCAACCAATCGGCAAGTGTAGTCGCGTACATGCTGATCCACATACCGAATACTCTCGTGGGCAATTTGCAGGGCCGGCACCAGCGGATGATCACGATCTTCGGGTAAGAATCTTTCCTGCAGATCCAGCTTGTAGGCCCTTCGCGGTTCACCCCCCGCCCCCGCCCTCGCCCCCTCCGGCCCCCCACCAGGCGTTGCGGCCCAGCTACCGGGGATCCAGCTGCCGGCGATGAAGCACCAGGGACAGAGCGCCAGCATCCGCAAGGCCAGCATGCGCCAAGTCAGGCTTCGGGCAATGCGTTGATAATTTTTCAGCATCCCAGCCACCATCAGATATTCACAAGACAAATATTCACGAGACCGTGTGACAGTTCCATCATTTCCAATATTAGAATTGTTGAGGCGGTAAATGTCGACTCGATTCTGAGCAAGACGGTCTTGGACGGCGGATACATCTGTTTTTTTCGATCGGTTGTGCGGCTCAGGTTAAGCTTGCGGCAAGTGAAGATGGTTCGGCGGGACAGTTTTCCATAGCTCTCCAAACGACCTGGCTTCGCGCCAGGGGGGGTCCTAGGAATCCGCAGAATTACCAGAGAATTACCAGGGCCACCCTCCCGCTCAGAAAAAGCCGCCTCAATTCCCCGGCGGCGGGGGCGTCCAGTCCAGTCCGATATCGAGCGCTACGGCCGAATGCGTGAGGGCGCCCACACTGATACGATCGACACCCGTGGCGGCGATCTGGGCCACCGTATCCAGCGAGACGCCGCCCGAAGCCTCCAACTGGACATCGCCCGCGGTCGCATTGCGGATCTCGACCGCTTGCCGTAGCTCACCCGGCGACATGTTATCCAGCAACACAATATCGGGCCCCAGCGGCAGCACCTGGGCCAGTTGTGCCAGCGAATCGACTTCGACTTCGACAAGCATGTCGCGCGCGATTTCCGCTGGCACGTCCGCGGCCAGGTACTGTTTCGCGCGGCGTACGGCAGCGGCAGGCGAAGCCGGCCCGTGCGCTTTCTTGTCGGCGAGCGTCCCGCTTGCCGTGGCGGCCAGGTGATTATCTTTGATCAGGATAGCGTCAAAGAGCCCGGTGCGATGATTCCGAGCGCCCCCGCAACGGGCGGCGTATTTCTCCAGGCGGCGCCAACCGGGCGTGGTCTTCCGCGTGTCGTAGATCCCCACCGCATGCCCCTCGATCGCATTGACAAACTGCCGTGCCGCGGTTGCGATCCCCGACAAGTGGCATAGCAGGTTCAGCAAGATCCTTTCGCAGGTCAACATGTCGCGGGTGGATCCCTCCATGCGGGCCACCGTCTGACCGGCTCGCACCCCCTCTCCCTCGGCGGCTTGTGGCAGGAACTGGATGGCGGCATGCATTTCGTCGAGCACCACTTCCGCGGCCTTCAGGCCGGCCAGCACGCCGTCCTCCCGGACGACCACGGCCGCCGTTCCGCGGGCATCCTGCGCAACCAGGGCCAGCGTAGTCCAGTCCTGCCAGCGGTCCAGGTCCTCACGGACCGCCAACCGGACGATCTGGCGACAGTCGTCCGCCACAAGGTGGTCCCACTCGATCTGCCGAAAATCGCTCATCTTCAGACCTGTTTCTCCGCGCGCCCCGGTGCTCCCTCCCACCGGCCCGGCCGTCGCCGGACCCCCAGCAATCAACCATCATACGCAATTGGCATCTGCCTGTCGCCGCGGCAGCGCCGGTCAGTCCCTGGGTCCGTTGACCGGACCCTCTGGCGAAATTACGATCGATCTGCAGCAGGATGGCCGGCGAGACTTTGCGGGACGCATTTTCCCATCGATGAGTTATTGGAGCGACAAAGTTGCGGTGATCACCGGCGGCTCCCGTGGTTTGGGGTTCGCCATTGCGTCTGCCTTTGCATCCGCCGGGGCGCGGATCGTCGTCGCCGCTCGTGATCCGGATTCCCTGGCCCGTTGTGAGAGCGAGCTGCGGGCGGGGGGGGCGGACGTGACGACCGTGGTAACGGACGTCACGCAGGCAGGCCAGATCGAGAGGATGGTAAGCCACACAGTCGAGCGGTATGGCCGGCTGGATGTGCTGGTCAACAACGCGGGCCATTCGATGCGGGGCGACATCGCCGCGACAGCGCCGGAAGTTTTTGAGGAATTGATGCGCGTGAATTTCCTGGCGACGGTCCGCTGTACGCACGCCGCGCTGCCCCACCTGCTGGCAGCTCGCGGCCATCTGGTCAACATCGGTTCTCTCGCCGCCAAAATCCCCGCTCCCCACCTGGGCGCCTACCCGGCTACCAAGTTCGCGGTGGCGGGCTATACGCATCAGCTGCGATTGGAGCTGGAGCCGCGGGGGCTGCACGTGCTGTTGGTCTGTCCGGGCCCGATCCTCCATCCCCAGGGGAGCTCACGCTACGACCATATGACGGCCGGTCTGCCGGATGCCGCCCGCCAGCCCGGCGGCACGAGGCAGCTCAAACCCATTCCACCCGCTCACGTCGCCAAAAAGATCTTGCGCTACTGCCAGCGGCGCAAACCGGAACTGGTGATTCCCGGCAAGGTGCGGTTGCTGCTGGCCGTCGCTCAACTCTCTCCTTCACTAGCCGACAAAATCATTCGCCGATAACCAAGCCTTCCGACCGCCAGGCTGGCCACTTGCACCGCCATGCCGAATTTGGCAGCATGATCTGCGAACACCTGTTACCCCCCCCTGACACACCTCTTTTCACCCCCCTCCCTGCGAGTAATTTTTATGGCCGCTTTTCCCGAAATCGATCGCGTCGTCTACGAAGGTCCCGATTCCAAGAACCCTCTGGCGTTCCGCCATTATGACGAAGACCAACTGGTGGAAGGCAAGACGATGAAGGATCACTTGCGCTTCAGCGTGGTCTACTGGCACACCTTTCGCGGCAGTGGCGCGGACCCCTTCGGGCCGGGATGTGCCGTCAGGCCGTGGGAGCTGGCGGACGGGACGGTCGAGAACGCTTGCGAACGAGCGCGGATGGCTTTCGAGTTTATCGAAAAGCTGGGCGCCCCCTACTACGCATTCCACGATCGCGACGTCGCCCCCGAAGGGGACAATCTCGCTGAAACGAACAAGAATCTGGACCGGGTGGTCGAAGTGCTGAAGGAACAGCAGGCACGCACCGGGATCAAGCTGCTGTGGGGAACAGCCAACTTGTTCAGCAACCCCCGCTATGTGCACGGTGCGGCCACCAGCTGCAACGCGGATGTCTACGCCTTCGCCGCCGCCCAGGTCAAAAAAGCCCTGGAAGTCACCAAGGAACTGGGGGGCGCAGGATACGTCTTTTGGGGCGGACGCGAAGGATACCAGAACCTGCTGAACACGGACATGAAGCGCGAACTGGACCACCTGGCGCGGTTCTTGCACATGGCGGTCGATTATGCCAAGCAGATCGGGTTTGAGGGGCAGTTTTATATCGAACCCAAGCCCAAGGAGCCGACCAAGCACCAGTACGATTCCGATGCCGCGGCCTGCATCAACTTCTTGCGGACCTATGGGCTGGAAAACGACCTCCAGCTGAACCTCGAAACGAATCACGCCACGCTGGCGGGGCACGAGATGCTGCACGAACTGGACTACGCCGGTAGCCAGGGTATGCTGGGGTCCATCGATGCGAACACCGGCGACTTGCTGCTGGGCTGGGATACGGACCAGTTCCCAACCAACGTCTATTTGACCGCTCAGTGCATGTGGGCCGTGTTGAAGTACGGCGGGTTCACGTCGGGCGGGGTGAACTTCGACGCCAAGGTTCGTCGCGAGAGTTTCGAGCCGGTCGATCTGTTCCATGCCCACATCGGCGGCATGGATGCGTTTGCCAAGGGCCTCAAAATCGCCGCGGCGATCCGGGCGGACGGCGAACTGGATTCGATGCTGCAGCAACGCTACGCCAGCTGGGATCGCGATCTCGGCGCAGAGATCGAAAGCGGCCAGCACGATTTGCCTTCGCTGGAGAAGTATATGCTCAGCAAGGGTGAGGTCGCTGCCAATACCAGCGGTCGCCAGGAACTGTTCGAAAACATCTGGAACCGCTATATCTTCTGATCCAAACCGGCGGCGGGCGCAGGTGGGGGTTTGCCAAGCGCAGCCAGCCGCGTGACAAGTCGGTCCTCAGACGGGCAACCCGTTCCGGCAAAGGGCTGACGCGGCGGTTTTCAGTAATTGAACCGCAGCCCGCGCTGGCGCAGAGCGTGGACCAGGGCGTCGGTGGTGGTATAGGTTACGGCGTCGAAACCGGCCTGTTGAGCACCCATGACGTTCTGCTCGATATCGTCCATGTAAAAGATCTCCGCCGGTTCCACACCGGCGCAGGCAACTGCCGTCTGATAGATGTTCCGCGCCGGCTTCATGGCCCCCACCTGGTAGCTCAACACGATCTGCTCGAAGTACCCCGGCAGCAACCCAAACCGCCCCTGGCTGATCCATTCCCAGTGGGCGGGATTGGTATTGGAAAGGACCCCCAGGCGGTAGCCGGCAGACCGCAGAGCGGCGACCAGGGGTATCATCGAGTAGTTTGGCCAGAAAATATCACTGCCGGCTTGACGCAGCATCTGATCGTCACAGCAAGCCCCCGTCGCCTGGCAAAACCGCTGGAAAAAAATCGCCGTGCTGACGGCGCCGGATTCGTACATTTCGTGAAGCCCGCTCTCCATCACGGCGACCCGCACCTGTTCCGGGTCCAGGCCCGCGACATCGGCCATTTGCTGAAACTGTCGCTGGCGGCAGAAGCGCAGGAGGACGTTCCCCAGATCGAAATAAATAAAGCGTGTTTGCATGGCAGCCGGGTTGCCGATTTCCTGCAATCGAAGGTCCGATTTGTCTACCGTTTTCGGCCGGTCACTTCAAGTATCCAGGGGGAATTGGCTATGATACAGCTGGCATGTCTGCCTTGCAGCCCATCCACTGCCGCCCCGCAGCCTACGATTTTTTTACCGCTCAGTTACCACAGCTGAATAAAATCGACAGGCTGCTGAACGCCGCGTTAGCCGTTTCCATGCACGAGCTGACGGATGTCAAGCCGCGCGCCGTGCGTGGTCAACTGGACGCCCTGGCCGACCGCGTGCGATCGCGAGTTCGCGGGAACAACCAGCAAGCCCTGCTGGCTCACCTTCACAGCGTGTTGTTTGACGAGCAGCGTTTGGGGGGCAATTTGGAAGACTATCACAATCCGGCCAACAGCTATCTCTCCGAGGTACTGAAGACTGGCCGCGGGATCCCCATCACCTTAACGCTGATTTACAAGTACGTGGCCCAGCAGCTGGGCCTTACGGTACACGGCGTGAACGCGCCCGCCCACTTTCTGGCTTGTGTACGCATGGAGGGCCACTGGACGCTGGTGGACCCTTTCTTTGCCGGTCGCATCCTGAGTCGGGCCGAAGCGATCGCCCAAATTGAACAGANNAACAGATCACAGGGCGGGCCCTTCCCGCCCCACACACCGATGGCGAAGCTGATTCGCCGCTCTTCCACGATCCTTTGTTCCCCATCGCGACCCACGCACAGTGGCTGGCCCGCATCGTGCGGAACCTCCGCGGGGTTTTCCAGAAGCTCGATCGCGAACAAGACGTCCTGGCCATGGTCGACCTGTTCCGCCTCCTCTAAACCGCGGGACTCGCCTGGCCAGCCACCGATGCGGTACACTAGCCGACGGCGTTTACACCCTTCCGGAGGACTCCATGACGAAACCACAGCTCAATAAATACAGCGCTCAAATCACTCAGCCCAAAGCCCGCGCGACGTCCCAGGCCATGCTGTACGCCACGGGGCTCAGCGAAAAAGACATGGACAAGCCGCAGATCGGGATCGCCAGCGTGTGGTTCGAAGGGAACCCCTGCAACATGCATCTCGATCGGCTGGCCGCCCAGGTAAAAGAGGGTGTGGAGACGGCCGGGATGCTGGGGATGCGTTTCAACACGATCGGCGTCAGCGACGGGATTTCCATGGGCACCGACGGGATGAGTTATTCGCTGCAGTCCCGCGACCTGATCGCCGATTCCATCGAGACCGTCATGGCCGCTCAATGGTACGACGCCAATATCTCCATTCCCGGCTGCGACAAGAACATGCCGGGCTGCGTGATCGCCATGGGCCGCCTGAATCGTCCCTCGCTGATGATCTACGGCGGCACGATTCACGCTGGACAGCTGAGGGGCGAAAAACTGGACATCGTTTCGGCCGCCCAATGCTACGGGCAGTACCTTGCCGGCGAGATCGACGATCAGCAGCGGCACGACATCGTCCGCTATGCCTGCCCCGGAGCCGGGGCCTGCGGCGGCATGTACACGGCCAACACGATGGCCACCGCCATCGAGGCGCTGGGCATGTCGCTGCCGTACAGCGCCTCCACGCCGGCAGAAGATCCTCAAAAGGAAGACGAATGCCTGGCCGCCGGTCAGGCCATCCTGCAGCTGCTGGAAAGAGACATCAAGCCGACCGACGTGATGACGCGTGACGCCTTCGAAAATGCCATGGTCGTCATCATGGCCCTGGGCGGTTCAACCAACGCCGTCCTGCACCTGATCGCCATGGCCCGTGCGGTGGGCGTGGAATTGACGATCGATGACTTCCAGGCAGTCAGTGATCGCGTGCCGTTTCTGGCGGATCTCAAGCCGAGCGGTCGGTATGTGCAGGAAGACTTGCATCGAGTGGGTGGCGTGCCAGCCGTGATGAAGTATTTGCTGAAACAAGGGTTGCTTAAGGGGGATTGCTTGACCGTGACAGGCAAAACCGTCGCAGAAAATCTGGCCGAACNNCCGAACTCCCACCGCTGACCGCGGGGCAGGACATTGTGCATCCGCTGGAAGACCCGATCAAAAAAACAGGGCACATTCAGATCCTCCGCGGCAACCTGGCGCCGGGGGGGGCTGTGGCCAAGATCACCGGCAAGGAAGGAGATCGTTTCTCGGGTCCGGCCAAGGTTTACGATAGCGAAGAAGACATGCTGGCGGCCCTGGAACACGCGCAAATCCACAAGGGAGATGTCGTGATCATCCGCTACGAAGGCCCCAAAGGCGGGCCCGGCATGCCGGAAATGCTCTCTCCCACTGCCGCCCTGATGGGTGCCGGACTCGGCGCCGACGTCGCCCTCCTGACCGATGGCCGCTTCTCCGGCGGGTCCCACGGCTTCATCATCGGCCACGTCACCCCCGAGGCCCAGGAAGGCGGGCCCCTGGCCCTGGTCAATAACGGAGACATCGTCACCATCGACGCGGAAAATAACTGCCTGACCGTCGATGTCTCCGAAGACGAAATGGCCGCTCGCCGCGCCGCCTGGACTCCGCCCGCCTACAAAGCCACACGCGGCACGTTGTACAAATACATCCAGCGCGTCAAATCCGCCTCGGAAGGATGCGTCACCGACGAGTAGGGAATTGGCGAACAGGGAATCGACGAGCAGGGAAGATGAGCAGCACCTTGAGCAAACCGACCACGCTGGCCGAGCTGCGCGAGAGCGGTTGGACCAGCAAGACGGTCAAGCGCGAAATCTACGACAACTTGCTGGCAGCGCTGGGTGCCGGGGAAGAACTGTTTCCCGGCATCATCGGATTTGAGGACACCGTGATCCCGGAAATTGTGCTGGCCCTGCTGGCCGGTCACGACATGTTGTTTCTGGGGGAAAAAGGCCAGGCGAAGAGCCGGTTGATGCGGTCGCTGATCCGCTTTCTGGACGAGCAGATCCCTTATGTTGACATGCCCGACACACCGGTCCACGAGGATCCGCTGCGGCCAATCACCGCCGCCTGCCGCCGTTTCCTTAAGGAGACGCCGGAAGATCGGGTGCCGATTGCCTGGTGGCCGCGGGAGATCCGCTACGCCGAACGCCTCTCGCCCGGCACGAAGTTCGCCGACGTGATCGGGGAAATCGATCCGGCCAAGCTGGCGGGCGGTGTCAGCATGGCTGCCGAAGACGCCCTCCATTTCGGGCTCATCCCGCGAATGCATCGCGGTGTCTTCGCCATGAACGAGCTGCCCGAACTGGACGAACTGGTCCAGGTCGGCCTGTTCAACATCCTGGAAGAACGCGATGTCCAGATTCGCGGCTACCCGATTCGCTTTGACCTGGACATGCTGATCCTGTTCTCTGCCAATCCGGCCACCTACAACCGCAGCGGCAAGGTGATCCCGCAGCTGAAGGACCGGATCGGCAGCGTGATCCACACGCACTATCCTCGCCAGCGGGATCTGGGGATCCGCATCATGCAGCAGGAGGCCGGCGTGGATCTGAACGGCGAATTTCCGGTCGTCGTTCCGTATTTTATGCAAGAAATCGTGGAGCAAATCAGTATCGCCGCGCGACGCTCGAAGTACATCGACCACGACTCCGGTGTGAGCGCCCGCTTCAGCATCGCCAATTACCGCACGATGATCGCCTCGGCCAGGCGGCGAGCGGCCATGTTGGGCGAAAGGCCTGCGGTGCCGCGGATCAGCGACCTGGGGCACCTCTATGCCTCGTCGCTGGGAAAACTGGAACTCGACTTGATGGGTAGCCACCAGATGAACGAGCGGCAGGTGCTGGACGCCGTCCTGGCCGAAGCCATCCGGGATGTATTTCAGGAGTACGTGGAACAGCACGGTCTGCACGAAATCGCGGAAATTTTTGGGAAGGGCGTGAAGATCGAAGTGGGGGACCTGCTGCCCTCGCGGTGTTACGCCGAGCGTCTGCGGCGGGTGCCGCCAGCTTGGGACAAGGCCTTCGAAGTCAACGCCTCAGAAGATGAAGCGGTCCGCGCCGCCTGCGTCGAATTCGTCCTGGCCGGGCTCTACGCCACCGACCACATCTCCCGCTCGCAACGCCACGGGGCAATCGTCTACGAGATCCAGTAGCCGTATCCGACGGACAAAGTCGGAATTTTTTTCGTGGGTCGGATGTACGGAGTCGCATGAACGGGGTCGGGAGTCTTTTTTCGTGACTCCGTTTCCCCTACGATAATCGTCAGACGCCCTTTGCCGGTCCGCCTACCCAAACCCGTTACCGCGGGCTGTCACGAAAAAAGACTCCCGACCCCTTCCTGCCATGCCTCGCCGACCCCGCTTTTCTTCTGGTGGCTACGTCTATCACGTGCTGAATCGGGCCGTTGGCCGACGAACCATCTTTCACACAGACAAAGATTATGCTGCTTTTCTGCAGGTCCTCGAAGCAGCTCGCCACAAAGTGCCCATGCGGCTTTTAAGTTTTGCGATCATGCCAAATCATTGGCACCTGGTTCTGTGGCCCATCGGCGATGGCGATCTTTCCAACTACATGCAATGGCTGACCATGACCCATACCCAGCGCTGGCATGCCTTGCACGCGACATCCGGCACAGGCCCACTTTATCAGGGGCGATTCAAATCGTTTCCTGTCCAGGACGACGATCATTTCCTGACGGTCTGCCGCTATGTAGAACGAAATCCATTACGCGCCAATCTGACAACGCACGCTCAGAATTGGCAGTGGTCCAGCCTGTGGCAGCATGTGAACGAGCGATTTGCTGTCAGCCTGGACACGTGGCCAGTTCCCCAACCGGCAGAATGGTTGGCTTACGTCAATCGGCCTGAGACGGAAGCCGAATTGGCGGCAATCCGTAACAGTGTCCGTCGCGGCGCGCCCTTCGGCGATCCCTCATGGCGAGCAGTCGCCGCAAAACAATTAGGCCTGGAATCCACGCTCACCGCGCCAGGACGGCCCCGCAAAAGGTGATCGGCCCAAGGGGTCGGGAGTCTTTTTTCGTGACTCCGT
>JABAOF010011388.1_pt7 | contig 21303 bp, 11 predicted proteins | sample 7062171 | NCBI WGS metagenome assembly JABAOF01 (sample SAMN14538628, study PRJNA623070) | marine sediment metagenome | biome: marine biome [ENVO:00000428]; feature: marine pelagic biome [ENVO:01000023]; material: deep marine sediment [ENVO:00002113] | place: India: Gulf of Khambhat ...
GATGAATCCTGAAAGCGCTTCCACCACCGGGATTCTCTTCCACCCAAATCTTCCCCCCATGTGCCATGATGGCCATTTGCGAGAATGCTAAGCCCAACCCCGTTCCACGCCTCCGCCCTGCGACTCCGGGAACCTGCACGAAGCGTTTGAATATCTTCTCCCGAAATTCCTCCGGAACACCGGGGCCAGTATCGGCAACTTTAATGCTCACTTCGTTTTCAGTGGCTTCGACCGATAATTCAACCTGTCCACCGGCAGGAGTAAATTTCAAAGCGTTATCGAGCAGATTTGCCAAAACNNTAGCTGAGGATAATCCCATTCTCGTTTGCCTCCTGAATGAAGGTCGCAACTAGTTCTTCACAGAGTTTATCCAAGCTAAACTCAGACAGTGAAAGAGGCATTTCACCCGTTTCAAGCTTGGCGAGGTCGAGTAATGAATTGACCAAACCGAGCATTTGCTCCACGCTGCGGTTTGATATCGAAATCGCCTGCCGAACTACGGGAAGGAGGTCTTCGTAGCTTAAGGTTTTATCTAGTAGTTTCAAGCTTCCGAGAATGGCCGTCAGTGGAGCACGAAGGTCATGAACAATCATCTCCGTGAGTTGCTCACGAGTTTGGCTCAACTCGCGCTCTTCGGTAATATCGCGTAACACGACAAGCCATCCGATCATCTGATGGTCAATGTCAAAGACAGGAGCATCAGACCGTTGAAGAGTGCGACGATTAGGCACCTCCACCTCAAAGGTGGTCAGCTCACCTTGCAGTGGTTGTTTATCTTGGAGGGAAGAGATGATGTTCGCAAGCTCTTCATGTTGGTACCCTAAGAAATCAGCTAATGCTGAACCTACATCTGAAATGTTGGCCTCAATCAACTCCTCCACCTTTAACCCGGTGAGCACCTCGAGTTGTTGGTTGGCGAGTACGATCTTGCCACGAACGTCGGTCATCAACATACCTTCACGCGTCGAGTTAAGCACGGCCATCAATAGATTGTGGTTCTCGCGTATACGACGGAAGAGGTCAGTGTTTTCAAGTGCGACGGCAGCTTGACTGGCGATCGTTTGTGCTGTGCGAATCGCATTCTCGTCAAAGACGCGTTCGTTGCGACTGAAAACCTCAACTAATCCTAATGTCTGCGTACCCGTGATAAGGGGAACAGCCAGCAGGCTCAGCCCTTGAGGAAAACGAGTCAAGTACTCACGATCTGCTTGATTGGGTGCGGTTCTTTGTGTCCATTGAACTGGCCTGTGTTCATTAATGCAGCTGGTAAATGCAGGAACGTCTTCGATGGAGATCGTCGCCCAAGACTGATCGTGGTACGGTTTACCATCCACCATAATGGCCTCTGTCGTCAGTGTAAAGTTATCAGCATTCCAGGTTGAAACGCGTGACCCAACTGTGGACAGGGCGACCGCAAGGCTATCTGCGATGGCCAGAGCTACGACCTCAGTCTCGTATGTTGCTGCAATTTGAGTGCTCGCTTGGTATAGGAGTGACTGTTCACGCAAACGGGCTTCCAGCTGCTGGTAGAGGGTGGCGTTCTCTAAGGCCACAGCTGCCTGAGATGCTAATTGCGACAGCAGCTGTTCATGATCTGCGGAGAATGCGTAGGGAGATGGATCCTCAATCGTGATCACCCCGAGCACGCGATTCTGAAGAAGGATCGGTACACTAAGAACGCTTTTCGTGTTCTCTTGATGCCACTTGAGGGGGGGTGACTCTTGGCTAATATTGGGAATATTCTGAGGCTTTCCAGTTTGAAAAGCACGGCCGGTAATACTATCTTCAAAAGTGAGGGTTGTGCTTGAGTCTGCAAAAGAAGAACCAGTAGGGTAACCATGATGAGCAACGATACGTAATCGCTTGAACTCCTCTTCTTTGATCACCAGATATCCTGCGGAAGCTTGTGGGATATCAATAGCGTTTGTGATGATCGCCTTGAAAAGATCTTCGGGGACGAGGGTTGAAGTCATCTCACGACCGATGGCTTCTAAAGTGGCAAGTTGATTCACCCTGTGGCGAAGAGCCTCGTCAGTCTCAGCATGAGCGCTAGCGTTAGCCACGGCAAGGGCAGCTTGGGCGGCGAAGGTCTCAAGGAGTTCGACTTGATCAGATTGAAATTGACGGGATTGAGAGAAATATACCGATAATTGACCAATTGTCCCTGATGGTGTGATGAGTGGGAAATCCGCGTAGGCGCGGATGCCCTCTGATTCTAAGGCAGCGATGATTGATGGAGAAAGGTCCGATGATGAAACATCTGGGACGAGGAGAGATTTTTCACGATGAAATGCTTCGATGCGATGTTGATCCTCAAGTGGGATATTCCCCCATATTCTCATGAACTTATCGGACAAGTTTGTCGCATGGGCGAGGAACAATCGATCACGATCCTCATCGAGTAGAAATATCGCAGACTTATGCCCCCCTCCAACACGGATCATCGAAAGAGATACCAACTCTAATGCATGCTCAGGATCGAGTGTCGAACTCATCGAGGCGGTAATCTCATTTAATAGCGCCAATGCTTCGGCACGACTTCTCGTTTGCTCGTAGAGCAAGGCGTTCTCGATGGCGACGGCTGCTTGCCCGGCAAGTGTGATTAACACCTCTTGATCCTTCGTTGTGAAAACCCTACCGGGGCGGCTATGGGAGGCGACGAGACATCCTATGATCCGATCGGGAGTCATGAGTGGTACACCCAACCACGCTTGAGGTAGGTTCTCCCAACTGGTTTGGTCCGGGGCTCTAAGGGCACGAGGTGCAACTCGAGGAATGAGTATCGGTTCCCCTGTTCTGATGACGCGATCCGATAAGCGATCCCCTATTTGCTGACTTGGCCACTCCAATTCATTACCTTCCTCTACGACGCGGGGGTATGAGATTTGCTGGTCGCCGGGATCTTGGAGCGCAATGAAAAAGGTGTCAGGTTGGAGCAGCTCCATGACCTGTAACTGAATTGTGGAGAGAAGTGTTTCAAGATCCAAGCTGGTTCGTATGACCTGACTAACACGACCAATGGTAGAAAGTTCTTGGAGACGACGTTGTAGATCGCGTTCTGCTATGGTCAAACTACGAAGGATAGGTGATATGGTTGCCACCATTGTTCCATAGATGATGAGTGCCACGGTTTTAAGAAATACATAAGAAGCAGCGCAGAGGATGGCAAAAGGAATAGGGACGAGGGCGATTAAGATGAGGATGTATGTATCCCTTTGATCCATTTGCATGGTGTGTGATATACGTCGACTCAGCCAGTGGAGAGCGAGGAAAATCGCACTGAAGATTAACAGAAGGCCGAGTGTAGGAAGGATCATGGGAAAACTCAGGAGCTCATTAAGGAATCGACCTCCTAAGAGCAGATAGATTGCCATGGCTCCAGATATGCTCAGAAGCTGGCGACTGAAAATGAGTGCGCCGTGTTTTACTTGTGTCCAAGTATCTGGAGGATGGTCTGTGCGGTTCCGTTGCCATATTACATGAATAAGTTGACCAATCGTTATCCCACTTACAAGAACGAGCCCAGCCGATCCCGGACCGAGAGCCATTCCCAGAGGCAAGCTGATAGCGTGAGCCAATGTAGTCGGCACCCGTCCAACGGGGATCTGAAAATTCACCAAAAACGCTATCATCACGGTGCCAAATATCGTCGCAGTCCAATCAAATTGGAATCCCGAAGATGGACGAAGCCAGAGGAAAAGCGTGATCAAGCTGGCTAATGTTATTACCCACCAGAGATGGTGTGACCAATGAGGTGGATATTCTTTTATTGTTTTCTGAACGGCATCGTTGGGTTTCATCAGTACTCAATTAGATAAACGCCGAGTGTGGTTTTTCTAGGGAGTGGCGCTGGGTGTTCGGGTTGAGGTCGGAGTACGTGTGGGTGTGGGAGTGGATGTCCTAGTGTATGTAACCGTAGAAGTAGGCGTAGGGCTAGCTGTCGGGGTCCTGGTGGGTGCACGACCCGTTAATTCTGCAAGGTGGGATTCTGCTAACGCGCGAGTTTCAGGTCGGACGTTGGTAAAACCCAAGATCCATTCCCAATTTCGAATCGCATCCTCACGTAGATCAGGATTGGTTTCGTATATCAGAGCCCGCATTGCATAAACTTCTGAAAGTTTCAATTCCCTGTAGGCCAGCTTTGTTTCTTTGTTCGCTTCAGCGACGGCGAGTCTGAGATTCTTAAGCGCATCCTCATAATCACCGGTAAGGTAATATATATAAGTTACTACTCCAATAAAGAAGGTCGTAACTCTGAATGCCATGCTGGTATGCTAGGCCGAAGTCAACCTCAGCCGCTTCATAATCACCTATTTTTGTAAAGTAGATACCGCGGGCTATGAGAGCTGGTGCGTAATGTTCTTCCATTTCTAATGCGGTATCAAGAACCACTATGGCCTCGTCATAATATCCAAGACTCACATAGGCGCGACCGAGATAACCCCAGGCACGGTGATTTCCTTGATCGTAGGTGATGAATGTGAGGAGAGGCCATAAGGAGGAGGAAAAGTAACTGGGGTCAAAAGTGTTTAAACCAAGGGTGACATAGACTCTGCCTACCGCCAAATATCCTGCAAGCATGGATGGATCGTTTGCGCTACCTTCAAGCGCGTTCTCGAGGGCGTCGTCAAATTTTCCGCGAAGCATTTGAGCTTCGCTGAGGTAAATATATACCCTTGGTGTCGTAACGCCTGCCTCTAGCGCGTCTTCCATCGTCGTCTCTAGCCGTACCCACAGTTTATCTTCGGCGTAAACCTCTCCTAACGCCAGGTAGGCTTGGGTCATGGAAGGATCGCGATCTATTGCTCTATTAAAATCATCAATGGCCGCATCTCGATCGCGGAATAAGAGGGCGCNNAGAAAAGCGGGTGCAAATTCATTATCGATCTGAACCGCCTGATCGTAGGCCTTGATTGAGTCCCCGATCTCGTCCATCAAGCGTAAGGCTTCCCCTTTAAAGTAGTGGGCATCCGGCAGATTAGGATCGGCATCAATAACTTGCTCCATGAATTGCAAGGCCATTTCGTAGTCGCCACGAATAAGAGCATTTAAACCCGACTCGTACGCTCCGTACGCATTGGGTGTCACCCCAAGGAGAAGGGTGGGAGTGGCTGAATTCTCAACCAAAAGTTCGAGCGGTGTCCCAGCGAGTTCCGTTGGTATAGGCGTGCGCATTACTCGAGTTGCAGCAGGCAACGGTGTGATTGTTGGTGTGCCGGGTTTCGAGGTCGCCGATGGTGTCGGGCTCAGTGGGGGAAGCGTGGAAGCAGGTCTATAGGGTTGTCTCCCCATAAGCGATCTCACCCATGGAGCTATAACCCGTGACGATAAGCCATAGATGAATGCGATCGTCACCAGTCCAGCAGCGCCCACACCTATCACCTTCCACGGGATATTAACATCACGTCCAATAGCAGGACCTTTTGTGATCGCGGCTACTTGGCGGCGTGGAATTTTAACGGCGGACGCTAGTTCTGCTTCCTCGGGTGTTCGAACACCTAAGATAACCAAGCCGCGCATGGCAGCCCGGTTTGTCGGATCAAGCTTGATAGCGGATTCGAGACAGTAGATCCTTTCACGTTTGGAGTCAACCACCGAGCTCATCCAGACCCAATATTCGGCGTTTGATGAATCCGAGCGTAACAGTCGCGAAAGAAGATCTCGCGCTCGTGCCCTATCTCCAGCACGAGCGGCGGCGATAGCTTCAGTGAGCATCGACTTAGATGGTGTCGTCACTTATATAGCCTTATAGTATCCGTTCGAAGTCTAGCATAGCGCGAGAGATCGCACAACGGTACCCACGTTGGTATAATCCTCCTGTTGTGGTCCAGTTAAGAAACGGGTTTCTTGTCCTATGTATCCTGCCTTTTATCGTCGCTTGTTCGGGAGAACAAGTAGTTTCCGTTACCCAACCGACGCAGACCTTACGACCATATGGGACACTCGCTCCAGTCCCAACTTCTGATCAAACGACACCCATAATATCCTCTCTACCACCGCTTGGACCATCACCGACTCCTCTAGTACATATTGTGAAAAGTGGTGAAACGCTAATTGGAATAGCAAATCGCTACGCGGTCGAACTCGAGCATCTGCTACTTGCGAACCCAGGCATTGATCCTCGCTTCCTAAGTATCGGTCAAGAGGTTATCATTCCGGGTCCAGAGGGTGAGCCCATCGGTGCATTGCTGCCGACTCCCACGCCATTTACGTTAGNNACGTCCGGTGCTTCCCAACCCCATCCGAAAGTCTTTGGTGTATAGTTACAGCGAGAAATGAGATCTCTCCTGCTTTGGAGGGAGTCTCTGTTTTAATCACTTTGTTCGATACAAATGGTGAAGCACTTGTGTATGAACAAGCGTACGGACCTCTGAACCTTCTTCCAGAGGGCGGTTTGATGCCATTAGCTGTGTTCTTTCATGATCCTCCTGTTGGGTGGATTGTGGCAAGCGCCAAACTGTTAAGTGCGGTCCAAGCAATGGAGGTGGAATCTCGTTATTCAGACCTTGATGTTGTACAGATCCTCAATGAACCTAGCCCTGATGGTAATCGCTGGCAGGTTCAGGGTGAAGTGGAGTTGCCTATCACTACCTCACTTCTTGCTGCAAGGATCAGATTACTTCTTATCGCGTTTGACGAAGACGAAGAAATCGTTGGTTTAAGCTTGTGGGAAACAGATGCTGAGGTTATACCTGGTGACATTCAAACGTTTGATTTGGTTGTGTTTAGTCTTGGACCTGTTATTAACCGTGTAGAGATCATGGCTGAGGCCCAATTTTCCCCATGATCTTACTTCATTCAACTCTGAACGTCTTTCTTACATGAGATCGGGGAGCGAATTCATCAGGTATGATTTTAAACTCAGTGTGTTATTGAGCAGTTACCTCCACTGCTTCTTCCCAATACTTTGAGTGAAATTATAAAAACAATCTCCGGTGGGAGGGGAGTGTATGTCTTCATTTTTAAATGCAATCCACCGACATCTATTTACCGGGTTTCTACTCTTAGTTGAACCCTATTCCGAGGTGTCATGCAAGGTTGTAACTTATTCACATGTTATCGTTATGCACCCCTAGCGAGAGAGGTTCACACGGATTAGAATCTTCGCCATATTGTCCGTTACCGGCACAACTCTTGCAAAACTGAGGGTTGTTCCTCGAGAAATTGGAGGTTCCGTGATACACGCGATTCACCATTTCCCTCATGGGTTCCTGTGGGGAACGGCGACGTCATCCCACCAAGTAGAGGGAAACAATACGAATAATGATTGGTGGGTTTGGGAGCAAAAGACCGGTCGAATCGCGCAGGGTCATCACTCAGGCGAAGCCTGTGATTGGTGGAGGGGCAGGTGGGAGGAGGATTTCGACAGAGCCATGGATGGAGGGCAAAACGCCCATCGCTTATCGATAGAATGGAGCAGGGTTGAACCAAACCCTGCAATTTGGGACGACTCAGCGCTAGATATTTATCGCCAGATGATTAAGGGAGCCCTTGATCGTGGCTTAATGCCCATGGTGACGTTATATCACTTCACACTCCCGCAATGGTTGTCAGAACGAGGTGGGTGGTATGATCCTCAAATCGTCCATTATTTTGAACGATACACTCGTAAGGTCGTCGCAGCGCTGCAAGATCTGGTTGGGTTATGGATAACGATCAACGAGCCCAATGTCTATTATGTTGCAGGTTACGTGGAAGGTGTATGGCCACCAGGTAAAAAGGATCTCAGGTTGGTGCCTCAGGTGATCAAACATCTGGTAATGGCTCATGCAGCGGCCTACTATGCAATCCATGAGATCCAACCAGGCAGTTTGGTCGGTTTGGCGCATAACTATCGTGGTTTTCATCCCGCAAACCCACGTAATCCGCTTGATCGATGGATAGCATATTTCAAGGCGCATGCATTCAACGAAGTGTTTCCGCGAGCTGTAACGGATGGTCGCATTCGCTTTCTAACTTGGAGGGGGAGAGTACCCCAAGCCGCCGGCACGCAGGACTTCTTTGGTCTTAATTACTTCACGGTCGAATCTTCGGTTTTCAACCTGCGTCGATTAACCAGGGGTTGGGACTGTCCTGACTTTCCCGCAGAGGCTGATCTGAGCCCATCAGGTTTCATCGCCAATGAGCCCGAGGGGATATGGGAGGCACTTACATGGGCTCATAAATACACTCTTCCCATCTACGTGACTGAAAACGGTATCGAAGATGCTGAGGATAAAATACGTCCCCGATATCTCGCACAACACTTGAGACAGGTGTGGCTGGCAGCGAATTTCAATTGGAAAGTGCGTGGATATTTTCACTGGTCACTCGTTGACAACTTTGAATGGGAGCGAGGGTGGACGCAGCGATTTGGATTGTGGCAGCTAGATACTATCACACAAGAGCGTACGAAACGATCCAGTGCGGAAATGTATGAGGAGATCTGTAAATTGAACGGACTATCTTCTGAAATTGTTGCCATGTATGCTCCCGAGGTTTTAGATTCGATGTTTCCCCCACGGGGTTCACCTGAGTTGGTGGCTTCTTATGCATAAACGTCCATCGTGTCGCATTCGTGTGGGGATGATGCGCGCGATCTTTCTCCTGGTGATGACCTTTATGTTGAGTGGATTACTCTCCGCCGATGAGGTTGGAGCTGTGTCGGTGGAAGAGGGAGACGCGCCATTTATCCTCCCCTTCGCTGCACCACCGGGTCCTGATACATGGCTTTTAGCTCAACCGTATGGTAACACCACCTTCGCGTACCGTTATCGAAGCTCCGCTTATTGGGCCGGTCAAGGGCTTCACTTCGGTTTAGATTTAGCTGCGCCGTGCGGAACACCGGTGCTGGCCATTGGGGATGGGACTGTCCATAGTGTCGATAATTGGCATGGTGCCAATCCACATAATCTGATGATCAATCATTCAAATGGATATGCGTCCTTTTATGGACATTTACTGGTAAGGTCTCATTTGAAACCCGGTCAGAAGGTGAACGCTGGGGATGTAGTCGGTTTGAGCGGTGATCCTGATTTAACGTGCGCGTCTCGACCTCACCTGCATCTTGAAATCCGTGACGCACCAAACCATACACGAGCTTTTAACCCGATGACCCTCATTGATGCTGATTGGGAACGGATAGCTCTCATCGGGGGTCATCCTTTAACCTTCGAACAAAATATTAATCATCCGCGGCGTTGGCAGGAACTTCTCGATCAGCCTGATGTCCGGTTCGGTTTCCCATTGGTTAACGACTATGAGAACCCTTGGCCTCCCGATTGGTAAAGACAAGATGTTTTACGCGAAAAGAATCGTAAGCTATATGGCCTTCATAGCAGCAATACTCTTTTGTGTAATGATCCTGCAGCTTGGTGGGATTGCGTATGCATCCCCAGCGAGGAGTAGGGATTCGGGATCCTTATTTCTTTATCCCACTGGTTTATGGATGAGCCGAACACCCATTCACACACCCACACCTACAGCGTTAGGCGCCCCCACGCCTTACCGACTGACAGAAGGGGGATGCTGTCCCNNTCACGCTGGGTGCCGTTTCTTGATCGACCTGGACCCTATGAACCTGCTGGTTTGTATGCTGTTGCGGCGAGTGGAGGTGAGATCGCATTAATCATCGAGCGCGCAGGGACCTTTTCCAGAGATTGGTCACGCGTAGCCTATACCGATAGTGGTCGGACCTTTGTCGAACGGTGGGCTAACGGCGAAAGATGGGAAATCCCAAATGAGGGTAGAGCGATCTGCTTCTCTCCAAGTGGCCAAGTTATCGAGTGGGAGGTTATGTCTCGAGGGATCGAGTTTCCAGATCTACGCCAACAGGCAATATGGATTGCGAACTCTAATGGGATGGAAGCACGTGAGGTTGTGACCATCATCGGTGGTGATTTCGTTGGGTGGGTGAATGGAGAAAAAGAAATTCTTGTGACGGGTCGTTTAGCACCCTATGGACCATCAGGAATATGGAGGATCACGCTCGAAAATGATGCAGATGAATTGCTGTTAGAGATGGACCGCGTACGTAGTCCTCTATTGTCCCCGGATGGCGAATGGCTCGCTTTCATAGTAGCTTTCGATACAGAAGAAGAACGGAATGGGCTGTGGGTGATGCGGACGGATGGCTCGTTATCGAAGAAACTTGATTTGTTCGGTGCATATAGGTGGAGACGTGAAGGTGAACTATTAGTGATACCCCTTGATATAGACCAACCGGGACCTGCTCTCTGGCAAGTGGATGTCATCAGCGGAGTGACTTGGCGCTTGATCGACCCTCAGCACACATCCTGGCAAATTGCCAGCAATGATTGGCAACCCTCACCGGATGGGGAGAAAATAGTCTTCCGTTCTCCTCAGGACCAGAACCTGTGGGTTCTAGAGCTGCCATCCCCGTAAGTTGTGCGTGATATAATCGCCTAAAGTTGTGNNGCGCGCGCCTGGAGAGCGCGTGAGCCGAAAGGCTCCGTGGGTTCGAATCCCACCCTCTCCGCCTCCTTTAACCTCCTCCTAGGGGACACTTGTACATAAATTCTTGGTCAAAACGATAGAAGAGCGTAAAAGATTACAGCGATTAAGAAGGGAATCACTCCGGAGTGTTTGAGTGAATCGATGTTTATTCATATCTTGCTTATCTTGCCTTCGAAGAGGTCAAGAGTGAGCTGTTCATTATCAGGATAGTCATTTACCTGGCACATTGCATTACGTTCAAATGCGCAGTTAATTGCATAAGTTACTCTATCCCAATGGCATTACAGGCAGAAGCAGAGATGTTTCGATCTCTGATCTGGGATGATTTTTCAAGGCAATGAAATATCCACAAAAGCGGTCATCTCCCACTGGATGTTAGCGTCTTCTGGATCGAAATCGAGGGTGACAGAATATGTCACCGATCCACGCCTTTCTTCACCCAGAAGTGCGATCTTGTGTACGGTACCGCGGAATTCGCGTTCGGGGAAGGCATTCAAGACGATCGTTGCTTCCATCCCGGGGATTACTAAACTGATATCATTTTCGGTCAAGTCGGTCGTTTCCACCTTCCAATGGGAGAGGTCTGCGAGGAGAACTAGCGGGATCCCAGGGTTTACTGATTCCCCAACTTTTAAGTCGATCGTGATTACATTACTGTCAAAAGGGGCTCGCAATTCTAGATCATCCAAGCTTGCCTTTGCGGCTGCTAATTGTGCCTGAGCGCTCTCTATTCTGGCCAAAGCTATGGCAACTTCGTCCGGATCGGGGCCATTTTTAAGGATTTCCCATTGCCGCTGTGCTTCGGCCATACGCGCCTCGGCCATCGCCACATCTGCATCCAGGAGGGCTTGATCGATATCCGAAGGTTGTCCCTCATACCAGTTCAGTTGGCCTTGTAACATATCCCTCTGATTTTTCGCGGCTAACAACGCTGAATATGCTATCATCCGAGCCATATCACCTTCTGGCCTGTCGTCATATCTGTCATACGCTTCTTGTGCTCTATCAACAGCTTCTTCTGCTAAAGCGAGTTGCTCCTCAGTTCTTCGAATTGTATCGCTGGAGGCACGACTACCTTCTTGGTTCCCACGCCAGCGACGTTCTGCGTCCTCCAAATTATTTCTAGCGTTAGCTAGTTCTTGTTGAGCCTGAGCGGTATTCAAAGGCGCAAAGTTTAACAGATCATCAAGAGCTTGCTCGGCAGAGACCAGTTCCAATTGCGCGGCCGCAATTGAAGCCTCGATTTGTTCGCGACCTCTCAAGCGGGCGATGAGGTCTCCCTTCTGGATTGCATCCCCTTCATCGACAAATACTGTTTCAATCAAGCCAGGTACGTTAAAGCTCAACCTCACGTGGTCAAAAGGAATTACTTTCCCTTCAGCAGAGATCACCTGAGGTGTTGTCTCTTGCTCGCTGAGAGCAGGCATATGAGTTGGCGTTGGTTGTACAGGCGATAAATATGTCTGATAACCCCAATAGCCCAGAAAGGACAAAATCGGGACAACAATTATCCCGGGCAAAATTTTGTATATTGTCCTTCGCATTTTTAACTCCTTTGAAGAAACCTGTCTGCAAATTTGTACCTACGCGTTACCCCTTATTCATGTTTTAATGCTTCTATTATATTCACATGAGCTGCCCGTTGTGCAGGTCCGAACGCCGCAATCTGCGAGATGACAAATGTAACCATCAGACCAAGCAGGTAAGGGCGTGCCGTAAACTGGTAGGCGACTTCATAACTTGTTAACGTCGCCACTGCATCGACAAATACATTACTAATGATATAGCCAAAGAATAGACCGTAGATACACCCCAGTACACTTAAGGCAAGGGCTTCGGATAAAACCATTCGCACCATTTGATTCCGGGTCATCCCTAGAGAGCGTAAACTACCTAGCTCCTGCTTACGTTCGAGAACATTCATGGTCAAGGTGTTAATAACACCCAGCGCGCCGATGATAAATCCAATCATGCTGAGCACATCAAAAAGCAGAAAAGCCTGATCGAGTAATTCCAAAATGCTTGTTTTTATCGTTTCAGTGCTTTGTACGTTGATGTTATACCGATCTTCAAATCGATCTCGAATTTCTTGCGCGACGATTTGAGTATCGTGACCATTTTCAACTTTAATCGTAAAACGTCCGACCCGACCCTCAGAAAACCAGCGTTTCAAATCCATATAGGTTCCAGTGATTACATAACCTTGACCTGAAAAATCAGTTGTCACCGCCGCTACGGTAAACGCATGTTCTCCACGCCGGGTTTGGAGGGTCAATTGATCACCCTGTTGTAATGCCAACTCGTCAGCCACCACACTGGACACAAAAACTGCACTCCCTAGAGCCAAGGTACGCCAATTGGTCTCGGGATTCCCTTGATCAGTGATGAACTCCATGTCCCCAATGAGACGGAAAAGATCGGGCTCGATCGCCGTAAATATCAGGGCATCTTCAACGTTTTCTTCGTCTCGAGGAAGTGAGCTGGGTGCTACGCGGACAGTATGCGCTCTGGTCGGGCTAACGGCCTGGACCCCAGATACATCCATCAATTGAGTGGCAAAGGATTCGCGCATAGGATCGGGAGCACTGACATACAGATCACCACCCAGTGCGTTATTCACCCATCCTTCAACATCTTGTTTAAAGGAGTGAGATAGCGAGCCGACACCAATAATCATGACCAACGCAATCATGAAGCACGCAATTGTGAGCATTGTGCGGCTGACCGAGCGATGAATATTCCCCGAACCCAACCTGCCCTCATTACCATAAATGAAGACAGTAACGATACGTGCACATTGTTCTAAGACACCGATCGACAAAGGGATCGTCAGAACCGCGCCAAGTAAGAATAGCATCAAGCTAGATCCACCTGCGGGTATGAGCATTTCAACTCGAAAATCGATTTGATATAGAGCAGCCCAACCAATAAACAATAATACGAGACCACTGACCCAAACCAACGGTCGAACTCGTTGACTACTTTTGCTGCGCGTGCGTAGTGCTTCCAAGGGAGAGATATTGGATGCCTGTAGAGCGGGCACCAAAGCTGCCGAGAAGGTAACTAGAACACCAATGCCTACACTTATAAATAAGCTTTTCGTGGTGACCGTGATCAAGTCTTGATCAACGAATATAAAGCCTCCTAATAAGAGCAATAAACCACGGGACAACAGGACACCTGCGCCTATACCAAGCAGAGAGCCGAGGACCGAAATAACGCCTGCCTCGGTCAAGACGAGACCCAGCACCTGCATCCGTCCCATACCGATCGCGCGCAGCATTCCGATTTCCCGCGTGCGTTCTACAACCGTCATAGAGAAAGTGTTGTAAATCAAGAATGCACCTACGAAAACGGCAATGATTGAGAAGAACATCAGGCCGATCTGGTATGAGTCGAGCATTCTCGGTACAAGTTCACCGCGCCCGGCTGGGTAGATCGTCCGTGCTTCTCCTGCTAGGCGTTTTGTCAGGGTTGTTTTCAATTCCGCAAGAGCTTGAGGATCGTTACCGGTCCCTAGCTCAGCTTGTACGGCAATCTCATTTAAACCGTTTCCCAGGTCGAATATCTCCTGTAAAACCTCAAATGAGGTGAAAGCAACCGAACCGTCATTGATCAGTCCCGCCCCTTCATCTACCAATATCCCAACGATTTCAAGGTGTTCCACCCCATACGGTGTAACGATACTTAGATCGTCACCGATTGCCAGATCTTTGTCTTCCGAAAGTCTTTGAGAAATGATCGCTTCATATTGTTTAATATCTGGGAAGTGACCGCTGGCAAATTCATATACCCGAACCTCGGCGTCGAGATTTGGGTCCATACCGCGAAGTTCCAATAGTCGTCCTACCTGTACACCTCCGCCCCCCCAAATGATTTGTGTTCCGGGAGAGTCGTGTTCTAAAACTGTTCGAACCCAAATTGTGGGAGCAGCTACCTTCACGCCGGATGTGCGCATCACACGGGTAAGAAGTTCGTCATCCAATGTTTCCTCGTCCGTATTTGGAATGACAAGCAGCTCAGCTTTGCCTACTGCGCGACCGAATATCTCCTCCAAAGAATCGAGTGTGCTGATATTGGTGATTTCAATCGCCAGCACAACAGCGACGCCCAGCGTGATCCCCAGTGTGGTAAGTAGCGTCCGCCAAGGTCGGCTATGTAGATTTCGCAGCGACATGTAGATAGGGGCCAGCGACGGGAAATAATCCAGCATCGCATTGCGAAGATTACAGTGGAGATATCGGCTTGATGACAAAGTTGACTCACCTTCAAGGTGGAGTGGTTTCATTCGTCTAACCTTGCTACCTCAGCCATAATCGATTGCACGGAGAGTCCGCCGTTTTGGCGCTCCAAATGACGCACAATTTCACCATCTTTCAGGAAGACAACCCGATCAGCATAGGATGCGGCTTGTGGGTCGTGAGTTACCATGACGATGGTCGCGGTAAATTCACGACAAGATCGCTGTAGCAACTCTAAGATCGTTGTGCCGGAACGAGAGTCGAGATTACCGGTTGGCTCATCTGCGAGGACAATTTCGGGTCTATTGACGAATGCTCGTGCAATTGCCACACGCTGTTGCTGCCCCCCTGAAAGTTGATCAGGTCGATGGTCAGCCCGGTCCACTAAATCGACGAGTGTTAATAGCTCGTTGAGCCAGTCGCGGTGACGGTGGAGGGGTTGATTATCAATTAGAAGGGGTAGGCCAATGTTTTCTTCTGCAGTTAAGGTAGGGAGTAAGTTATAAAATTGAAAGATGAAACCAATCTTCCGCCGCCTCAAGTGTGTGATTTCGTTGTCGTTTAATTTCGAGAGCGATTGGCCGTCTAAAATCACATCGCCTGAAGTGGGAAAATCTAATCCGCCCATTAAGTGTAATAGCGTGGATTTTCCGGAGCCGGAGGGACCCATCACCGCGAGATACTCCCCTTTTTCAATGGTCAAGTTGATGTCTCGGAGGGCTTCAACGGAGATTGAACCCATTTGATATTCTTTAGTTAAAGATTCGGTTTGTAGGATAGTCATTTTCTTCCCTGTCGAGTTCCTTACTTCGGTTGATCAGGTGGCAGGATATCCTAAATAACGCTTGACTTTCCTAGTCGTGTCAACCCATCGTCAAGTTGAAGGATCTTTAGATACCAGCTTGTTTCTCCTTCGACTGCAAGAGCTCCAATGTAATCAGGACTTGGGTGAAGTATCCGAAGCGACCATTGAGAGAATTTCATCGTTTCACCCGTTGGAGCTTGGAGCGAAGGGTATTCACCGGGGGAAAAACAAATTGAGAAGTTATCAAGTGGGATAGATAGGCCCTGCCCGACACCTTTTATAAAAGCCTCTTTGAGCACCCAATAATTGAAGAAAGTCTCATTGCGGGATTCTATTGGAAGTGATTGGAGAACTTCTTTTTCACTTTGGGAAAAGAAACGGGAAATAAGCGGATCGCAATCGACTTCAGGTCGAATACGCTCAATGTCGATTCCTACACGTCGATTGCGAGCGATACTAATTAAAGCAAATCCTCCGGAATGAGTAAGATTGAATTGAATTTTATCTCCTTGAATTCTTTGTTCATCCACAAGTGTCGGCTTTCCAAAAGGCGTGGAACCAAAACGTATATGAGTAGGTGGGATATTTAGATAGGCACTTAAAATGATGCGTAGTGAGCCATGTACAATGATAAAGCGTATCCGATCTTTGAGGAAGAAGAAGCTTGCAGCTTTTGCTTGTTCAGCTGCTGAAAGTGTTTCGTAAAAACGCCCAATCTCTAACAGCGACCGGTCCAATTTTAGCTGCCATACATGAACCTCTTGATTAGGAAGAACTTTGATCAGCGGTGGAACTGAAAACGTCGTGTCAGTCATTCGCCCTCGGATAATCGAATGGCATCCTTTGACTCGTGAGCGCTTGACTCGATGTCTGATCCTTCGAGACATTCGGTTATTATCTCAGCCAGAATCTTGACATAGGGTTNNCCTTAAACATTGTGACGTGATTTCCGGGAATGGGTTTGATTTCTACGTTCCCAGTGACGAGTTGGCTCCAGCCAAGGGTTTCATCAGTAAAGTACTGTCTCTTAATTTGTTCATTTGCCCGGATAAGTGTTAGGTCGCCATTATAAACATGTGGAATATAGCGAGAGAGTACCTCAAAGTGGCGGCGAAGGACATACAAAGTGCGACGAATGGTTGGAATACGCATCCGCAGTAAGCTGGAATTCTGTGATATCAAATCCGCGATACCTGCCCTACGTGCAAAACGCCTGTATAAGGCATCCGAAACAGCATATTGAATATATTCTGTAGGGGACATTTTTGTACCAGGGTGGTCCGTGTCCAGACGCCGGCGCTTTAAAGTTAGATAAAGACCATCACGAACGTAGGGCATGACGTCGAATAGGAAACTAAAATATTCGATTGTTCTAGATTTTATAAAGTCAAGACGTTTTCTGAACGACAATTTTCGGCCAGCGAGAGGTGCCTCTGAATCAAGGATGAGTAACAAATCCACGTCCTGACCGGAGGCTTGGAGATTAATCGCCATTTCAAAAGCAACGTGACCACCAAATGACCAACCACCTATCCGATAGGGACCCTCAGGCTGTACAGCTTGAACGGCATTAATATATTCTTTTGCGTATTCTTCAATGTGTTGGTGTGGCTCCCGATCACCTCCGAGGCTTGGGTCTTGTAGTGCGAAAAACGGTTGCTCGGATCCAAGGAGTTGACCCAATTGATAATAAAGATAAACGAGCCCACTTCCAGGATGGATCAGAAAAAGAGGCGTTTTTAACCCTTTAGGCTGAATTGGTGCCAAAGGTGACATAACATGAGTATCGGATAGCTCTCTATCCTCCACGGGAAGATGGTATCCCAACTCTCCAGCGAGGGCACGGGTTGAATCGCTCAATTGGTGGGGAAGATTGATCGTTCTCCAGACCTCTCCCAAGGATGAATCGATGTCATGGCGCTTTAGAAAGTTTGGATCTCCAATACCCAGGGAGACTCCGTACACACCATCCGTCATGCGGTCACCTTCATAAGGTCTCATGACCGCATCGTCAAAGGGAATATCGAGAAAATCGCACAATTCTCGCATGACTTTCGCTGATTCCGTGACTAATTCCTCAAATTGAACCGAATGACATCGGTCAGAATCTAAACCTTGGGCGAAGTCGATAATGTTTCGGTTCATCCTGGTCCAAATTTGTTCACCAAAGGCGTAAGGATCTACGCCACTCACTCCGAGGATCCGGTCTAGCTTTACACGCGCCGCGGATTCAATCATTGCTAATGGGTGGCGGATTAAGTGAATATATTTCGCATCTTCGAATAAAACCTCCGCACGTTTCAGGGTTTCTATGCTGGTCGCGTATGAAGGAGATTTATCGACAAGGAGTCGGCCCCCAGCCATCTCCTGAAGCGTGCGATACATTTCATGAATTGGCGAATCGCCCTCTATGAATTCTGTGATCAAGGCTTTAACTTCATCGACGGTATCACCGCTCAGTTCAATGAGTGCTCTTTGAAGTCCTTCATCTAAGTAGGTGCTTGCCAAAGCCTCCTGCCGCTGTCTCATCGTGTTGTAGGGCAATAAATGGAGTTCGGGTGGTGAAAATATGCTAGGATGACCCGCAAGCATCACCCGTAACAACGTCGAACCCGATCGCGGGGCAGATAGTAGAAAAACCACACCAGGAATACGATCTCCTGGGAGTGTTAAATGAGGAGAGGTCATCTTTTGAGTCAAAGTCTCGAGCGAACTTGTTGCGGTTTGAATGCCTGTATCTTTCCCGCTTTTTAGCGGGATTTTTGTTGACAGTTCGCTTTTACCTTGTGCGCGATCAAGTTCATCGGCTAAATATGGTGCTAAGGCGTTGATCGATGGTCGTTCAAAGATTTCTCGTGGGAAGATTCTAATTTGGAGATCATCTTCCATCCTGCGGATCAACTCCATCGCCATAAGAGAGTCCAAGCCTAGTTCTGTGAGATTACGATCGACGGGGACCATCGCGGTGTCTATATGAAGAATGTGACCAATATGTTCTCGGAGATAACTCTCTAAGGACTGGATTCTCTGCTCGGTTTTAGATTCAATAATGTTTTCGTCGATCGATCCTATCGTTTTCCCTATGCTTTGGACGACGGAAGTTCTTTCCTCAATTTGTACATCGTACAAATCAGATAACAATGGATACTGAGCTGCCGAAGGATGGAAATGAGCCCATTCGTGCCAGTCCATGTTAAGAACGGTAACCTGAGTATCATTCTGTTGCATCAAATAACCCAGGATGTCCAAACCTTGAGAGGGAGAGAAAGATCCCATGCCCTTGGGAGTCAACCCCCGGTTCATCTCAGTTTGGAATCTATGGGCCATACCGCTATCAGCCCAGGTCCCCCAATTGATGCTGATGGCGGAGAGTCCCAAAGCGCGACGGAAGTGTGCTAAGGAATCCAAGAATGCGTTCGCTGCGGCATATGCGCCTAGAAGAGGCGAATTCAAGATTGAGGCAGCGGATGAGAAAAGGACAAAGAATTCAAGTGGGCGATCTATGAGTAGATTGTGAAGCAGCCAAGCACCTGAAACCTTGGGTCGTAAAATATCTTGAAGCTTGATGACATCTAGTTCATACAGCATTTGACCTTCAACGACACCTGCGAGATGGAAGACGCCACGGATTGGAGGCCAATTCTCGCGCTCAAACATCTCAAGGTAATGAGATAGTTGATCCTCATCGGCCACATCCACTGTAGCGAGGTGAACGCTTGCGCCCAAGGATTCGAGCTCTTGTATTGCGTCGACTTTCAATGCCAGAGGACTATTTTCGTTAATTTGATCCCACTCTACCCGTGGAGGAATTTTTGTTCTACCCATGAGGATTAATCTGCGCGCCCCTTGTCTTACAATTCGTCGGGCAAGCTCCAGACCAAGACCTCCCATTCCTCCAGTGATTAAATAGCTGGCATCCGGTCTCAGAGGAATTGAGGATCCCTGATGATCTCCATTTTCTCTATAATTCAGCCGGGCGACATAACGTTGCCTTTCCCGGTAGGCAATTTGATCCTCACCGTCCGGATACAATACTTCCTGTGCCAGGAATTCGCTGACATCGCCTGGGGAGTGATTTGGTGAGAGATCGATCAACCCTCCCCAAATTGCAGGTTCCTCTTGGGCGAGGGTCCTTCCTAAACCCCATACCGGAGAATGCGCTATTACGAGTGGAGCATGGGCATTTGGAACTGGTTGGGCACCTTGGGTAACGAGCCAAAGGTGAGTCGGTTTATGACTATGCTGCTGAGCCAAGGCTTGCACGAGCTGCAATACGCTACTACTACCAAGATCTTGGGCTGTTTCAAGATCACTGATCGTCATATCTTTTGAGATCGGTGTATCTACACTCCAAAAATGAACTACACCACGAAATGAAAGTAGGGTAGATTTCAATGCGACCTGAAATAGCCTTTGGAGATCTTTGGGTTCTCGTAAGCGGATTTGAAAACGAGAGTCCGACTGTTGGAAAGTGTCACCCCATGAAACTCTTATACAATTTTCACCCTGTGTTTCTAATTTTGATGCAAGCGCCTCCCCAAAGCCCTTCTGGTCGGCAAAAATTAGCCACTTGCCACTTGCTCTTGGATCTTGGTTTGTGGGAGTGAGTCGGTCGAGAGTTTGCCACTTCAGTTGATATAACCACTCGTGTGGAATTTCTGAGATCGTTGGAGGTTGATCGCTCCTCACATGTTGGAGGGTGGGCTCCTCAATTTTTTTGCTTTCTCCCATCTCCAACCAAAACCGCTGTTTTTGCCAGGGATAAGTTGGGAGTCTTACCGTTTGACCGCCGGCTTGGAATTGGTATTTCCAATTAACTGGACAACCGAGGGTGTATAGGGCACCAAGTGTCTCAAGAAACTCCCTCAATTCGGATTTTTCCCTTCGCATCGAAGCAAGGACAATTCCTTGAGTACCCATTTCAGTTAGGTTCTGTTGGATTGAGCTTGAAAGTATTGGGTGTGGACTGATTTCAACATAAAGGTTGTATCCGTCTTCATTGAGATTTCTTATTGCATCAGAAAAACGAACTCGCTCTCGGAGATTCCGACCCCAGTAATTTGCGGTTAGCATTGGACCTTCAATTGGTTGAGTCGTAACGGTAGAGTACATTGGAATAGTTGTAGGTTGAGGTTGAATTCCTTCCAGGGCTTGGATAAGGTCAGCTTTCAGTTGGTCCATGTGTGGACTGTGTGCAGCGACATCGACATTCACATAACGGCAAAAAACACCCTCTCCTTCCAAGCGATCGGTCACCTCCCTGAGCGCCGATGGATCTCCAGATAAGACAGTTGAATTTGGACTGTTGCTGACCGCGACGGATAGGTGGTTTGCGTAAACGGATAAGATGTCACCTAGCTTCTCAACGGAAAGCCCTACCAACGCCATTGCGCCTTTTCCACTCAATTGATGCATCAGGCGACTTCGCTGGCAGATGATTCGGGCTGCATCATCTAAGGACAATGCGCCAGCAATATGAGCCGCAGCCACCTCGCCCATACTGTGCCCTACCACAGCGTCGGGCTCAATACCCCATACACGCCAAAGAGCAACCAAGCTTACCTGGATGGCGAATAATGCTGGTTGAATAAAATCTATCCTTTCCAAACTGGAATAATCTTGGTCATCGGTTAGCACATCCAACAAAGACCAGCGCGAATGATTCCGTATGGCTTGATCGCACCTTTCCAAGGCTTCCTGAAAAGGGCGTTCTTGTGCGATAAGCTCACTCCCCATCCCTTTCCATTGGGAACCTTGACCAGGAAAGACAAATACAATCTTGGGTGGTCCCTCAGGTTTCCT